>Ga0210059_1015931_pt1 | contig 10898 bp, 5 predicted proteins | sample Ectturendosymbi2_FD_188042 | JGI IMG/M metagenome (GOLD analysis project Ga0210059, IMG submission 188042) | Ecteinascidia turbinata endosymbiont from Florida, USA - Sample 2 (SPAdes) (version 2) | ecosystem: Host-associated > Tunicates > Ascidians > Unclassified | place: Key West, Florida... | reverse complement strand
AAACTTCGAAGGCTCTGCCTTACAATGTAGCCAGGCTCGGGTGTTGCATTGTAAGTGTTGCGCATCTTTGTGGGCGAAGCCCGCTTACGTGTTGCAGCGTGAGTTCTTCAAAAAGTGACTTGTCCAGGGGAGTTGCTATTTGGCTTGTCCAAAATGAGCTGCCCTCTGCAAGAATTGATATGGTCAAAAGGCTGATGCCTTGTTCAGTTCTTGTAGTGCTCCACTGGAAGTCTCAGGGTCGCGAAGCAATTAATTGCTTGGCTTGATCCTTTGACGAGCGTTCCAAGTCGCTTGAGACTGATCATTGACCACAACGTAAGTCTCTGACAGTCTGCCCCGTGACACGAGCTCAAGGCGAAGCTTTGACACTCTGCGTCGCAAAACCAGAGTAGGGCGAAGCTCTGACGCTCTGCTCCGTAAAACCAAAATACGGCGAAGCTCTGTCGTTTTGTTTCATATGGTGCAAACTTCTATCATCTCAAATTAACCCAGTCTAAAGCGCCACCTTAGGAAATAATTGAAGAAGGCACGCATCACGTCATAACATCCTGTAAGAAAAACGAGGCCTCAAAAGGCGGGACAATAAACGACTGACACTCTACATAAAAACAATAGACTCGCGGAGAAGTCAGTCAGTGTTAGTATTTCGTTTAAACTGAAGTACATATCAAACTGTGGTTGGTCGGGACTTTCCTTGTGTTCCTGTTGAGTTGCATTGAGAATTGGAGAGTTGATTCGCGTACTAATCGTTGCATTATTGGTGAGTTACTCTGTTTCTTGTATACATAATTTAGTGAAATAATAAAAGTCCATACAAAACGCTCATTAGTGATATTTTACAAAGTATTTCGGTATTTAGATACAGGACAGAAGCTTGGGGGGACTAAGTAATCTGAGAATTATGAGTGTCCCCCCTGACTTAACTGTTAGATCGAACCCATGTATTAGCAATAGTTAAGTCTAAAGCACTCGGTTTGCAAGGCCTCAACTGAGACCCCAAAGCCACGTGTGCATTCGTTACTCAAAATAGTAAATGTTTTTAAGTTTTTTGGTTCAGTTTACATTAAAAATACAAGGGATCAGATTATATCAGATTACAGACCATCAAGCTTGCATATTTGGCATTTCTACTTGTAGCACACATTCAAAACATCAATTGCAACGTTCATAAAAATTTTCCTGAAGATTTTCGTTGAAGTTAAGCGTTAGTATGCAATGCAAACTTCATCCCTTCTTGGAACTTTTGATGAAAAGTAAATTTCCTCCAAACACGATCGCTCGAAGACTATTTCAGTTAAACACATCCAGTTATAACCCTCCACAACTTAGTCATATGTCTTCTTAACTAATTGCGCCATTATCCCAGCCTTTTGTAACAAACACAATCGCCAAGAAAATCGACACACAAAAAATTCCTTCCAAAACAGATCTCAGAACAATAACTTTTCTAATTTTGGAAATAGATTCTATTGATGGAAAAGGTAATCTTCCAAGATTAACCAACGTTTTCTACCAGTTGAACTCTGGAGACTTGTTTCGAAATTCAGCTGCAGCTTGACTTGATTTTACCAAACGTCTTCGAAAGTTATTTAAGAACATAAATATTCAAAATTTATTTGAGGTCATTTGCTTCTTTTACTGCAAGCTGCTGCTCAAGTATCAACATTACACCCCTGGTTTTCTGAAAAGTGCGTTTTGCTGGATTTTCCAAATATTCGTCACTTTTCAGAACTTCCTATCCACTATTGTTGGAGTTGACGGGATATATCAAGGAATTGAGGACGTCTTTGCCTGCAGCCATCTGAGATCGTATGATTATTACACCCAGAGTATAACTAGCTCGTGTCCGTTTGCAGCAAATCCCTGTAACAGCTACAGCGACTACTTGGCAGGGAAATGTCTTTCATGCCCTGGAGGGGTGAGTGGCGGGAACTCAACATAAAATCATGTAGAAATCTTTTTGACTTCCGAGAGTGCTGTGCCTTATTCACAAGCTGATTAATTTAAATATTTGAAGACATTAACTTTGAGTAAAAATAAACCATAAAAAGATTAAACATTCTTTTACTTAGGTCTGCCCATCCATGGGATACTTCAGCTATCTGTACAAGGATCAGTACACTCAGCCAAGATACTACCTACAAACAGCACCGCTTTCACCATTCTGTGGTAAATCTGTTTTGCAACATTTTAGATGCATTATTTGAATGAATTTTGAATGAATTTAATTTGCAATCAGACATGAAGTGCATAGTACAAGCACACACCGTCTGCACAACGCAGGTTGATAAAAACAGCAAAAGAGAACATTTTACAACGGCGTTGAAGGCAGAACCACAGGGTTACAGACACTTTTTTAACAGTATTGTTCGCTAACATGTAACACTTGGTACAACACTGCTGCAGAGTACAAGGCTAAGTCCTAAACTGGGCGAGACTAGGTAAAGTACGACTGCGTTGTGGCATGACACGCCCTCAAACAAACAAACACTGTAACGTCCGAGCACTCAGTCACAGAGTAAAATGCGATTGCAGTGTTCAAAGAATAAAGACGAATATAAACAATCTGACTGCCTCAAAATACGCAACCATATGTTGTTGGACTTCCTGCATCTTTCGAGAAACAGGTACACATTTGTTCGTGATAAGGCCTCAGAGGTAGGAATGTTACATTAAATCTGATGGCTACTAACACTCGGTCTCCAGGGCAGGTTGTATAGAGCCCTGCACTCAAAATAAGAAGTCACAGGCAATCTCTGCGTGCATGACATTCTAAAATTACACCATAATTGTGATGCATACATGGGCGTACAAAAGGAACGAAAAAGTACATTTTAACTGCACTTAAATATCGAGAAAAAGCTCGCAGCTTGTTTGCTGCACAATATTGATATCGCAGTTGTCTCTGACTATCTTTGTCTTCTGAGAGCTCAGTATCCAGTACATTCCCCAGATATTTGTAGTGGTTAACAGATTTTACGTTTTGGCCACTCAGTGTCAGTAATGGAATGACTGTGCTTTTTGCGCTCTTAAGCCTTAAACGTCATACAAACAGTTTTACTGCAGTTGAAAATAATTCCATGTGATTCTGCATAAACCTAACACACATCTAGATACCTTGTAACCCACGTACACTTGGACAAAACACACAAATATCATCAACAAACATAAAGTGATTTAATAAAATTTCACCAACATAACACCCTGCTTTAATGTTATTCAGTTCAATGGATAAATCATCTAAATATACAGCAAACAAGTATGGACTCAATACTCCCCCTTGTCTAACCCAATTAATGCAACACGAAACGGTTCAGAAAAATGCTTGCCCAATGTTATTTGCGTCGTTTGTTCCTTGTACCAATGTTTCAGTAGGCGCACAAAACACATTGGTACCTTTTTTTGAATTAATTTCTCAAATAATTCATTGTATAATACTCGATCGAATGCTTTCGAAGGATCTAAAAAAGAGCATTTGGTTACAATTTATTTTATCGTTTTTCACACAGGTTTACTGTAAATCAGAGTCCACGTTCAAGGTAGAATGCAGTTGTAGGTGCTTCAGATGTGCGAAGTGCACAAGTAACAATCTGAGCCCAGAGAAGCTTGAATAGATAACAACTGTAACATAATTTCATCGCTTCATCACGGTATGTGTTGCAAACTTATTATGAGGTACTTTTAGTAAGGATTCCAAGGGAAGTACATTGATGAAAATGGTTTTTTTTGAAGAAAACATTCTACCTCACCTTGCAAATGCGGCATAATATGGTGTTTCACTTTATCTTTTTAATAACATGTGTGGCTAGACACATGAAAAAATCACGGAGTAGGTGTTAGTTGATACACACAGACAATAAGTGAAAATAAAAAATAAAACACTGAAGCAACGCACCAGCAACTACTTTATTCAGTCATTCTCATAAAACAGTGTTACATAGTTCTGCAAAAAAGAAACTTGGGAAAAACAACAGGAATTGGACGTGGCCGGATGAAAACTTCAACGGTAGAAGCACATTGTTGAAAAAATCCATGCAACTTGTTTTAATCAAGACATCAGTGTCTTGACGAAACACGTAACATGATACTAACGAACACTTACATTCCTTGAGATTGAATGCACAAATCGATATACGTTGTCATAAGCAACATGGAAGCGTTTAATGCCGAACTGTGTGAGACATATTTTTTCAATACTTGTTTGGTATATCATCACATCACTTGGCCACCTTTTCGCATAAAATTTGATGGCTTAGTGGGGTTTCAACAACTTTGACCAATTTCACCAGCAAGTAATAAACATTTCGCAGAACTAAAACTCCTGCACAGAAATAATCCTCGGTTAGCTTATCGTATTTCCCACCTTTTTCTGATTTTGAAAAGTAGAAAATTTTGCTGTTTGTTTCTGATATTACAAAATGCTTTGCGTACAGACAATCACCGAAGTAGTTATGTTGATTGTATATTTTTTTCGCTACAGAATATATGGTCAATGTGCAAGTTGCCCTCGGAAGTTCAAGTTCTGGTGTCGACGGAAAACTTTACCTGGCTTTGTACGGACCAAACGAGAACTCAGAGCTGAAACAATTAAGCGAGTTAGTTAGTTTGGAATCCTTGCCAACATTGAATTAAAAAAGTATCAGTTACAAAAACTTTCTTCATTTCAGTCCAGATACTTACCTGCAACTTCGTCCAAGCCAATCCTTCTCACACCTGACACAGTACAGTATATTCCCAAGTGACTTTGACCGGATCAAGCTGCTGTGGACGCAGAAAAGCTTCACGGCGACTACACAGTATATCTATGTTTCATCTATAAATGTCTGGGTTGACCACAAGCAAAAATGGTAAGTCTTGCAAATTCTTTTTCCATTCTGTCGAAATTAGCAACGTTTGTACCAGGCATTATCATACGCGCTGATGTATCTCACAACAAAAACGTAGGCCTATAGCTTACGTGAGAGGTTCTGTGTATGACCGTGATATGTGGAAAAACGCTCAAAATCTTTGATTCAGTTTTATTATCTGCCCATTTTTATTATCTGTGCAGTAATTTTATCTTTCGTATTGGTAGCTGGCCATTCTAGACCATTTCTGACAAAATGAATTGTAGGTTCATTGCCAGTAACTTTAAGCATTTTTTTGCTCTGAACCGTTAATATAACAGCATAAACTTCTGAATTCTGATACCAGGTTTGTTTTCGACCCAGGTACACGTTCTGTGGAGACGACACCGTGAGGATGGAGGAGAATATTCGCTATTCATTCTACGTGTGCTGAGCACGCTTGGATACTTCCAATATTGATTCCAAAATAAAACAAAAATTTAAGGCTCTAAGTTTGCTGTGAGTTTTCGGGGAGTCTGCCTGCCGTGCTCTGCTTTCATAACTTTGCGATGATTCGGACTTGTACATAACCACATTCCAACAGTCAGTCTCCACAAAGGTGATGCAGTCGCATCAATCAGCAAATTGTTTTCCCAGGAAATTGATTTCACGTAAATTACGCATTGCCAGTTCTGAAAATTGGAAGCAAAAGCTTACGAGTGAAATGAGGAATAACTAAAGCAAGGTTGACAGAAAGCACGCGAATATAAGCTGTGACTATGTAGCTGGCCCAGAAGAAACTGAAAAGTAAAACCGGAAGCAAATTAAAAGTTTTCGTCGGAAATAAATATTTTCTCATGTGCAGCGCGACACCTGGTGGTTGTTGACTCATTATAACGTTGCTTGAAGATGGATAGTCATTCAGTATATGACCAAATACCCGGGAATATCCCACCTTGAATGTATTCAAACTTCAAAGTGCCCTGAAAATAGATGCCGCGAAATAATTTAAACAAAATCTGGACGATATCTAGTGTGGATTTCGTCATAGCCGTAGCATTACAGACCAAATTTTCGCTCTGAAGCAAATTTTCAACAAATCTTGGGAGTATGTCAAAGACGTCTACACACTTTTTGTCGACCTCGAGAAAGCATACGACTGGGTTCCTCATGGAAAGCTTTGGGGGTTGTTGCTGGAGTATGGTGTTGACGACCGCCTGTTACTGGCAGTCAAGTCACTGTATTCCTGCTCAAAAGTTTGTGTGCTTGTCGGTGGTGTTAAAACGCAACTTTGACCGTGGATGCTGGACTCCAACAATGGTATGTGCTGTCAGAACTTCTTTTCATAGTCTATATGCATTCGATGTACAGTCACAGCGAAATTGACGAGGGTGTCACTGTTGGAAGCTGCATGATCAACCGTTTGCTTTTAGTTGACGATTTGGTCCTGCTAGCATCTTCTCAACAACGTCTTCAGTATGCACTCGATCGGTTTTCTGCTGTGTGCGGCCAGGCCGGAATGAAAATCACCACTGAAAAGGCCGAGGTATTATGTCTCTCCAGAAACCCAATGCAGTGATATTAACTGAAATCCCTGAAAGTGAGCGGTAATAGACTGCAGCAGGTAGAGGAGTTCGATACAGGGATGAGAAAGCGAACGCAGTTCTGCATGAGCTTTATCGCTCTGTGGTGGCAAAACCGCAGCTTTCAAACACCGTCAAGGTTTCAGTTTTTAAATCAGTTTTTGTTCCGATCCTCATCTATGGTCATGAATTTTATGTAATGACCGAAACAGTGCTATCTCAATTACAAGCGTCGGAGATAGGATTTATGCGAAGAGTTCACGGCGTGACACTTCGCGACAAAGTCCCCAGCTGTAAAATTCGTAAAGCTTTGAATGTCGAACCACTTCTCCTCCGAATGGAGAGATCCCAGTTACGTTAGTTCGGCCATGCGTCCAGAATGCTCACGAAAGATTGGCGAGGCACGTTTTGTTTTGTTGGCTGCAACAACAGGAAAGTTACCCCGAGGTCGACCGCGGGCCAGGTGGAGCGGCTACATCTCCGGCCTTGCTTTGGTCCCTCGTCTTGGCGTGGAGCCAGAAAATCTGAGTTTTCTGAAATCCGTGAGGTGCTTCGAGTCCTCCTCGGGCCACTGCCTCCGCCACCCTCCTGAAAGGAAAAGCTGGTGTGTGAAAGAGAATGAAAATGAATTAATTACTTAGATGTATTTGCTACGTACTCATATCTTGCAATGTCTCAAACACATTTTTTAAAACTCGGGTGAAAGCAAAATAACTGTGCACGTCACTTGCAACACCAGACAATTACTTTGGTGCAAATGTTTTCTTTACATTCGTAATTAAATCGTAGACTTGTCAGAACTATAAAACAGTTTACTTTTTACGTGTTCAAACAACATTTTGGAGTTTGTATCAAGACTCTCACCTTTAGCTTCGCTGTTAGCGTTGCCGCGCGTTGGTGAATGGAGAACCGCAACCTTGAAAAAATATGAAAGAAAACAATATGCATTTACATCAACTAACGCCAAAATAACGGCACAATATTATTAATGGTATTGTTATTAATAGTCGACTCATTGATACAGTTTGTTGAGCACGCGTCACTAAAGCTCAGGCTGGGTTCGATCCCCGGTCAGGTCATACCGAAGACTTGAAAAGCGATACTTGCGGCCTGCCCAACCTCGTGCTCGGCGTTAATGGATGGATACAAGAAAACGATTCACGCGCGTTGCTGCCACTGACTCACCACCAGTGCAGAATTCACTGTGAAAGTAGCCGCGTGGCCCATGGCACAAGCAAGTGGAGATGGGCGGCGCAGACCACTGACTTCAAAAGGAGTACAACAAACGAGTATAAATAACTGAACTATCATTAATACTTTTTCGAAAGGAAGCCGTATATACCTGTCCAGTGCGCGAAGCATTTGCTCCATGAATATTCTGTTGTCTGATTTCTTGCTGTGGAAGGCTGACTTTTCCATAGATAAATGATTAGTTCTTTCAAATATTTTTTAAAGCAAGAAAAAAATTTGTAGTAAACCATTCTGCAAAATCTCACTGTCAGTTTGAAACGAGACCTGTGTTGAGAAAAGCTTTCATGAAATTATTCGAAAATGTTTTGTTAAAGAACATTAATTAACTTTAGCACAGATTAACAAATTTGCGTTTTTAAAAAGGTCAACACCTGGAAGGTGAAATTTTTTAAAATGCGGATTTTTTGTGTACATCGACATATGCAGCAGATTGCATGCTCTCTTCGCAATCAGTCAACTCTTCATTCCTTCAGAAAGATAGATTTGAAGCTAATTTTCTATTACCTAATTTATCTCAATTTAGCTTTCTTCAAACAAGAATATGTGTAGAACTAAAGGTAAAGTCGCAGTTCACATTCTGGAGCAGTGGTCATCAACCTGTGAGCTTCGGCCCAGTTGTGGGCTGGTCAGAACTTTAGTGTCAGTCAACCTTTCACGATCAGTGTCACTGGAGATCACCCGGCGACTGCGGTGAGAACTTTTGCTGCTTGTTCGCGCCATTAAATATAGGCACCGTTCTAACACACATCTCGTTCGTGGTGCATTGCGCATTCAACTGCACCGCGCTGCCGAGCAGACTTGAACAACTAAATAAAACTAGTTTTCTAATTTCATGGATCAGATCGAAATGACGGTAATTCTAATTATAATCTAATTCGTTAACAGCTTCAGTGCTCTAATTTTAGTTCTACTCTAATTTCCAGTTTTGCCAAAAATGCTAATTTATCCAAACGATATTTTGAAATATGAAACGAGAATGCACCAGTGATGTAGTCGAGACCGTAACCTCCGAGACAGAGACCTGGCTCAAATTTCGAGACGAGACCGAGACTTTGTCATAAAAGCCGAGACCGAGACCGAGACCTGGAAGTTCGAGACCGAGTCTCGAGACCTCACATTTCTCTGATGGTAATTAAAGCTAACTCCTTGAATAATGCTGCAACAAAATACCTGGCATATTACCAAATATCAAGATAATTTGTGCAAACGGTCAAATACTGCAAACGTTCATTTTCACTTTCCTCTTAGGAATTTACAACCTCACGCCTGTGGCCTTATTTACAAATTCCTTGAAGAAATGCATGGACATTGAAAATGTTGCCAGCGTTTAGAGGGTCTACGCATTTTTCAATCGAAAAATGTCTGTGAACCAATTGAATATTCGAGGTGTTTGCCGTTGCCATGCTTCAATAAATTTATTTTGACTCAGAAAAATTTTAATTGTTTACAAAACAACACCAATCCTTCTGTGTAAGGACAGGAGGTGATGCCCTGATGAAGCTCCCATGTTCTGGTCTCCTACCTAGCATCGAAGTAGGCCTATGTTATTTGAGAAAGTGGAGAAGAGGCGAATCATTACTTTTTATTTTAAAACAAGCATAGTCGATGTGGGCGAGTGTATATAGCCCCAGCAGCACTGGTCAAAACAGCACAGTAAAGTGATAACTCCACAGGAAAGGCTGCTTTCCATCATTTAATTTTTTGCCAAGGTGTTTCGTCGTTTAGATCATTTGCCCATGAAGTAACAGACTTTTAAAGTTTTTTACTATCTACCACTTACCTGTTTCACGACATTCTTTTTATTTTAACACTGGGCATCTGCACTGACACTCAAATTTCTTCGCCACATATTTCGAGTATTTTGGCTAACAAAGCTCTGCCATTTCTTGTAACGTTACCTACACCTTTCCTAATTACTTTTCTCCTCACACGACAAGTAATTGATTAAGAATTCTCCAAAGATTCAGAATTAAGAGGTGATAAATTTAGAGCTTTAAAAAAACGAAAGCACTACTTTGAATTTCAAAACGCAAAATTGTAACTAATTTTTCATCCATCCAAACTTGCTCACTCTGTCCGAAACAAGTTTTAAAAATGTTGCTCGTGATTCTGCTGTTGACGCAAAGAAAAAAATATTTAGACCTATAGGTTTACACTTTGAACCACCAAGGTAGTATCCCACCGCATGCTCTGCTGCAGTGGCGTAGCGATGTTAATGTCGCCCGGGGCCGAACATAACAATACTTCCTCTTTCCACTCCTCACATTTGCTTACAACAATATAAAATGAGAGAAAATCATGTATCATGCTTATTATAACAATAAGGAAGAATAAAGCATCTTGAACATCACAATCAAATAATCACAAACTGAAAGGGGTCTTGTTTTTATATTCTCGATAATGTATCTTGCATTCTCTGCTTGTTAGCCACGCTTCTCGTCATTACTTTTCCTATTTTTTCTGCCTTCTTTACAGATGCATGTATGCATGGCTAAATAAATAGCATAGCTGGCACATGCTAGGCTGCGGTTCAGCGGGAAAGTTTTATTTTTTGTCATTACTTGTGAATCAGTTGGCACCGTGGATTCGATGTGTTTTCCATGGCAACAACAAAGTGCACAGGGCTAGTGAAGCCCTGAAGCAACTTGGGTTTGCTTTTTTGTCTTACTTAGAGCAAGGTGCTCGTAGGTTGTCAGTTTTTTTTACAACTGCGGCAGATCTTTTGCAGGTAACCATTGCCGTCATATTGAAGATTTTTTCTATCTCTGATAAAAAGACAGTATTAAATGTTTTCGACAGGCATTGTTGGGATGCAGCATGCTGCAGCAGAATGAGCGAAGTTCGGGATTACCGGTGTAGTTGACTAGCAGTGACATGGTGTAGCGCCTTCCCGCTAATTTTATGGCTCTTATATGTATAATTCCTAGATTTGCCATTTTTTATTGTCAAGTTTTTATATTTTCAAGTTTTTCGTAATATCCATATTTTAACGTTAAACTGATGTTCATAATTGTTCCAAATTTCCGTTTTTTCTGACACACTTTGAGTTTTCGCAACACCGCATGTCGGTTAGAAAATGCAGAAAGGCCGTAAAGCCTAGCAGTACGTCAATAACTGATCAGCCATGACGCATTATTTGCTCTCTGTATAAAACTCTTATGAGCAAAACGTTTCCTCAAGAGAGTTCCGAGGCATTTTTGAACTTAAAAAAGTCTGCATTACGTAGAACAAGAAAAAC
>Ga0210059_1015929_pt1 | contig 10900 bp, 7 predicted proteins | sample Ectturendosymbi2_FD_188042 | JGI IMG/M metagenome (GOLD analysis project Ga0210059, IMG submission 188042) | Ecteinascidia turbinata endosymbiont from Florida, USA - Sample 2 (SPAdes) (version 2) | ecosystem: Host-associated > Tunicates > Ascidians > Unclassified | place: Key West, Florida... | reverse complement strand
GGGTACACCATGGTGGGAGGGCAGATATTCGAAGCCCTGACGTGCAGGAGCATACGATCTTCGATACGCGGGCTTCGTCTCACGAATAACTTCCGTGAGAAAGGGAGTTATGTAAGCGCCTGTCGAGCAGTGCTTACATTGAGTGCATAAGAAAATGCCCACTGCGAGCTCAACGGTCAAAGGCAGGGGTCTCAAACTCAAATTGCCCCGTGGGCCACATAAGGACTTATGAGGTAACCTGCGGGCCGCATTATGACACTGACGCAACAACGGCGGTGCCTGAACTTACTAGAAAGAGCTTTTACATCTTTATTTCCTGCAAAAGGTATCATGAATTGTCGATAAATCATTTCTAGCCGTCTCTACGTTCGTATCAATCATTTCTAGCCGTCTGAGGAACTTGTTCATTCGCAAGAGAACACTTTTAAACACCGGTGAATAAACTAAATATGGGAAATGTTATTCATTTCATTCATTTTCATCCCCGCTTTTCTTCTAGGGAGGGTCGCGGAGGCAGCAGCTCTAGGAGGGCTTGGAATATCTCTTGGTCAACAGCACTTTCAGATAGTTCTGCTGGCTCTACACCAAAACGAGACCAAGCAAGGTCGGAGATGTAGTTACGAAACCTATAGGCCTTGGATGACCTCTGAACCGCTTTTCCGTGGGTTTAGCTAGCTGGACTTGCCTCGCCAATCGTAGGGATTCTGGACACATGGCCGAAACAGATATATTGATATATGTGCTCTCTAAATTCGGAGGAGATGTGGTTCCACATTCAGGGCACAGCGACTTTCACAGCTGCGCACGTTGTTGCAAAGTGTCACACCACGGACGCATCGCAAAAATTCCTCTCTGCCGCTTGCACTCGAGATATTATTTCGGTCATTACCCAAGATTCAGGTCATAGGTAGGGATCGGAGCAAAGACCGATTTAAAAACCGACAGCTTTGCAATGCTGGACTCCCGTTTTGTGACCACAGAGCGATAAAGCTCATGAAGAACTGCGTTATCGTTAGCAATCCATCCATCAGCCTGCTTGCTCCTCTTTCTGTCACTCGTAAATACCACCACCATGTACTTAAGTTTCTCCACCTGCTGCAGTGTATTCTGCTCACTTGCAGCATACACTGCCTTTGGTTTGTAGAGAGACATAATAGCCTACCTCGGTGTTTTTAGCAGTGATGTAGTCGAGATCGTAACCTTCGAGACCGAGACTGAGACCTGGTTAAAATTTGGAGACCGAGACTTCATCAAAAACTCCGAGACCGAGACTCGAGACTTGACATTCGAGACAGAGACCGAGACTCGAGACTTCAAATTTTGTGCATTTTGCCAAATTTTTTTGAAAAACGTCGTTATCTCTTCTGAGATGATTTTTTTTCAAATTTTTGACATTTTTTCGACGTGTTTTGTATGTTTCTTACCTGAAAATACAACAAACCAAAAATCGTTGAATTATAGAAATTTTAATAAACCATTTCTTTGCAATGGTCAAAGCCTCGAGACCTAAAACCTTTGAGACCGAGACCGAGACGAGACCTGAAATCTTCGAGACCGAGACCGAGACTCGCAAACATGGCTCTCGAGACCAGTCTCGAGACCGAGACCAAGTTTCAAGACTCCATCACTGATTTTTAGTGCTAATTTTCATTCTGGCTTGGTCGCACGCAGTGGAAAACCGATCGAGTGCTTGCTGAAGACCCTGTTGAGAAGATGCCAGCAGTACCCATTCGTCTGAAAAAGTAAGCGGTTGATCCTGCAGGTCACAAATGTGACATCCTCCTCGACTCGGCTATAACACTCTCTATCCAATTCATGGAGACAAAGTGTGCTGCGACGCAACGAGGGGTACAAGGGGGCACAATTCTCCGGGCACTAAATCACTGCGGGGCTGCCCAAAAGTCACAACTCACAAGTACCTTCTTCCCAACAATGTCACAAGTACCATTTGCTTCCGAAAGACCTCAGGTTCGAACATGGGGACACCAAACTTGCTTCTTGCTTCGGGCGCCATCTAACCTCGTTACGCCCCTGAAGGGGCAGCCAAATTTTTTGACCCGAGGGCCGAAGTCGCGACGGCCTGGCCACTGGAGGGCCGGATACTGTGCGACTTACGTGACAGGCAGCAGTTAGTGTTGTTGCACTGCTGTCCAAAGTCTGAAACGTGGCACTTGAAAAAAATGTGCAAGGTATTTGGCCGGTCGGATTAAACTCGTCGGGGGGCTAAATGCGGCCCGCAGGACGTAGTTTGGCCACCCCTGATGTAGATTATGATGAGAAGCGGTGACACCACGCACCCTTGTCGGAGTCCAACACCAACGGTGAACGGTCGCGATTTAACACTCCCGACACAGACACAAACTTCTGAGCAGGAATGCAGTGACTTGATGGCCAGTAACAGGCGGCCGTCAACACCGCACTCCTGCAACATTCCCCAAAGCTTCTAACTAGGAACCCCTCAACCCGGTCGTATGCTTTCTCGAGGTCGACAAAATATGTGTAAAAGTTTTTGGCATACTCCCAAGATTTCTCAATAATTTGCTGGAGAGTGATATTTTGGACTGTAGTGCTATGGCCAGGGTGAAAACCGCACTGGGTAGCATTCAGCTTTGGTTCATTTATGTTGCGGCATCTTTTTTCAAGGCGCTTGGCAACGTAAATGGCAAATATTTCAAAATTACCAAAAAGCACCCGGGGACTCACAAAACGCCCTCGCCCGGGCCGCGTGTTTGAGACCCCTGGTCAAAGGCATAGCATCCCTGATAGTGGAAACACTATCGGAAGCTTCCTCTGGCCTAACAGGTTGAGCCGAAGTAAAATGAAAGCAGAACGAAAGAGCAGAAAGCGAGATTGCTGTGTTTAGCTAGCGCGATGCCGAAATCTGTAATGCCATCAGTTAGGATTCAAAGTCATAAAAGTCATATTTTTTCTTTGCTTCAGGAAATTATAAAACGAATTTTAAAACAAACATCGCACCCCAACGCAGCCTATAACAAAAGTTATGAAGTCATAAAAATCATATTTTCAATTTTCCATTCAACAAACCATGGGACTGCCTTATCTTATGCCTATTTTCGCTGGTGTTGCTTCTTTGTACAGTAGTTGTATGCTTTAGCTCAGTCTTTTTTGTTTGATCATATAAAGTCATATTTTCTGAAAAATAAAGTCGTACCATTTTTAATCGATTGTAAGCCGCCCTTAACTATAAGTCGCACGAAATGGTGCTCAAAAATTAATGCAAGCCGCACTTCACCATAGGTTACCTAAGCCTCTGAGATACTTTCGTGTATAGCATGCTTCGTGTTTGATTAGCAACCCTGGTAATGATGATTAACCACTACAACTGCCTTCTGTTCATCATCATCCCTCCTGTGACGGATGTGTACGTGATGCTGAAGAGAGGAAAGATAATGCAAAAAGAGGGTTTCGTCATCAAAACCTAGCCGAGGAAAAACTGGACGTAATCTAGACATTTGATAAGCCAAAGGAAAAACGTAAGCCGCCCTCGATTGTACGCCGCACGAATGATGAAAAAAAGACTGTATAAGCCGCGGCTTGCAATCGAGTAAATACGGTATTATGAAGTTTTTTATGTCATAAAAATGGCCCTAGTCATCAGGAGCTAAAAATGGCGAAGTTTCTAAGGATAAAAAGCGCAAGAATCTGACAGTGTTAGCTGAAACGCCGCGACTGAAACGTTTTTTTTTTTTCAGCAAAGCTTTCAAGCAGCAACGTTAAAACAGTGGCGTTAACCAGAGCACCTGAAAATGTAGGTAGAAATCACGACATAAGTTTCGAAGGACCTTTCACACTCACTCTGGCTGGCCATATTGACATGTTATTTTTCCGGTGTTTTTGTTTGTAATCTCTGGCTTCTGCTTATTGTTCGTGTGAATGTTGTTTCTTGTCGATTCACTGACTACTAGCCTGTGGAAATATTTTTTCTTAGTAAGGATACACTGTAGTGTTTATATCACAAACTCTCTCCTCGCAGCAAACTGTATGTGCAGTTGAGCATCGTATTTATTGCATTGCAAGCCGCGGCTTATAAAACTTTTTCATCTATTTCATGCGGCCTACATTTTATATTTTTTTACTTTATCGAAAAGTATAGATGATGCTCAGTCTTTCCTCGGCTACGTTTTGTCGACCAAATTCGTCTTTCGCATTCGATTTTCTTCAGCATCACGTGCACACTCATCACTGGAGGGATTATGATGAACAGAAGATAGTTGTAGTGGTGTAAGGATTATTAATACGGGAAACGCACGAGTACGCGAACGTCGAGAATGCATCTCGAGGCTTAGGTAACCTATTTTCAAGTGCAGTTTACAATCAAGGGCAGCTTACATTAATTTTTACACGATTTCGTGCTGCTTACAATCAAAGGCGACATACAATCGAGTTAATACGGCAGGCACATAATGGACGTTACTGGTAGGCACATTTTTATAATTGTCTCTTGTTCAATGGCTTTTATAATTGTCTTTTCATTCAAGAGTTAGTACAACAACTGTATAGTGTGCATTGCATATAGGCAATAGTTTGCAGAATTCGAGATGTAAAATTGCGGAGAGCAATGTCCCCTCTAATTTTTTGAAACTTCAATTAAATGGATAGCCTTTTAAGCAGTAAATGTTTAGATTACAATTGTACTAAAGTTTTCAGTTCAGGTTAGATTTTGGACTTTGTTCCGCAACTACGCTGTGGCAAAAAATGCTTACAGGCTATCCCGCTTACTATGAATGGCTAAAAAAGGTCATCTTTTTCTAGGGAGCACAGAGTCGCAAAAGAACCGCTTGATATGGGAGCAATACTTCCCTGGATACACGATGTTTACTGATCTTGGCCATACCACTGAAATCGAGGTAGCGCCGGCTCTGAACAACTATTTCAACTGGTTTTGCTTAGAAGTTTTGATAAGGCTATGTAGCATGTATCAGCGGACTCCACCTGCAGTTGATAACGGCAACATTCTGATAATATAACTTCAAATCCATGATTACGAAAATATGATTCGCTCTATCAACAAATCCACGTATTATAAAGAGCTTGAAATCTTTAAAGATATTTTCTAATTGAAAAGACGCTGCAGTGATTCCGTCCGTTGTGCAGCCCGGTCCTGTTCGGCATATTTTTAACACAGTATAGCTGCAATCAACAACAATGCAACGCTGTATTGTCGTAGATAAATTTGTTTCACTTCGTTCTTACTCTCGCAAGCGCTCCTTTTTGCTCTGACGTTGCTTTAGTCTGTGCGAACCCTGGAAATTATCTCTATAGACCAGTGGTCTTCCACCTGTTTCATACCGTGACCCAGGCCCATAACCACCTGGGGCATTAACTCCAAATTTTGTTGTGACAGAAAAATTTGTTTTAAAGAAATAACACAAACAAAAATCTTTCCCCCTAAAAATTTACTCTGCCCCCCAAACCTGAAAACTTGGCTACGGGCCTGGTGGCGTGCAGAGGGTGGGGCGAACGGTGCGACCGCCATGGGCATCCAAGGCGGGGGGCATCCAAAGAGTGAAATTACAATAATTAAAATGCTGTAACTAGATAATTTTTCCAATTGTAAGGATGCTAACATGCAGGGGCGCCGGAATGGGGGTACATTACGGCGGCACAGCCCTCCTGCCCTTTGAAAGGGGGGGGGCAACGAGGCCACAAGTGACCTTGCATAACCGCATCCTAGGTAATTTCAGAGACTCCAGAGAGCGGTGAAATGACGAGGTACTGCCCCCTGCCCTTTTGAAAAGGGGGCAACAGGGACGGAGGTGCCTTTTCATAATAGAATCACAAGGAATTATATGTTTTTTTCAAAATTTCCATTGCCCTCAACTCTTTTACTGCCCCCCAACCCTGCCCTACCGCTGTTCCGACGCTCTGGGAACATACGCTGCATGATGGGGGGTAACGACGGGGGGCAAGGGGGCACAATTCCCCAGGCACCGAATCACTATAGGTGCCCCGAGTGACTGCGGAGGGCGCCGAAAAGTCCTTACAATGTCGCAAGTAATTTTTTCAAAACAGTGAGAATTACTGGCATTGAAAACTTTCTGGCGACGGTTCTGCCTGGCTGCATGGATTGAATTTTTCAAAACTTGTTTTTTTGTCAACACCAACAATTTTTACGTATTCAAATGCCAGTAATTCTCAATCTCTAGATGTGCAGCGCACAACCAATCCAACTGATAGTGACATGACTTTCTCTATATTGTGCGATCAAGGGAAAATCACAAAAAATAGGATTGAAAGATAATTACGGAGGTTTAATTGATTTTATGTGCCAAATTTCAAAACTGTCCTATTTCAACTTGCTTGATTTAGCTGACGTTTTGATGCATCACTAGCTTCCCGTTTCGGATTTTGATGTGGCAACCCTGGGTGTGCGAAAACAGAGCTGCACACCTGTGCTTGCAATGTGTGCATAATTTCGAGCTTCTTCATTATAAGAAATAGTAAACATTTTTGAAATTACTAACAAACCAAATTGCAGTGTTGCTGGACGAATGTTCAAGCCTGATGGATATCGTTTGACTTATAAAAGATTTGAAGCGTGATGTTTATCAACTCTGACAAATGTTTTAAAACATTGATTATTATTTTAATAAATATTTAAAGTGTTTGTTGCAGCGAGTAACTTCTTCTTTTGAGACATTTGTTGAAACCACTGCTCGGCCGCACTAGATCTCTGGGCAGGTGTTGAGCAGCCATTCGATTGTCTCATTGTCCAGAACCATCAGGCCGTGCAGTCCATGAGGAGGTCAATGGATTGGACATTGGAGGACAACATGGTCGACGGTTTGTTTTTCTGCGCTACACTCACAGGCCGCAGAGGAGGCCATGCCCAATTTATACAAACAGGAGCGGAAACGCCCGACACCGGTGCGGAGGCAGTTAAGCCGGACCCAGGCTCTTCTTGGTGTCGCTCCGGGGTGTGGGTGGGATGAAATTGCGGAGTCTTGTGGGGTTGTCCAACCACTCCGCATTCCACTGATGATCCGCCCAGTGCGCCGCAAGTATGTTGTTGTTATCAGATGAACTGATGAGTTCTTGTACGGCGGGTACAAATGGGTGTCTCGATTTGAGGCGCTGTGCATCTGCACTCGATGGACGGATGAGTGCTGAGTGGAGAAGGTGCCCAGGCTCCATGGCACGATGTGCTACAGACGGTGTGGCTCCACTGCGACGAAACTCAGCAGGTTGAATGCCTGCGAGGATTGGAAGGTTGTCCGCTGGTGTAGGACGCAGGCATCCAGTCACAATTCGCAAGGCGTCGTTGACTGCCAATAGAGCTTCTACGCTGTAACTCAGACGCTAGCTTGGACTTAAGACAAAGATTCGCAGGCTATCTTCGATTTTAGCCGGAATAACTAGCTTCTGGTTCAAAGGTTAGCCGAGGTTAAGTGGCAACCAAAAACGAGCACTGAAAGCATAGAGGTGCCATCAAAAATTTCTTGTCACTCCATCTTCTAAGCGCAGGTATTGAGTATGAAGAAAATAAAAACTATTCAGAAAATCATGATTTAATCTTAAGACCAGTTGTAGATGATATGTAGAATGATGTCATTAATTACAAATTTGAAAAGGATGACGCATCTGTGAATCAAAATGAATATTATCTCAATGCACCAGAAGACAGGGCCAAAACACAAAGCTTACTTATTACCAGAAAATACGATCCCCAGACCTACTGTTGTCATTAACATGTATGATGACCCAAACAGCTGGCCCGCACATATAAAAATGTAAGAGATTATGAAAGATCCTCCAAATATTCCAGTGAACAACTTTCCAAAAATGAAAAAAAAAATTGTGTTATTCAAATTTCATTGTACGAGGAAACTCCCAAAAGTGGAGAGTGTTGAAAAAGACCTTGAATTACGTACTCTCAGTCTACTAATAGAATTTATTGCTTTTATTGCAATTTTTTTAGTAACAATGCAACCGCTGCATTATCAACGAGTGGATCCAACAGCTGGTCTAATCTTCATACAAGGTTATGTCGTGAGAATGAAATTTCAAACAATCATTTCTGAGCTACATGAAGTTTCTGGAAGTGATGGGGACCCCGCCATCAGTTTTCTAATTGGACCGTAATTCCTAGCACCGGCCCTGACTGCTATCGTATTCGTAAGCGTTTATAATTTATGAAACCCCATATAGGCCCCGCTGTATTTCCTAATTTTTTGAGATGCCTCATCTGGCAATGCATGCATGATAAAGATGTCTGGGCTTAATCAGATTTTTACTAGAATCTTGGAGTTCTTTTTGTTATTTCTTCTGCACGTAAGAGTACTTTAGCCTATATACATAGAAAGTTAAACTGAAGATGTTGAGGTTGAAAAGAACGAGTCAATGCTGCGTACATTGCTCGTAGCTGTGATTCCGTAGCTTTGGTTTTGTTGCTCTGTAGGTAATCGTTAACAGTACATTCTACATAAGCTGGCTGTCGTATTCATTCTACACTACACCTGTCCTATTCATGCTACAATTGCGTTCTAGCGTTATACCATTTGGTGTACTGTTCAGTGGAGTATCGGTATACCCGTTCTATGATTGTTATTTGCTCCGCTGCCTCGCTCGAGTTTATGCTGTATTAGCGAAGAGCATAACATCTGTTCTCCAATTTTTGTTACCGCAACTTGTGTTTTAATTTATTCATTTTAGTCTTGAGTTTGCTTGCTTTCTCTGCCCTTGCTTTGCTCTTCAGCCTTTCACCCCTAAGCATTTCAGGACTAATGATGCACAGATTTACATGAAATCGATTTCCTTTAAATAAATTTACTGAGTAGACTGCGCAGCCGTTGTGAAGAATAATTACTTGAAGACAGGTATGTGCACGTCCGAATCACCACAAAGTCATAAAAGCAGAGCCCAGTCAGCTGATTCCTCGAAAGCTTGTACAGTACAAACGTAGAGCGTTTCTTTGACGATTTTGCTTCAAATATTTGTGTTAAACTGTACTTAGATCGTAAATCTTTTCATAATTTGTTTTATATATTGTTGTGTAGCAGACACATTATGGTCTGTACATACTAAATGTTGCTTTCACTAAAAGAAAACAACATCAATACGTCCAACGACAAGAATAAGACATACCGACCTGCAACCCAAAGGCTGTGATCAGTCAAGCACGAGAAACGTGACAAGCAAAACATTACGTTTTCACAGCGTTGCAAAACAAGACAAAGCTCCAGACAAGTCAGTCTGGAATCTAAAGACAAACTGTATACGGATTAAATCAAATAAAATTTGATTTGGAAAAACAAAGAGCGAAGAACAAAGAAAAGAAGCAAACAAAGCTGAAGAAGGCCTAAAAAGATGATGTCATGGAAAAGTACAGAAAACTTTCCATCAATGATGTAATTAAGAATCATGACTAAAAGCCACATAAAACCTTATAAGGCAATGTCCAGTCAATAATCGATAGATGATTAATTAGGGAATTTCCAGTAAATCTGGGTATATAAGCTGCGATTTCAGCTACCCAGTTCAGTTCACTTTTCTACTTTTGAATTGAGAATTCCTTCCTTGGTCTACGCTATCTTTGAGTAGTTTAGCCATTGGAGTAAATTGAGACTCCGCCACATGGACTGATATTGTCAAAACGCCACAGCCTTGCTCGGTCCTAGTGGAAACCTGTCTCGCCACATGGACTGATATTATCAAAAAGCCACAGCCTTGCTCGGTCCTAGTGGAAACCTGTCTCGCCACATGGACTGATATTGTCAAAAGGCCACAGCCTTACTCAGTCCTAGTGGAAACCTGCCACACCGCCTGCCACATGGACTGATATTGTCAAAAGGCCACAGCCTTGTTCAGTTCTAGTGGAATTCTGACACGCCGCCAGTTCTCTGGATTTACATTGTCAAAAGGCAATTTATTGCCTTGTTCAATCCTAAGGCGAATCCCTGTCACCCTGTCCCGTTAAATTGGCGTTGGTACTCCTTGTCACTTTGTTTGACGATTTAAAAAAAAGTCAAAACAAGTTAAACTTTGAAAAAAGGTTGGGATCTGCCTTAAATCAGACCATCAATCAAATCCCGTTAGGCACAATCCCTGATGCAGATTAATAACAGGATAAACCTGCTCACAAATTCGTGATACAAGTTTTGCGGAAACATAACTTAGGAACCTTCTTCGCAGAAAAACCTACAAAAACCTAGTCATGATTTAACTGAACATAAAGAACCGCCCACTAAACACGTTATCCCTCTTTAAGCCAGAAAACGTTTGAATAGGAGTGTCTAGGGTTGAGAAACTTGGTTTCTGTAAGATTGACAAATTATATTGGGATTTCGTCTGTGTCGCTGTGTTCGCGAGCATTACGAGAGTGGACGTCTTATGAAACTTATTGGTGAGTTTCAGTGTTCGTGTGTATTTCTTTTAGAAAATAAAAACAACAAAAAACAATCAAAAAGTCTATGTCTCTTTATTGTCTTAATTACCTTGGCTATCAGGAATCGTACGGGGACCAAGCGAACTTAGCTTTCGTGAATGTCGTCCTTGTTACGCCTCAAGTTCGAACCCATGTAAAGGTTTTCAGGCGTAACTAAATGCGGCTATCTAGATTATACAGGGTGTTTCACAAATGTTGAAACAAAGCGGCAGCTTCTAAAACCTTTATCGATGACCTTATTCATTTTTCTCTTTCCAGATTGTCATAGGGAAATAGTTAACCTTTCTACATATTGAACAAAAAATAGTCTAATGATGCCTTGGTCGATGGAGCAGAAGATCTTTTGTGTAAAGACATATTACGAAATGAAGTCTTTCCAGATTGTTCAAGCAAGGTTCAGAAGGAAGTTCAGCTTCAACAAATTTCCAAACAGGAGTCAGATTTTCAAGTTGGTCAAGAAGTTTGAAACTCATGGCACTTGTGGAGATCGTAGGG
>Ga0210059_1015928_pt1 | contig 10900 bp, 6 predicted proteins | sample Ectturendosymbi2_FD_188042 | JGI IMG/M metagenome (GOLD analysis project Ga0210059, IMG submission 188042) | Ecteinascidia turbinata endosymbiont from Florida, USA - Sample 2 (SPAdes) (version 2) | ecosystem: Host-associated > Tunicates > Ascidians > Unclassified | place: Key West, Florida... | reverse complement strand
GGCTCTTTCCATTGGGCCTTGTTAGTGTTCATATATTTTCGTTTCATGTTGGCCTTCCGCGTTCAATTTGCAGGTGACGTGAATCAAAAAATATCATTCGTAGCAACGGTTCTCTCGAATATGTTCCCTCGCGTTTTACTCGCGCTCATCCATTGGAGCCCGAGCTGTCCTCTACAATTAAGTATTTTTTCAAAGTTAATTCATATCAAATTGAATGTTTTTTTGAAGCAATGGGTTTGCATAGAACATTGGACTTGAATTCCAATCCAATGGACGGTGTCCATTCAAGAATTATTTCAAACGAACGATAAACTGTCCGGTAACTCGGCTAATATGAATGAGCCTAAGACGCAGAGGATTCACTGGCGTTATTATTGTTCTGTGACGTGCGTTACGTAACAATGGACGAGTTCCCATGAGAACTTCCTATTCATTGTTGCGTAACCAACGTCACGCAGCAACGATAGTGCCAGCCAGAATGAGCAAATGGAAATTTCAGTGATACAAGCCCCGAACGGTTGCATTGACTCGGTGTAGGTTGCATGATGAGCCCAAGGGACGCTGCTGATCTGGAATGGCCCCTGAGTGTACTTATGCAAGTTGGTACGCTGCAGCCTTTCTGAATAGCCACGATCATCTCTTGTTGAAACGTTAAGCTGCTTAAATTGCCAAGTGTGACGCTTACGCATGTTTGTGGCACAAACAGTCACAATTGGTGAGCAAAAAGTCTGCCCGGAGTCGGAGTCGTTAAAATTTTCTGCGACTTCGATTCCTCAGGTTGAAAATCCTTTCGACTCCGACTCCACAACCCTGCTAGAAATATCCTATTTCTATAATTAAATGCATTGGCTTCCATGCAGTGTCCAGCAAACAGTCCAGCAAAAAGTAAGTCCCTGGTTTTAGAAATAAGCCGGGAACAACAAAAATTTACAATCGCATGACTCGCAAGGTTTGGTCGAAATATAAGCAGCAAAGTAACCCGGATACAAGTATTGATTAAATCTTGACTTCGGTGATAAGTTTGAAGTTTCTTAATGTCAAAATATTGATGAATGCTTGCGGCAAAGCAGCCAAAAACCAATAAAAATTGCGCTATTTTTTAAGCTCTCACAGTAGTAAAAATCTTGCTATTTCAAAGTTGCAAGTGTCTGGGATGTCTCACATTCCACACGTCAGTGCCTCAACGGTGCAGCTTTCAAACAAAGAGTAGAGTTGGGGATGATTTTTTGATAAACGCAAGTGTTCCAACCAGGGTTGCGGGGTCGGAGGTAAAATATCCGACTCCGACCTTTCCAAAATTTCCGACTCCGACTCCTTTACACAGAGGGAATGAAATTTGGCTGTTAAAATAACTGAAAAGCGTGGTGCACAGCAAGAAATCTCTGTTTCAACAAAAGTTTCAAAAGAAATTGTACCATTTCAACAGGAATTCCCAATTTAGGAGTGTGATGTAAAAAATGATCCAATCGGACATCCGGAGTCGGACAAAAAAAATCCAACTCCCAGTGTTGTTAGGAATCCGACTCCACCCAAAAACCTCCGACTCCTTACGACACCGCAACCCTGATTCCAACGTGAAAGTTTGTGATGGGATTTTTCGTTCTATTCGCCTCTGTTGAGCCTTCGCCGATAAAATAGCGGAAAAAAGTGGTCAATGAACTTAACAACTTAAAATTAACGCATGGTTGCTTTTCGTCCCTAGCACTGTACATGGCTTGTCGTTTGACAGTTATCATGTTTCCAGAGGCTTATTCATCATTGATGGCAAAGGAACGATCCGACACATGAGCGTCAATGACCTTCCGGTCGGAAGAAGTGTTGACGAAGTTCTGCGACTTGTCAAGGCGTTCCAATTCACTGATAAACACGGAGAGGTGTGTCCTGCTAGTTGGACACCAGGAGCGAAAACGGTTAGTAACTGTGCGCTGCGCAGTGTTTACGTTTGAAAATATGTGCCGCTCAGTGTTTACGTTCGACGCGGCGCTATTTTTCGAACAGAAAAGCAATTTTTTTCAGAAAACCAGTCCCTACAAATTCTCGAAAAGAAAAGCATATTCTACAAACCTTCTTTTTCACTGCGTTTTTCACGATCTAATTGTTAGTCCATGATTCAGTTACTTGTAAAACTGTTACAGCATAATTAGCTTTCATCAGGTCGCGGAGTCGATCCTTGAAACAGTAGTTACTTGCAGTGGCGTACCTAGGGTTTCCCGCGCCTGGGGACAAAGTCAGTTTGGGCGCCCCCACCCAGCCCTTTTATGGAAGCATATATGCGAAGGATGAGTTTGGCGTAAAAGGGCGTCGAAAGCTGACTCGGGTCTCGCATGTATTTGTTTCTAGACCCGTCTGAAGACTTCATATGACTGTAACGTCACGGAATTCACCTCAGGACCTTATAATTTTTGAAACCATAATATCATAAAAAATCTAATCGTTTGGCGAGAAGCTATTCTCACTTTGAAATTTCTGTCACGATTGATTGCGGTAATACATTCGAATTGTAGAAACTAGTGGAAGAAACTGCAAAAACTAGGCAAAATCTTCCTTAATTTTTTCACTGAGGCATTCTGGTCATTTGTCCCATATCAGTATTAAAACTTGCGGTAACAATATTCACTAGACTGCGTTTCCGAACATTATGACCAAATTGACTTAATTTTTTTCTGCCATTTCAAAAAAACGTCGGTCTATGAACGGAAAATGACCGAAAAAATAAACCCAGGTCACACGTAACGAGGATTATCTAAGTCCTAACAAAGGAAAAAGCCCCTGGGTCGGGGACCGGCCATGATTCCTGAGCAGGTGAAGTTTTGTGATGCCCCAATGAAGTCCCGGAATAAAACTAACCAGTGGCTGCAAGAGCAGGGGATGAAGGAACAGGCGGCGCAAGCGCAACCCCCCAAAAGTTTTAATTTGTCAAAAATTCGGGCAAAATCTCGGGCACAGAAGCTTCTACATTTTTAAACAGAATTAATGAAATTTCACTTTTTTGTTATCAAGTGTCAGTTTTTTTTAAGGCGTTTTAGGGACCCGATTCGGGTCCCTAGAATCAGAGAAATCGGGTCCCTACAGATCCATACCGGGTTACTAACATTTTCCTGCAAAAAAAAAACCTGTTAAAGTGTATAAATAAAAGTAATAATCTCATAGAAAACACATTAAATATACAGTGTATAAAATCAAAAACACGAAGTCACTAGATTGTTTCTAGTAACTTCGTGTTTTAGTTTGTGAGAGTTGGTGAGTAATCAACAGCTACAGAAAATTTGCTGTTTGTCGCATTAAAGTTTTTCGGGCACATTCAGAAAAATTCGGTCAAATTATCCTTCGCACCCCCAAAAAATTGCCTGCTCCTACACCTCTGAAATAAGATCTATCCAAAGCAAACACTTTCACAGCAAAGATTCAGACACTGAATGTTAATATAGCATATTTTCCGCCTATTCAAATAACTCGTAACAACCAAGAGTTCAAAGCAGAAAGTGAAGCATTCGGTTTGAGGGAGTGCTTGTCACGTCACACTGTCAGTCGTTTTCAATTTCACTTGGTTCGTTTAGTTTTGAGAATGAAAATGCTGCAAAACACAAATTCGTAATGTCTTTTTTGAAGATCTGCTGAACTGACAATGTGTTTGCAAATGAATACTTACAAACATAAACATGCTTATCTCATCAGACATAGGCGCTACCCTGCAAACGGTATCGCCAAAACATGTGCTGTATATCCCATCTCTTCTATGTTATCTTTTGCAGATAAAACCCAGTATTGACGAATCCAAGGAGTACTTCGAGTCTAGCAGCTGATCTTATCACTTCGGTGTCATTGGTACATGACAACAATCAATGCCCAATGACTACGTTTCTCTTAAGCACTGCAACATCACATGAAACTGTTTTATGTTGCACGTGAAAATCAGTCTTTGTCGCTTTTCAACGTAATATCAACACAGTGTTTGCGAGACATGGTATGTTTTCTTTTATTTGCCCTTATGTTCTTGAAAGTGTTTTGTTTGAGCTGCATATGCGGTCAGTGCAACATTGCCCACCTACCATCTTGTCGGAACACAGACACTGGGTAAAAATCTTTTCGGCGACCGACGAAGTTGGTTTATCTCGTGACATTGCTGAGTTCAATTTGCGGGTCGCTTCATAACTGGAGGTACGTCTTTTTTTCTTGCGTAAAATGCATGTTCCGTATCGAGTCGGTTTTCGTCTGAATTAAACTTATATATACTTCTGCCTGCGTGCCATTCATTCGTTCTTAAACAGCATATAGCAGAAAAGAAAATTTACGGATTTTACTCAGCTACCAGGTTTTACACAAACTCGCACGAACACGCTGTGGACCCAACCCTGAATTGATGTCGTCACGGGGTCACGCGCTGGCGAGACAAACCGTATTTTATCGCTTCTTAAAACCCTGAAGCGGAGAATGCCTGATGTACTGTAAAACTGTGAAGCGAAGTAGCGACATAATAAAAACTTTACAGAGGATAGGAAGCAGAGCGGGTACATCTCAAGTACAGGGACTGATCAAATCATTTTATGCCAGTCTTATCGCAATAAGATAGATATGGACCTGGAACATGGACGTCGGAAGGGGTTCCTGGATTTTGAGAATTTCAACAAAAAAGGTGGTTTTCTTAGTGTCCACTGGGAAAAAAGAAATTTCACCACTTTGGACCACCTAGAAAAATCCCCTAGTGGCCACTCCCTGGAAAAAATCCTTCCGACGCCCATGATTTGGAATCAAAGCACTTAGTCCGTGCAAGGCTTGAGAAGTCGGTGACATTGGCTGCTTTTGTTTAAAACATCTGTGGGTCACGGACCCCTGGTACATCCTAGTAAAGGTTACGGACTTTGCTAACCGGATACAGTTCTGTCGGTTAACCGGATTGAAAAGGCAACGTTCCTAATACAATTTGACTAAATTTGGACATTCTTTGTTTCCAGATACGGGCGAACGAAATCATACTAAAACCCTGTAATTATTTTTGCATAAAAGTGCTTTTGCGTTGCAAGGTGAAGTCTGCGTTGTGCTTCAAAAAATGCACTGCACACTTCAATAAACTATTGCTTTTCAACTGTTTTCAGTACGGCACGTAATACCTTTGCAAACGCTAATTTCATTGAAAAAACGGTGAGTAGACGCAACCCTTGTTTGATTCACACAACGGCAAAAGCAGCTGGGTACTGTAAGCTCAGTGGCACAAATCTTAGAGCAGTGGTCTCACACTCAAATTGTTCCGAAGGCCACATGATTTACAAAATAACGTGAGGGCCGCATTACGACGCTGGCGCAACAATGGCGGTATCTGAAGCTTACTAGAAACAGCTTTTGCATCTTATTTCCTGCGAAAGGTATCATGAGCTACAGGCTAATAATTTCTAGCTGTCTTTGCGTCCGCTTGAAAGGATGTTGTTCACTCGCTAGCTGAGCACTTTCAAACATCGGTGAATAAACTAAACGTAAATGGTGATTATTTGATAATTCCCAAAAAGCACCGCGGGCCGCACAAAACGCCCCTCGCGGCCCGCGTGTTTGAGACCCCTGCCTTAAGAGGAAACGCTGGCTGGGCCTAATTAATGCATGTGTTTGTTTATCGATTGGTCAATCCAAGAAATACCTCTGGTGTATGAACTAAATTTTAAGAAGATACAGCGTTGCAAACGCCGCATTAAATGTGATGATGGACGACTACCAAGCTCATTCAACTTCCGGAAGTCATGATTTATGGTTTACGGTGATCGACTCCGTTTCGAAAAAAAGAAATGGCACACAAAGTTCCAACTGAGCCATTCGACAAGGTCCCCGCAGAAGCACTGTTACCGCTTAAACTGCGCACTTCTGAAGGTTGACGTGCAAAAAAACTTGCAACGATGAAAATCGAAACGAACCAAATCAGAAGCGACCGCTTTGTGCGATACACTTTCCCTTTCCACATTTAGAGGTACGGGCGTTGTTTCGAACTATGCTCTGGAACAACAACGAGTGGTCAAACAAGGAATGAAGTTCAGGTTCTGGCGTCATGATGGTCTCCACGCAACAGACGAGCTCAGCCGTTCTGCAACATTTTTTTCCAATCTTTGTTTCACCACGACATGTTGAACGATGCTTCACTCCCTGGCGTTTTCCACCGGAAGTGGACATTTTTCCTCACTTTACACAGGACGTGACGTCAAACGTGGCGCAGGGCATGTATTGCACAATCGCGACATAAAAATTATCAGATGCAGTATTTTCAAATTCGACAATAAACAATTGCGGAACCAGACATACGGAACGGGGGAAGACCACCTCCCGTCAGCAGTGCAGGATTATTGAGAATTAGACAAAATAGGGAAGTATCGTTCAACTTGCAAGTATAAAGAAATGCGTTTTGAATTCAAGAAAAAAATATCATGGCAATCAGCGAAATCACAGGAATCAAAGGCATACAATTTTGAAACAGCGGAATTGATCTGAAGAAAAGTGAGATGTTGACGTTTTTTTAAAACTCGTCAGAAAACGAACGACCTTCTGTATTTTTTTCTTCATAAAAAAAATACGGAAATTTCAGATGACACACTCCCTAGAAAAAAGTTACACCGACCATAGGCGTAGCCAGGAGGCCCATGGCCCCCCAAAATTTTAGCATATATGGAAACATCTTGTCACTTCGTGATTTGAGAGGCTGTGTCCGAAACAAAGTACTGTTGCTCTTTGGCCCCTCCCACAATTTTGGGCTGGCTTCGTCACTGACACCGACGGCAAAAATATTTTTTTCTTTAAGGCAAAAAATCTCCACTGTTCAATAAATCGCTAAAAATTTCAGAGACTGTTTGTTTTGATGAAACCTAAAATTTCATGCGCCACTGAGATATCGCGTTGAGCACAATCTAATGCAACAGCGCACGAGAAAATGAGGTATCAAGTCTGAACAGCACTCATGCAAAATTTCTGACCAAACACATCAAAGTTTCACCAACGAGATGAACTTAAATGGACAAACAAATGTTTAGCCGGACCCAACATCTGACCTGTTTAACGACAAAAGCAGTTTGTGAGAGCAACATTAAAACATTATTGCAGAAACGAAGAGTTTTCCAGGAACTTACAAAAATATTTTCTCTCAAAACAAAACAATATTTCGAAAAAATTCCAAAAAACATACGGAGATGAGTAGAGGGAAACCCCACCTAATCTACTTGCTCATCACAATTTCTTCACAGAAATGGCTGTCGTCGAAAACCGCTGCTATTCCTAAATAATTCCTTTTTGTCCGTGTAACCTAGATGAGAAAAACCAGGGTTCCCACACGATTCCAAAGCCATTTTCCATACTTTTTCAATAGTTAACTAAAAGGCCATCATTTACCTTCATTTTTTGAGAATTTTATTTTTGGAATACAATGCAAAAATATCTGCAGAACTGTCATCAGCGGTAAAGAACAATATTTGAGCGAACTAATGGTTGAATTTAGAATTTCCATAGTTCTTCAATACTTTATGTACATTTTTGCAAGATTAAAATACCTGTTCAAGGTTTTGAAAACCGATTTCACAATTATTTTTCTATACCGCGTGAGAACCCTGGAAAACACTATGACTGATGAGTCCAATTCGATGAAAATTGCAACAAAAAGGCATCAGCACAAACTGAAGCATCCCACCAATAATTTTTGACCCGCTTGTTTGACCATTTTGCCGCTGGTCACAAATTTTTCAGGTACGTCAGTTGCCGAGACTCTACATGTTCGCGACACACGGGGCACTCTGCTTTCATACTGACCCAGTTGTGGATGCAGTGCCAGCAAAACACGTGACCGCATGTCGTCGCGGTCGAATGCCTTCGCTTTTCGAAGCATAATAAACATTGTTGCTGTTCCGCACGAAGATGGGAAGGGGCATCTTTTAAATTTCGCCAGCGCCCCAAAGCGGCAGATGGCGTGTCGCTGGTGGCCTGCACAAGCGTGTAGTCTCTGTACAAAGAGTAGATCTGGGTTACTAACATCATTGTACACTGCAACAACGACGTGTAACCCAAGTAACGAAATCCACTTTTGGCTGATGGTTCTTCTACGAAGTACTTTGTGTAGCCGACAGCTGACATCCGTTTCGATATGGTGTAGTAAACACCATGCAAGTAAAACACAGATAAGTGCAATCGCTGCAAAGTTGCGATGACGAACTTGATTTTCGGCAGTGAACTCACAAGGAATTCTCTACGTTTCGTTGTTAGACCGACGAGGTCGTCTTTCCCGAGCAAAACTTGCAATCTTGCGAAGAACTTATCAATGACTACAGGCAGCAAAGCGTGCCCGATTACCAATAGCACTCGGCTGCTTCGTGATGGAGTACGAGTCCCGCTCGAATCAACCTAAGAATCAAGTTGAAGAAAATTTTGCAGCGGACCGTCAGACATACACAGTTCTCGGACAGTGGAGTGATCTTAGGCTAATACAAACAGCAAGCCGAAATCAATAAATATGCACACAAAAATGTTATTTGGTCAAAAATCTGATCAGACATTCAAAGGAAAGATTCCATTCGACAGAACTTGGCACTTGAAGAGCGCACGAAACCTTGATTTACCTGTCCCAATATGGGTAACTAAGAATCTCTGCTGATAACTGTCGGGCATTCTATCGCAGCAGGTTTCTCTGAAACCGATAAGTATAAATCTTTCAAACTGAACGGTGACGTGTCAGTTTCACGATCTGTTCCACACAATCTTTCACACTTCACAATCTACTTCACACAATCTGTTTCACAATAGTAGGCTCGTTTCATTTTACTTTGAAGTTTTCCTTCAGTTTCTTCACAAAATCATGTGATGACAAGAATCCAATAAAAAAACAATTAGGAGCAAAACTCGACACGACCTAAAAATGTTACATACAAGATGCTGTTTTTAAAAGATGAGTCGAGAACGATGACAAAACGTGAATGTCGGGCTTTTACGGGAGATCAAACCTGAAAAAACAGTGGGTAGCTTCCTGCACGTTTAGTCACTTTTCCTGAGTTCTGCTCCATATAACCCTTTGGTAAGGTCTTATTTCCCATGTAAACTTTTTTATGTAAGGGCCCAGGTGTATTGTCATTTTGCCATCTAAACTTCCAAATGCTTTTTTTGAGTGAAGACGTTTGCACAAGAGCATAGCAAGCAGATACATTTTTACCATCATTGCCACCAAAACCCCTAAATATTGACCACAAATCACAACAACAATCTTTGATTAATACTAATTATGTCATTAAACTTTTTTTAAGGGCTTGAACTACAACTGTAAATGAATTTACATCCAAAATCCTGAAAAATGCAAATATTTCTGCTACAAATCTAAATTGCACTGACTAAAAACGAAAATTTCTACGATTGCTTGAAACTGAATAGGTTACAATTACAGCCGCCTTGTGAATTTCTGAAAAAGAGGACACACAAACCTATAATTAGCAAGAAAAAATGACATATGAAAAAGTACACTTAGCATTTAATGAGTCATGTCACTTAGTAACAAACATACAATATCAATAAATACTCTACTTGAATAACATTAGTGTATTCCTCTCCAAGAGTCTGCAATCCAGTTAGTGTCGTTAAACAAAAATATACAATGTCAGAAAAAGTGTGGAGTTCCTTGGACCACCGAAGCATTGTTGAAGATCCAAAAAATTTCTGGCAAACATCAGCAAATAACCCTGCCAATTAAAAGGGATAGTTAGTGATGAGATGTCTCTGCACAAACCAAAAGTCAAATTATGTACCTCGTAAATTGTTCACATAAAAATCATCTTTTTCATGAGAACAGATTTGAGTAATTGCATCAGGAGTTTTCAATGGCATTGCTGCTTGAAAAGCTGACACATAACGCTAATAACGACCACCTGCAATAAGACACAACAAAGAGTGATGAAATAAATGGAAACAATGCAGAAAACGCATGTCCACTAAATTTAGTGCAACTCAGCTTCAGCTAGTCCAAAAAGATTTGGACTTTTGTTGTGACAATGAAATGAATGAACGTTCTTGATTGATTATTCACCAAGATCGCAACTCCAACCAGTGGAGTAGCCAGGAATTTTGTTTGGGGGGTCACACAGTCTGGCAGAGTTTCATTGCCCTGATGATGGCATCATTCATACAGCCAACCATGTTGAAACCTTTATGCAATTGGCTTCAAAAACTGTTTCCCTTATAAAACTCTTAACATTTCCAACCCACTAATGCTACCTTACTGACTGCTGGCCACGGGAAGTTCTGCAAACAGAGGGAAGGCAGTAGATGATGTTAAAAAATTCCTGATTTTTCATGATACAGGAAAATCTGACATTAGTGGTTCATAAGTACGTTATGCTGAAGTGAATCAATCATCATACACTCCTGATTAAAGCCTCACTAAAGCAGTCTACTTACCACCAGCCAAGTTTAGTGGAAGAATTATATTACAGATATATCACAGGGGCTCCCAACCTGGGGTACACATATCCCTTGGGTACATTTATTGTACAGCCGCAACAAATTTACTTTGGGACTTAAAACAGAACCTACCTTCACAGTTTTAAAAATCTAAAATTCCATTAAAAATTAAGTGGATTTTAATATTTTACTCAGCCTTTTTGTCATAAGAAATTTTAGGGGTGCATGATGATGTGTCAAAATGCTGAAGGGGTACATGGTCAGAGAAAGTTTGGGAACCCTGAAATATCAGATTAAAACAGATTTTAATTTGAAGGCAAAACCTCAACTAGCCTTACTCTCTACATCAGTGGTGCTCAAACCGCGGCCCGCAAGGCCCTCTGGAGTGGCTCGCGAAGCAATTTTCATTGGAAAGAAAACTTAACACTTTAATCATTTAAGAGAATTTTTATTGAGATTATTAATTCTTGTGGCCCGCGAAGGGTTTCTGAAAGACAAATGT
>Ga0210059_1015927_pt1 | contig 10900 bp, 8 predicted proteins | sample Ectturendosymbi2_FD_188042 | JGI IMG/M metagenome (GOLD analysis project Ga0210059, IMG submission 188042) | Ecteinascidia turbinata endosymbiont from Florida, USA - Sample 2 (SPAdes) (version 2) | ecosystem: Host-associated > Tunicates > Ascidians > Unclassified | place: Key West, Florida... | reverse complement strand
TAGTTGATTTTCGAACCCAGCAATTCTTTCGAAGCACGTCTGCTGCGAAGCTTGTTGAAGGTTATGTGCGTGAAACCGGCAAACAATTTTTGTTCACTATATAGCGCTTTCCTGTCCTAGGATAACAAAACCATGTTCCCGGAAAGTGCTTCATGTTCTTAATAACAATATTAAATGTAGTCCCAAGGACAAGCGAAAGTTATTGACCGGTTGCTATTGTAAACGCTAGCGGTCAACATATTCTTAAAAAAGTCGTATTGCGTAAATTGGGATTAACGGCAACCGCCAAAAGCATGACCTGAGCTTGGAAATTGCTGAAACTGCTTGAGTGATGTCCCGCTCGGAGAAGGATTGGTAAGTCTCGCGAGTGTTCGTAAGGCATTGCAAAATAACTATTTACACGCTGAAACCCTGACGCTTGATTGTTTTAATGTTCAAGAGCTTAAATCAACGTTTTGTAGCAGTGAAGGCAAATTATGAAATCCTCCACAGTGTTTAGAAAGACTGTCGGATGCATACGTTTTTCCGGGAATCGCCTCTGAGAAGGTTAATTATCAGTTAAACAAAAAATAGTTTGAAAAGCGCATTAGTCATTGGCTGAAGTATGCAGCGCAAGATGTATTAAGTGCATTTAAAACTATCGTCTAAACATGACAATAAGACGCGGTCTATCGATCCAACCTAGTCGCGTTCTGTTTCCAGCTCGTTGAAAAGTGAGGTTTTACAACGGAGGATCAAATTTAAATTTGCTCGTCTCGCAGCGAAGCAGGAAAAAGCGAATTTGGTGGAGATTTCCGAAAGCGTACATAGGGAACTCCTAGAACGCGCATAAAAAGCCCAACTGAAAGCTGACAAGCGGGTGCTGGTGAAAGCGATAGAAGAATCCACGAGACTACAGGTATAACCAAAAGCGGAGAAGGTACAATGAGGAATCGAAGAGCTTGTTGCCAGATCCTAAGCACAAGCCGTTAGAGCGCCAAATGAGGCAGAAGAGCTGGCAACACGTACCCCCTCTTCCAGAACAATTATACTTGATCGAGTCTTAGTTTATTCAGACGAATAGCATAGGCCTACATTAAATTAACAATAAAAGACCACAACTAAGTTTAATGAGATTTCTATTTTTGTTGACCTCCACCAATGCCTGGCGTAAATTTGCCAACAACGCACTGAAGGAAACAATGATACGATACAAGAGGAATAGCAGCCACAGGAAAATTCATTTATTGGAAACAAAGCCAGACACGTAAACTAGAAAGTTGTGAATCCAGATTTTTGTGAAAAAAAGGAAGTTACTCGCGTAACACCTGAAAGACCTTCGCGTACCACTAGTGGTACGCGTACTACAGGTTGGGAACCCCTGATTTACAGCGTACATAGCAAATAGACGCAAACTGACGAAATGCGACTGCTATCTATGTTACGTGATTGCAAAACTGATGTGAAAACCGTAACCGTTTCATGTTTAAGGCCGGCCCTATACATGCAAAGAATCAGATGCGATTTCAGTGCAGACTTCATGGAAGTCAATTTTAGCTGCGCTTAAGGAGTTACAGATTTCCTTTGCAGGAAATATGGGTGGCAAAGTCGTCTCAGAACGGCAAACGGGACGACGGGCAGCATTTATTTCTATAGAAAATTTTGTTGCAGAGGCGAGTACAAACGGCAACTCAATACAGAATTTGGTAAATCCTTGTTTTCTGCTATGTAGCGTCGATTGCTCAACAGTCGAGGGAGAGGTGTCGTTGCGTAACGAGGTAGTTGCAATGTCCGAATATGAAAAGTTGCCTGCAGCGACGACCAGCAAAGCTGGTGAGGAAACAATTATGAGTCCATGCTGCTCTTGGTTTCACCCTCTGATTTAGGCGCAAAGGTGTTCGCTGAGTTGACTTCAGAAAAAGCGCAGCCTCGTGCGCCTTAAAAAGTTTTGCCTCAGGTGTTTACGCAGCAACCACATGATCAGAGAATGTAAAGTGAAGACCAGCTGCAGCGTGGAAGGCTGCGATAAAATATTGTCGCATCCTAACCTGCTTCCCGGTTATAAATTGTCAATTCCCGGAGATCGTGTGAAAGAACCTGGGCGATATGGAAACGATGACGGCATCACCACAAACACGACTATGTTCTATGACGTTAGCGCATCCAGTCCAAAGTGTACAGTGCCTGAACACATAGGTGTGGCAGGCACATTTTCGGAGTGCGAATAAATTTTGCTCAAATTTCTCCAAACTTACCCGAAAAAAGCTCCAAAGAAAAAGACCTCAAAAAAAACGATTGCATGTCATTTCAATTTGGGCGCATTTTTTCAATTCGAAGAACTTCAAGCACCATTTTTGCCCAAATTTCGCCTAACTTGCCTGAAACGAACTAAAGAAAAACATGACCTCAAAAAATAAAAAACGTCTTCACTTTGACTTAGGGTGCAATGTTTGTGAAATCAAAACACATACAGCAATTTTGCGAAAGTTTTCACACATTTTACCCTATTTGCCATAGATTTTGCCTAGATTTTAAGGGTTTTGACCAGCGTTTTTCCAGATCAAAAATTGTGGTGTGTGGTTGCACCCCCTTGCACCCCTGCCTCCTACACCAGTGCCTGACCATAATGCCTGTAGTATTTCGCTATGGCAGGGAGTCACCTTTTACGCATTTTTAGACTGTGCTTTTACATCAAGTTTCTGCAACCGCAAACTAATGGAAAACAAAACCACAGGACATCCTAAACTGCTTAGGCTAAACACGCTCATTGAAGGCAGCAACATCGACAGCATTGCCATAAATGCCTATTTTCGTGCGATAGATGTCGTTGAGTATTTCAGTGTCGCGGAGGTACGGGTCTTAGATCATGGTTGGGCAAACATTTTCTACGGTGGACCACATTGAAAGCTTTATTGCTACTGGGGACAGCATATTTTGCATTTGTCTTCCACACAAAAACTTTTTACATTAGCTAGCACAAAATGAAGGTAACAATAGTTACTTTCGGTTGAGTAAACATGCTGTTTCGAATGATAGCCTACGTGTGGAATAAAATCTCCAGAACTCTAATCTAATTGACAAAATTACTTTGATATAGATTCGAAATATGTACTACTTATGTACGTGTGGCTGCCCCACTGGCAGCACAAAATGCCATCGCGGGTCGCAAGCTGTCTGCGGGCCGTACATTTTGTTCACCCCTGTTTTAGAAGATACACCGGTGAATTGGTTAAATCAAATGTTTCCTTAGAAAAGGGTGAAGCGCTTATTGACACTTGCGTAACGTTCACTTTACGACTATAGATACACAGCAAGCTTGTTAATTGGGGCTGATGTGTCCGAATCACTGCGTGTTCAAGCTGTTTGCCATGGCAAAAGTCGGAAGTCCAGATGCTATTTTTAAGACACCGCTTGGCTCGTCGCTGTTAGGATCAGCGTTCGAGTGTCAATGCAGCGCAGGCGTAGTAAACGTGCAAGTTGCGCACTAATGTTCCTCCGCGTTGCGAGTGATGTTCTAGTCAACATGCATTTTTTTAGATGAGCAATGAGACCTAATCGTTTTTCTCCGGTTTCAGCTGACTATAACATTTTTTCGCCCGTTTCAGACGTTCATGTTACTGGAAGAAACAGCCCAGTTCTGTAATGGGCATTACCAGTTACCACTTCCATGGAGGTACAACCATCAACTTCTGTCGGACAACCTGATCATCGCCCGAAAGCGACTTTCTGGATTGCAACCTCGCATGCCAAGGACGCGGATATGACATGCTCAGCCAGTACGTGGAAAGCCTACTATTGATCTTGGACGCAGGATATACCGAAAAGTTACCTCAGGGTAAAAAGTCATGTTTGGTGCTTGCCGAATAACGTTCAGGTTTCGCACTTGCTGCATTACGGTGCAATTAATGAAAGAAAGCCTGGCAAGAAGTTGCATGTCGCCTTTGATTGCGCGTCCAATCTATCAACCCGGTTTTGATGCAGGAGCCATATCTGGGTTATGTTTTGGTTGGTGTGCTGTTAGGATTCCGTCAAGAATCAGTTGCATTAAGTTTTTGTTGCGCCACGTGACGAAGATTTGTGTTCGATTTTTATGGTAGCCAGGATGTGATATTTCATAAGATCCTGCAATATACCGAATGAAAATATACGTCTTCACCTATTGACAAGCAGATAATCGTCGGTGAAACTTCCATTAAACTGAACCTGTTCTAGGTGGGTGGCATCATACGAGTAGGTGGTTGCCAGAAGAAGGCTTCTTTTCATTTTGAGACGAAACATCGAACAATTCGTCCGAAGGTTGCTAACTTCACGCATTTGATTGTCAGCTACTTTCGTGTCAAGTGTAGTCATTCTGGTTTCAACTGCACATTAGCAACGTCGTGCAGAGGTATTGGGTCATTGGTGCAACGGCTACCGTGGGTCGAAAAACACTTGTGCAATCAATTTTGCCTAAAGACAGCAAAGCCTGTAAAGCAGCTGATAGGGCATTCAGGGAAAGTTACGACGGGGCATTCAAGTAAAAGTTTCCCCAAAATCTTTTTTGTGCCTCCCGCAAATATTAGTGTGCTCAGAAACATATGATGAAAACAAAAGCCTTTCCCCCTTTAATGCATTTCCCCCAAATCTTAAAACCTAACTACGGGCCTGTTTCTGCCAAAATTGTGTCTGCAATTAGGATCATTTGTTTTGAAGGTCATGCGGCCTAGAGATGTAGCATAACGCCGGAAACGTTTTTATGAATCACCATTAGGGGGCCCCTGTGAGCGTTTTGGGGGGACCCAGAGTTGGGCTGCTACGGCACTGATCTAGTACCGCATATACACTACTGTGCGCGTTGAAGTTAAAATGACCGCTGCTGGCGGTTTTGCGAGTGACGAAATGTTGGTGGTTCTAGTGTCAAATAAAACGCTCCAGGTTCATTTGCATGACAACTAGGGCGATGCATTTTGAGGTAGCCAGGGATTTGTCTACTGACGACTAACGCATTTCGTTGTTTTGTTTCTAGCAAAAGCCCAGTTGAGTGTATACATCTGCACAGAGTTAAACGAATCGTTCAAACACTTATTTACTGGAATCGGGACCAGATTTACGAACACTTCCGGCAAAGCGATATCTAGTGGAACTTCATTCCCGACTGCAAGCATTAAATTGTGTGACCACGGTTTAAATCTTTGAACCTTTTAGCATACCTGGCAAGAAAACTTTTCAGTGGCCAAATACCTTTTGCTTGGGCAACTAAATTGTGATGTAAATTTTGCTTCAGGTTCACAGAGCTTTTCATTTGTTGCAAAGCACAGCTGCAGCAACTCAGTTCCTGACCACAAAGAGCAGACTTGCTTCAAGTATTTTTTAATTTAAGACAGAGAAACCTACCATGAATTTTACGAGGAAGAGGGTACTTGCAGGCCACTTTTTTATCAGCATTTATGATGTAAAATGAAAAGGTAAATCAAAGTGTGTCTTGCTTAAAGAGAAGAAATAAATTAACTTTCCTGGTTTTTATAAGATTTGCTACACATGTGCTGTGCAGTGAAACAGTTTGTTAAGGATAACTCCAGTTTGAACTGTTTTGGTTTGAAAAGTTGAAAAAAAGTTGAATCAAAGATAGAACTCTGAACAGTACCACTTGTGAAAGTACTTGCTGATGGATTTAACTGCGTCGTCTTTATTGAGACTAATTGAAAATTAATCTAAGCCGTGTGACTGGTAAAGGGCCACGGGCAGTCTGGGCCCAAATCTTCGACTGCGCACGTGGGGTGATTGAGAAAGTTTAAATCTGGATGGCATTTTTGTAAGAAAGCGTCTTGAGGTTAAATGAAAACACAAAAGGTCATTATCAAGACTGCGTCAGCAACTCCGGTATCAAGGCGACAAATGGGGATAACCTTTTTGAACAACGCAAGTTGTTCAACACGAACTTAAAAACTGTTCTCAGCAGAACTGAAAAAATTAGAAAATTAGAAAATCCTCTTTCAACATTTTTTTCATTGATGCAAAAAGTTTTTGGTTTCTGAAAACCTGGGTTTTAACGAGCCGACACTTTTAAACGATTTTTTCCAGATTGTTTTTTTCCACAAAATACCTCAAACAGGTTTTTGCTAGTTTAATATCAACACCATCTTGTATATCTGAAAAAATTCAAAGTTGCATTTTCCCTGAAAACATTTATGTCATGTCAACTACAACGAATTATGAAAAATGAAATAGTTTTGTTGATTTGAAGTTAGATCGACATCGTTTGAACTTGATTTCTTCGAAATTACCTTCCTACTGTTTGAAACAAAAATAAAGAATGAAGTAAAGCTCATTAATGTCATCAGACTACCTGTGCTTAGCTGCATGAACCTGTTTCGTTTAATGGAGAGTTACGTTAAAATTATTGACGGGTCTCTCTTCAGTGGTTTGTAGTATATAAAATTTTTATCTTTTTCAGTTTTCGATCCTTTTATGTTTTCAACTCACATTTGTATCTTGGACATGAACGATCATTTGCTGAGTAGTTACCTCTACAATTGGGACATATACTCTGTGGCTTAGCGTGAAGCCCAATTACGTTACTCTCCACATTTGAAACACCTTTCCTTTACAGTAAACTGTTACATGGCCAATACGGTTGCACTTAAAGCATCTTATCGGTTTTGGAATGTATTGTTTGGTTTTCAAGTTCAAGTGCCCAATCCTTGTTTCAGGAGGAAGTTCCGGCTTTTCAAAATGGAGAAGGACTGTGGAAGAGTCACGTAAGACATTTCCTCTCGATGTTTCTATTTAAATCGTTTGACGTATTTAACTTGTGCTTGCAACGATTCTAGGATATCTTCTTCTTTAAGGTCTACTCCAGTGGAACCCGTATATAACGCCTTTGGCTCCTCCCGGCTGACGTAGCGAGGTAATAACAGGAACTGACTGCTTGCCGTCAGACAAGCTGGTACAACTGGCCAAGGTTTTTATCTGCTGCGAACTAGCGCAGGTGACGACCAAGTTACCATTTGCTAATGGAATACAAGACTGATAAACTCCAACATATTTCTTCAATCAATTGACAATGAAAATAGGACTGAACGATTTTAGGATTCGGTCTGTTTGGCTTTGAAGTACAACAGTGGGTAGCTCCACCGTGTTATTTGATTTACTTAAGCTTCCACCCGCATTGCTACCTTGGGATGTCGTTCGTGTTTTACGCTTTCTTGGTAACTGCAGTGGAGATTCTCTGCAATAATTAGTCGATTCCAGCGAATCCTCGTGGATTGCGAGGTGTTCGTCACACCTACGAACACCAGCGGAAGTAATGCTGGATATATTTGAGAATCGATAATATATACTAAAAATTAAATGAACCTAAACCCTAAGACCCTAACACCAGACACAAAGACACAAAAACACAAACTCTGCAAAAGTGGAAACAAGAAATCAAACACTAGTGCAATCTTTATCTCTCAACTTTGTCGAAACACAGCAGCAACCTTCACTCTCCGACCAACTCCAGCCACTTCTCGCATCAATCTCACTGAACTGAACCACGTACAATCTGATGATTCTGTGAAAGCTTTGACATAAACTTACTGCGGCAAAATCGGCGCAGCGGTAAAATCAAGAAATGTGAAAACTGAGACAGAAACCTTATGATTTTGCAGTGAGCTTGAGAAGCAAGGCCTGCAGCGCGTATTTTGCTGGCCCTGACAGAACGCCATTGGTTGACTTGTAAACACCCTATTCAAAATCCTTTCCAGCTCCCACCTCTCATATACCAAGATGCTTACTCTACATATCATCACGTTGTACATTACGGACCAAAGAGGTTTGCGGTACATTAGGAAAATTCATTAAGATGAAGAAAATGTATACCGAGTTGCTACATGACTTATCTTGTTAATGTGAAATTGAATGAATATGAATAAAGTCTTCTGGAGCAAACCTAAAACAGAGCATTACCTACACCTTTTCATCAACCGCGTGAATGTGTATTCCTTTCACTTTTATCATGCTCAATCACTTTTGCTTGGTGTACATTTCGTCTTTCTCTGAACCACACAGTTGTATTTATGGTCTTTTTGGCGCCCCAGGCAGCCGCCTAGTTCGTGTAATGGTTGCGCCGGCACGTTTTTGTTTCTGCGCAAATGACATGCACATTTATCTACGATAATTGTAAGTCGTTATTTGGAGTTTTTCTGTGGAGTACTTTGTGGTGTATAAACAGATTCTCTTCAGTTTGCTGATTACAGTGTGCAGTCTAGTAGGGATTCTCTATATGCTGACTACTGAATGATAATTATCAACTAGCAAAATTCAAGAAAACTTATGATATTATTTATAAACTGAAGAGAGCACGTCCTATATAACTTTATGTAATCCTGACTAAAAGAAATTACGTTTTATATGTTGAATAGTTTTGTCGTTTTGAAAGTAATACTCCTTTTGTGATGAAAGCCAAACAATGCATTAATAATTTAAGTAAGTAAAAAGCTAAATTTAAAGTGGTTTACAAAGAGAAATATCATTTGAAAGTAATGAATGTGTGTAGTTGGGTTTATATCATAATTAATAATTTATCAGTTTCTCATTTTTCTGTGATGAATAAATAAACTGGATGTTCGGGACAGTTGTCGTCATTGAAATTAATTAACCATGCACAGTTAATGCTATTTCATACTGTATATTCCACTTTAGTGGCTCAACCCGAAATTTCTCTGAGCAAATATATAACTTCGCTGAGCAATTATAGAACTTGTAACACGAAACTTATTGCGTTGAAAGAAGACAGTTTAGAACAGTGGTCTTCAAACAACGGCCCGCGGCACAAATCCCCCAGCGAAGCCATTTTGTTAATCAAAAAATAATATATGTACGAAAAATTGGATGTGGTAGAATGTAGCATATCCCGAAACAATCACATTACGCCTGATGTCCCGCCCTTGTACTATTGCATTATAGCTTGTAGCCGTCGAAGAAAAAGGTTTGGAGACTACTTGTTTAGAAATTGAGACAACTAATGCGCTTACAATATTCATGTAAATCAAGTAAACACTCCTAAATATATTGCACAGACTCATTAAAAGAAATTGTGAATCCGTTTTATTAGCCTTTGAGTGATTCTCTATCACAATCGTTCGCCAAGTTACGGCAAACCTATTTCCTTATATTGGAACCCGAAAGACGCAATGGGGGTTTCTGGGCCAAATCCTGGGTATTGCTTGGCGAGCAATTGCGTAATAGAGTCACACAAATGCTCAAAAGAAGCGAACTTTCGTCTGTTGATTTTAAATGAGCGAATTCAATCTTGGCTTTTTTTCAGCCACAAAAGGTAGTACTGGAACCATCCCGTGACGTCAAATTGCCCCACAATTTCAAATCTAAAATTATCCAATTTTATAAAATCGAAACTGGAAGACTTTTTGCATCTTTTAGTGCTTCGATTTCTCTATTGCACTACCAGCTGGCAAGATATTATTCAAACAAATCGAGTATACGCTGCTTTTCGCAGAGTTGCCAAAATATTCAAAGCACAATGGTGCCTTTGAAAACACAGGTTAGTGCAAGCACTAACACTGGCAGTATGCAACAGCTTAACAAAATGGACGGCTGAGAATAGTCATATGCGTTTTAAGATGTAATTTCAAAACCAGAAACAAACAACTGTAAAATGTATCCTGGTGAACAATTGGCCAACAGTGGAATATTTTATCATTTTGGAAGTAAAACTAACATCAAATAGTTGTCCTAAAACTCGTTGCTAAAAACTGTTTGTAGCATCTCCGTTCTTCTCAAAATTTTTAGTTTCGGTGTATCTATTAATTAAAATATCATTTTGATTTTAACATGTCGCCGCCGTAAATCAGATAAACTTTAAATTGGCAGTCACTGTAGCTTCCCGACACTTGAATTCAGCCCCACATCAAGAGAACCATTTAATTCGGATAATTCACGTTGCAACTGTATTCTAATAAGCCCACAAAACGTGGAAACAAAACTTATGGGAAGCAGCCTTGTACTGCGAAGAACTTACATCCTTTTCAGAAACAGCCTTATGCTGTGGGGCAGACTTGTGCTGCAGAGACGCAAAGACCTTGTGTCTTCAACAAACGGACCAACCTTCGCGGTCCCCGTTATGCTCAGAATAGGAGCTGCGCTCGGTTTCTCCGCTACTAAATGCACAACTCAACCCCTTGGCCAAGGAACGCTGAACGAGGCCAAAACACGGCCCGGCAATTATTCTAGGCCCAATCATCAATCAAGGGGAAACGTCGCGTTAGAGCAATGCGCAACCAAAAATACGCAGCAATTCTGCGTACGTCATAATCACTCTGAAGACGTCAATTAGATAAGTACATCTAATGCACGCTTATCCTAATATAAATATAATATGTTCATATCTGATGTAAATATTGTGCTCAGTAAACTATCCTAGATTCAAAACGAAAAACGTTATACGGCATTTCACTTACTTCTTGATGTGCTTTGATTCATTAAAAGTTCTGAACAAGGTGTTTGCTGATTGGTGGGAGAAACGCCGCTGCGTAATGCAAAGAAATCGCTTATCTCTGTATTTCCCTGCACCTGAATTGAAAAGAGTTTTCAGTTTAAAATAACGTCAATCTCAGATACTCAAGTACAGTTATTTTTAACTGCACAGCTCTTAGCAAATACAGTATTTGCAAGCGGTTGCTTTTGTCTATTTACAAATATTCGATGAAAACCCTTAGCAAACACTCCAGTTTTTTTCAGAAATTTCAATTAGGTTTACTCTAAAATCAAGTGATTCTACTTTAAATGTCATAATTACAAATATGTTTCAGAACCCAGACAAGGATATCGATGTTCACAGATATACTTTCTGTTGATACAACTTTCCATGATTTTGTTCATGCACAATTCAAAACATCTGAGCATCACAACCTACGTTTTGTATTTTAAGTTCACACAAAAT
>Ga0210059_1015926_pt1 | contig 10901 bp, 12 predicted proteins | sample Ectturendosymbi2_FD_188042 | JGI IMG/M metagenome (GOLD analysis project Ga0210059, IMG submission 188042) | Ecteinascidia turbinata endosymbiont from Florida, USA - Sample 2 (SPAdes) (version 2) | ecosystem: Host-associated > Tunicates > Ascidians > Unclassified | place: Key West, Florida... | reverse complement strand
ACTGCATGTACATCCCACTGGCATATAGCACCACCGAATGAGGTTGAATAAGCAGAGGTAGAGACATATTATAAAAAGGTTTAGCAGAAAACAGTAATCCAGTGTGTTTAGTTCTAGAAAAGATACTGTTTCATTCATACTGTCAGTATATATGATATCCACCTACTCCGCAATTAATATTTGTTTTATGACATTGGCACCATAATTCAGCTAAACAGAATTGTGGGCCTATGTATGATTATGACTACAATTTGATTATATCAATCATGGTGAAAACACAGACAGACCTCCATTGGAATTGGACCTCCATTGAACAAATTAACACAACCTTGCCTTTACACAGTTACAGTATAGTGTAGTTAATAATTCTGCAACTGACAAGCTGTTTGTTGCAGTGATCTTGGGCATTTACATTAATTACACATTCCATTCTCAGCTAATTGGACATTAATTATACTGTATGTGACAACATATTGTACTGGGATGAGGAATTTTGCATTTTCATACTGTGCTAGGAACCTGCATTGATTCATTTCAAAAGCAAATACAAACTGAGATAACGTTACTGTACCGCTAGGCAACTCAATCACTGTAGCCTACTACTGTATATGCTGGTATCATTATCGATGATAATGATAATCATTATCATCACGGACCATTGCAGTAAGCTACTAGCCTATTGCACTCCGCTGTTATTTTTGAAACTACAGTAGTCCAGGTGTAACTCCACCCGCAATACACAAGTCCTATCATTTCAATACCTGTACAAACCATTACTATTGCTCTTCCTCCCTGAAATGTTGTGCAAACTCATAAAAACACCCCCTTCCTGAATTATACCCACGGAGTACCGCAACACCGTCCCTGCTCAAGCCGAGATTCGGGCTGAGCTCGGCTGAGCAGTTCCCTACAGAGCGTGAAAAATTTTGGGCTGAGCAGGGCTGGCGCAGGCGCGGGCGCGGGCTGAGCAGGGCATGGAAATTTCGTCATAATAGAACAAACCATTTTTCAAGCTTTGCTCAGCTTTCCTCAGCCCTAGTGTAAACTAGCCTTTAAAGGCGCTGGAGCGTATCCTGAAGGTGCGATGCAACGAGAGAAAACAGTACAATTCTCCATACTGAGCTTTGCATCAAAGTTCGGTTGGGCTCAGGCTGGAGAGTTTGATTATGTTCGTCGCGCTTCGACGAAGTGTGACGTTTGGCAAACGTCCGCAGTACAGCCAAGTGGTACAGCTTGCTCGAGCGCTACGGGATATAGGCAAAGAATACACGCGGTTTATCAACATTTTGGATTCCTTTAAAGTTTTATCCCAGTGTGATTTATGTAATGCTCTCATTCAAGCAACTTATCAAGGAATGTCGTTGCCAGCAACCTGGAAGTTGTTCTGAAGCAAATAATGCCTGCACCCCATCCACTACACCGAATGTTTCCTACCTCACTGCAAGTAGACAAACACTGCAGCGCGGTGAACGTTCGTCGCTGTGCCTCGGAAAAAGATAAAGCTTGAGGATCAAAATCGGCAGCTTCAGAAAGAGTTGGAAAATGTGCACTTTTTCAAGTAAAAGTCAAGGCTATGTTCTTAATATTACGCAAATATTTTGCAGGCCTAAATTCGTATTATTTGAAAAGGTACTACGAGCAAAAGCATGATGGAATTCAAGGACTTGTTGTTGGCGAGAAAAAAACAAGCTGTAATTTCTCAAAATCTGGAATCAGGTTAAATGCTCAGCAAAATGTGTTTCGAAGACCTACCGTTGAAGCAACTGTCGTTGTAAATGTTACTATGCGCATATCTCATATTATTGGAAAGAAAATGGCACCCTTTATGGAAAATGAGTCTACAGAAGAATGCTTACTGCAGCTAGCTCAAGAAACTTCACCAAGAAAAGTAAAAAATTTCAGCCAAATCAGTCTGTTACGTCAAACTGATCGCAAAAGGACAACGGACGATGTTGATATATCTCAACTTCCCATATATAGCAGCAGGGACGAATTTACGCATATGCCAAATAGGCCATGGCCTAGGGCCCCGCGCTTTTGGGGGCCCCGGGCAACTCGTTCCTATAACGACTCATCACTAACTTAAAATTTTCGAAACTGCGCAGAGGCACAACTTCACAATTTAAATTGAAAAGAGTGAAAATGCAAACGTCTTTTCTAGACTCTTATCAGCACAGTAAAACACGATAATATTGTTTGTTACGCAATATAAGAATGACAATGCTGTTTTTCATCGGAGTTCTGCAGCTTAGGCGCCGAGTTTGAAATTTACATGGCAGTGCAAAATCTATGACGTCGCAAAATATGAACGTCTAAACCTGCGATTTTTAAGTCTTCTCTTCCATATTTAATCCGAAAAAGTTTCAATGAATTTCAGAATAATGCCTTAGTGCTTGATAACAAAGAGCTTGCCCAACCAAAACATGAAAAATTAGCGGGAGTGCAGCACACTTCCGTACTCGGCGCCTGTATTCTGCAGTGTCTGGCGGTCCTGCGTTGTGAGCTTTTTTTCAGTGGAAGATGTAACATCGAGTAAAAAGGTACTGTGTGAAAGGCTTGTTACTGAGGAACATGGCTGGTCGCGAGAGAGATGGAGGCCGTCTGTATGAAAGTGGTCACAAGAAAAGAATGAAAAAGAAAGAACAGGAAATAAGAAATGCACTGAATTTGCAAAAAAACAAAAAATAAGTGAATTTTTTGCTTGTGACAAGCTCGATGCTCGCTCCGCAGTAGAGAACAGTGCTTCTTCGGCAATGCTTGATGTGAGTCGCGAGGAGAGATATCTGTTCCAGCAACATGTTAATGCTAAGGAAAAACATGAGGGAGAGCAGAAGGCAGCAAATGTTAGTAGTGTGAAGGTTGGAGGTGGTAACGATTTTCCGTACGACGCTAATGTGGAAGGAATGACTGTAGAGGACCATGAACGAAATTACTGTGCTGTTGGGGAGCTGGCTTCATTTTCTGAGGATCCAGCCGAGTGGAAAAACATTAGCGCAGACTTACGCATGTACTTTGCAGAGAAGAAGCTTGGAACAAGATTTAGACCAGGGGTGTGCAACAGGCGGCCCGCGGGCCACAACCCGGCCCGCCAAGCCATTTAGTGTGGCCCTTGCCAACACTCTGATTTTTCCCCATCATGCATGAAAATCCTAATGTACATGAAAAACTAAAGTGTACATGAAAAAACAAAATTTTTCGTGTGTCCCAGCTCGATGTCTGAAGTTGGTTATATGGCCCACCGACAAAAATGTTGCACACTCCTGATTTAGACTCACTTAATCTTAGAACCTCGGCCAGGACCTACGATGATGGTAGGACAAGATACTTAAATAAATCAAGTTTTTTTAGAACACTTATCAATGGGGAACGAGTGAGGCGAAAGTGGCTTATATATTCTGAGTCGACCGGGTTAGTTTTTTGCTGGGTTTGTAACCTTTTTTCCTCCTGTCATGTATCATTAACGATCGGATTCAACGACTGGAAAAATATCCAACGTCTGTCTGAGCACGAAGGCAGCACTATACGCACAAAGAATGCAGTGTTCGGTCGACAAACGGAGAGACTTGGTAAAAGCTTGGCTGCCCAGATAGAAAATGAACAAGATTACTGGAGAAATGTGTTGCGCAGAGTTGTTTCAGTTGTAAATTTTTTAGCTTCACAGGGCTTGCCTTTCCGAGGACGAGAAGAAAAAATTGGTTCTAACCGTAATGGAAACTTTCTTGGAATAATTGAATTGCTGGCGCAGTGTGACGCTTTTCTAGCAGATCATCTACACAGGTTTGGCAATGCGGGAAGTGGTACACCATCTTATCTCTCCTCTGGAATTTTCAATGAATTTCTTCAGCTTATGGCAAGACAAGTTTGGAGCACATACTACAGTATAATCGTGGATTCTTCGCTAGACATTGCCCATCTGGATCAGCTAGTGTTTGCAGTGCGCTATGTCAACAAAACAGGAGTTCCTGTTGAACGGTTTCTGAAGTTCATTGTAATGGAGGGACATGACGCAGCACATCTGACAAACAATGTTATCAACATCCTGAAAGACTTGAAAATTTCAATTAACAATTGTCGCGGCCAAAGTTACGACAACGCCAGCAACATGGCGGAAAATACTCAGGAGTTCAAGCCAGAATTGAAAATATCAATCCACTTGCACATTTTGTTCCTTGTTCTGTTCATTCATTAAATATCGTTAGTTCTTGCGCTGCGGAATGCTGCGTCAACGCCATTTCGTTTTTTGAGTTTGTTCAGAACCTCTATAATTTCTTTGCTGTCTCTACGCACAGGTGGAAGATTCTCACGAACTCAAGAATGCGTTCTACTCAAAATATTGTCGATTACTAGATGGTCAGCGAGGTGCGACGCTGTTCGCGCACTGACAACCAGCTATCGTCAAATAAATTCTAGCTATCGTCAAATAAATAAATGTTGCTAGTAAGACATTGCAAAAGGAAAGCTGTGATATCTTAACGGTCGTAAGATTGTATTCTGGTTTGGAGAATTTTGTTAAGTCGCTGAGAGATGACTATGATTCGTGTGAGGAAGACGCTGAAATGTTCACTGACAATCATATGTATAAAGACAGATGCGGACCACAGTGGAAGCAGTTTTTGCAGGAAGGTATTGAAAATGAGGATAATAATCGACGTCTCACTGCTCGTGACAAGTTTCGAGTTGATACCTTTGCAGTTATTTTAGATTCACTGAGCGCTGAACTTAACGCAGAAAGCAAGCCTATGCAGGGTTTCATGAAAGGTTTCAAGCTTTTCTGCAATTGCGTTGGCTCTCTTCTGACAAGAGTCGTCATCTTGCTGCGAATCTTCAAAAGGCCTACTCTTCGGATTTGGAAGAAGATTTCCCTGATGAAATGGTTCGTTTCTCTGGTCACCTGACCAAATGGATATAAACGTTTCCACGCCAGTAAAGCTTTTGCGTCATATCCGAGAGTCAGATATCGTTGACGCATACCCCAACATTGAAATAGCGCTGAGGTTATATCTTACTCTTCCAGTCGCGAACACTGAAGGAGAACGTTCATTTTCTGTCCTCAAGCGAATGAAAAGCAGGATGCGTTCTAACATTACGCAAGAGAAACTAAATGATACTTCTGTTCTGACTATAGAATCTGATGTTACGGCCGTCTTAAATTGCGAAAAACTTATTGAAAGCTTCGCTTGCCGGAAGGCATGAAAGAAAACTTTGTGATGGACTGTGAGTTGCTGGATATGTTGGTGACAAACATTTGGTATCAGTTGACGCAGATAATTATATATTACCCTCTTTTTCATGGATACAATTGCCTGTGCTATTGAGGACTACCTGTGTTAACGGTTTCAAATGTTCTTTATAGAAAGACTTAGAGCAGTGGTGTAGCCAGACATTTTAATTGGGGTGATCAAAAACCGATAACCTCGCTTTGCTCATGAATTTAAAGAAACATTCATAAAGTGACGTAATTTTGCTACAATGGCCCACGTGTCCCCCTTGGTTACGGTCCTGCCTTACAGTATATACTGTACCTTGTTGTAATGTAGTGATTTATAGCAAAGGTAGAGTTTAGAAGATTTATAAAAGTTCGTTATTTAATTTATCAGTGGTGGGTTTCCGTTGTCAAAGTTGTTGTAGTAGTAAATCATTTAGTCTTTTCTGAAATACAAGAGCCTTAGTCACTGCAGCACAGTCGTCTCTAGTAGTAAACGATTTGTCAATTACTCTTTCTGGAATATGAGCCTTAGTAAGCAATCTTGTAGCGTCTTTGATACTGATCCTACGTTTGATTTTTTCCAATTAGATCGCCAATTTACAGAGCTTGCTTGTTGAAGCGATAGATGTTAGTTAAATCAGCAAGTACAGTTTCTCGTGAGTTTTACTTGAAAAAACGTGTTTGCATTGGGCTTACTTCAGATATGGATAGCTGAGGGTGTTGCGAAAATATTTCCAGGGCAAAACATGTCTTCATGCTGTTTACCAATCAGCCCATATCGTAGAGAATTAAAACACTATATTTTGTATTGCTTGGAAAATGACAACTTAAAATCGGCATAAACAACCCTGTGTTCTATAAAATATGTGGTTACTATAACGAAGTATTTTATGTACAGCTAATCAGATCGACAACTATATGTTCGAGGGCAGCAACACGGTCCCACATGAAAATGTATATATCGGAAAAATAAGCCTACAAAAACGCTAGAAATCTCGGAAATTTAACGAGGAGAATTTCTGAAATACATGGAAAGAGTTATAAATTACAAGAAAAAATCGCATTGCCGTTCGGTCTTGAGAAGAATGTAGGAAAGGCTTTAATTTCGGTTGAAGATCTAAGGCAATCGTAGAACCAAAGTCGCCATCGCAAAAGATAGATTTTTGAGGGGGCACTACACATAATCGGGGGGCATACTTTCACGCTTTTATAACAAGCGACCAAATAGGACACACCTGCGTGGGGCCCCCAAAACTAAGATGGCCTAGGGCCCCGCGCTCCCTAAATCCGTCCCTGTCTATCAGGGGAGTTGACGGTGAAATGAAAGTGACACAAGAGTTTCTCGATGCTGCGAGCTGAAAAACACAACTACAGGTCGAGACATTGAAAACATTATGATAGAATGTATGGAAGGTCATCAACTAGATTTGAAAAATCTTATTTGTATCGCAACACATGGAGTACCATTCATGATTGGAAAATATGTTGGAGTTTTTACTGTGAGTCTCAGACATTATGAAGATTTGGAAGGTTCTTCGTCCTCTGGAAACGAAATATTTGTTTGCCATTATTTTTTGCACCTGGAAAACTTGTGTGCTCAAGTACTGAATATGTCCCATGTGATGACAGTTGTAGCTAAAGCTGTTGACCCCCATAACCCCCCAAAAAACAACTCTCTGAAACATCGTCAGTTTCAAGATGAAACATCGTCATTTTAATCGTCAGTTGCTCTCGACAAACTGGGATCAGAGTACAGTGAAGAGCTTATCTACGCGACGATTGACTGGCTGAGTGGAAAATGCTGAGAAGGAAATTAAAAATTTCATGAGAGACAAGTGCTACGATGATTATGAACTAAATAATGATCAACGGTTTCCACATTTTTGTGTTTTTGCAGACATCACAGAAAAGCTAAATGAACTCAGTCATAAGCTTCAAGCTGAAGACAAACTGATTACAAACTGTTCTGAGGATACGCACCATTTGTCACAAAGCTTAAAACGTAACGAAAGTCAACTTGAATCGAAAAATGCAAATATCTTTCCGTTATTAAAATACTGTAGTTTCTAGAGTGGCAGCAAAGAATTTTGTTTTCGTTATAGATGATGGTTGTACGCGGAATTGCAGAAAGCGACTTTGGGCAAAAGCATTGTTGAGAGATTTGCCGATGTATTCACCAGTTTCTAAACTTTGAACACGGTGAATTTTTTTGTTGAAACCGGTACAATTTCGCGTTCGACGCCGTGTATAACAACCTGTTATCAAGCGTTGAGATTTGCAACACACATTTCACTCGTCTTGATTCGCATACATCAAATCAAAACGCTGAGTCTAATATTTTCCTTCTGCTTTTAAAGCCACAGGTAACATAATGAAGCTGATGCGGTACTCGACTTGGTGCTGTTATTTCTCAAAAACAAGCTAAACTTTAACACAGTGCATGAGAATAATAACTTTCCACTGCTGTCAAGATGAATCTAAACGTTGATAGCAAATCAGACTATGCCAGAAATATTTTCAAAATTTTTCTGCGTAACGGTGGTCAGGTTGCAGCAACTAAACTCTAGATCAGGGGTCTCAATCTCAAATTGCTCCGAGGGCCAAATGAGTACTTATAAAGTAACCCGAGGGCCGCATTATGACGCTGACGCAACAACGGCTGTACCTGAACCTTAATAGAAACAGCTTTTACATCTTATTTCTTGCGAAAGGTATCGTGAGTTATAGGCAAATCATTTCTAGCCGTCTCTGCCTTCGTATAAAAGGAACTTGTTCACTCGTTAGCCGAGAACTTTTAAACCCCGGTGAATAAAGTAAATAGCGTAAATGTTAATTGTTTGAAAATTCCCAAAAAGCATCGCGGGCCGCATAAAATGCCCCCGCTGGTTTGAGACCCCTACTCTAGATGAAATTGTGATTAAAGTGTTTCACACAGATTTATGGTTCAGGGTTAGTATTGCTCAAAATGTTTTGTGCCATATAGCAATGCGTTTCTGCTGTATTGGAAGCAATATTGGTATGCTCGCGTCAGACTTTTGATCTTTTGCTGTATTTCGAATGCTTTCACCTGAGGTGGATGGCAATCGTTTCATCGATATTCTATGGTGCCAAAATCAATTGTGCTTCAGACAATGTCGCATGAAGCAGTTGATTTCCAAAGCACTTTTGAAAAACTTTGTGTATCAGGCTTCGGCGATTTATTGAGCAGTTATTGCGAATGTCTGACTGGACCAGAGCGGTTTCGTCGACAAATCAACATCACTTGTTTTTGTCGCACTGTTTGGCAAATAAAACAGCTGCCTAGGTACGAAATTGAAGCCAAAAAAGAAAGGTCTCTTGTCATTTTTGTGAAATGTTTCGCAGCGCTTGATACCGGAAGCAGATTTGCGTGCGAAGTCTTTAAAAAACGTGAAACTTGTATGAAAACCGTTGTCTACCTTTTTCGCTGAATTGTTAAAATCTTGATGAAAAGTCGGGTGTAGACAGGGAAAATGACTGTTGCCGAATCTTGCATTGTGCATGCAACTTGTTTTTGCATGCCCAAAAGCTGGACAAGCACATTCAATACATGGGCCGGGTTGTTTCGAAGTTAAACGTTTTAGAAATACGCTGTAAATTTTCTTTTACCAATTTTGCCAAATATGTTTAAGCCGGTCCCGAAAAACTAACCAGTGTCTCTTCATTCATAAATCACATAAAGGTTAATGGTGATGACCCATTGCAGCTCTACACCACGCCTGTTATTTGATAACATTCGCATGGGCGTCCGCAGAAATTTTTCCAGGGAGGGCAACGTCGACATTTTGCTTGTCCTTTTCAGGTTGCTGACGATGCAATCAGGGGCGTAACGAAGGGGGGCAAGGGGAACAATTCCCTGGGCGCCGAATCACTACGGGGGCGCCGAACGACTGCGGGGAGCGCCGAAAAGTCCCAACAATGTCATAAGTGCTTTCTTCAATACAGTACAATTGCTTCCGAAAGACCTCAGGTTCGAACATGAGAGTGCCATACTTGCTTCTTGCCCCGGGCGCCATCCAACCTCGGTACGCCTCTGGATTCAATGCAAATGGACGTTCACAAAACGCTTTACCTTTTCACACCGCAAAGAAAATGCCCCATGTTACGGCAACAGTCACAAAAATTGCGCTTTGTAGGCGCAGCAACGCGTCTGATTCATTGATGCTTCTTTTCACACAGTTTCAAACCGCGTTGCTTACCGCTATCAGCAGTCGCTGTCTCGCTGCATTACTTGCCAAGATGAGTTCAACAGTCACTTGCGGCATAACGCTTGCCACCGCAACTTGAAGTGAACCTTTGAAGATTTATTGCCATGGTACTGTTACGCAATAAAAACCAACAGTAGAACAGCCCGCTTGCAAGTTTCCCATCCTGTCACTGCAGGTAAAGGAGCGGACATGAGTGAACTGCAAACTCATCCCTGCGTGACACCAGCAGTTGCGTATGCAGAAAATTTTCATGGGGTGTTTTTCATTCAGTGGCACATGGTGTTCATTTGCATTTGGTGTGCGCTGTTTGTGACGTCACAATTTGACGTCATATTCCTGTTTTAAGACCAACGTTTCGGCGAAGTTTGTTGACATAATATGCATATTATTGTACACGCACACCCCTTATTTAATGTGTCCTTGCACTGACTATAAACTATCAGCGCTCCAAGCTGGGATATCGGACGAAAATAAACTCAATCCGACAACACAGCAGCTCATAACAGCAAAAATATCAGGCTGCGCGTTAAAACAGGGGTGGAAAACACACTCATCACTGCGTCAGAGAAATTTACAGCTGCAAAATGAGACTGCGCTGATGTGTTGTGGAATATGAGCAGTCGAGCATAGAAAGTGTACGGCTGGACTGTCTAGCGCACACCCCGGCTTACAAGGTCGAATCTTGCTGAACTACACAAAAATTGAGAATGCGCATAAAGTAAGCAAGAAAACTTTCAATTTTTCGTTATGTAAAGAAGTCCAGAAAAATTTTGGTTTTCCTTTTTCCCTGCTGAGAAATTTTCAAATGCCTGCATGCTTCTGTGTTAAAAACACCTGTTTTTGAGCTCGTGCAACAGATCTATCATGCAACAGAAATTGGTAATGTAGCCAACGCGGTCAGCGCTTGCGCTGATCAGCCTTCGCAAACAAAATAAACACAACTATTTCGGATAAAGTGAACTATCGCGGAACACAATCTTAAACATTCGTAGTGGACGGACGGTCTGCAAAAAGTGGTGAGATGGTTTCCGGTGGCAGACGATAACCCAGATTCCCACCAAAATCTAATTATTACTTTTTAGCCCATTTACACTGTTCCTTGAAATTTGCATGCAAATTTATTCCGTGGTATTTGCATTAAGTCGACAAATCAACAAGCAAAAAGTATGCGAAAACAATTAATATCTCCTTTGTGCAAGTAATAACGTTTTTTTAAAATATCAAGCTCAAGAGGGTTTTTTAACCCCAACCCCTCCCTTGCGTACGCCCTTGGACACCAGAACAGTGAACTTGGCTCTTATCCAGTGTGAGTGTCACACCGACAAATAAACTGTCATTGCAAAAATTACAGGGTGACCCAAAAAGATGCGTACCCATATTTTGTTCGATAAAAAACCCATTTTTTAACGAATGTCTTTTCTGTTGCAGGACGTGATAGGTGAATCTATGGATGATCGTTTGCAGCTATA
>Ga0210059_1015925_pt1 | contig 10902 bp, 7 predicted proteins | sample Ectturendosymbi2_FD_188042 | JGI IMG/M metagenome (GOLD analysis project Ga0210059, IMG submission 188042) | Ecteinascidia turbinata endosymbiont from Florida, USA - Sample 2 (SPAdes) (version 2) | ecosystem: Host-associated > Tunicates > Ascidians > Unclassified | place: Key West, Florida... | reverse complement strand
GACGCTGCCAGGGGCGAATTTTCATTTTAGGAACCCTAAGCTATTTTGAATTGGGGACCCCTCGTGAAGATTTGCGACGGCTGATATCATACAAATCAGCACTACACGTGCTCGCTACATTCACTGAACAAGTTGTTCCAATTCATAAATATATTACAGTACTTTATTCTGAATTCCCTCCGTATCAGGAACCAGAGCCGCGTCAGCCGCCCTCCATATCCCCAATTGGGGGCCACGCCGTCACATGGGACCCAAATTTCGGAGCTTAAACCCCCCCAAATTAAAATATTTAACGCTAGAAATCAGCGAAGTTTTTGTCAATCCGTATCCTGCTCTGTCCTGTAATTTATAGACGGAGCAGTACCTGCCACTGTTACTTCGAATAACATCGCCTGATCAGTGCAGGCGCTACATTTAGGCAAACTTGATGGCTGCCTAGGGCGCTAGGCCAAAGGGGGCGCCAAAAAAGAGCCAAGAAATATACAACTATATGGTTCTGAAAGCAGGGCCCATAAGAGGGGGGTCCAACAGGTACATTGTTGCGGGGCCCGACAGCTACGGAGGGGCCCTAGACTGAAGGAACATTTGAATGTTTGTTACTAACAAACTCGGAATAATGTAACGAAATTAATCCCGGTGATAAAACTGGTCTGGCCTAAAGGATTTGGTAAGCCAGTGTGATGTATTTTAATGTGAATTGCTGGCAGTGGATTTTCCTGATATGATGCGTTGATAATTATTAACAGTAATTATTTTTGTTGGACTTGAATGTTTGGCTACTTCGTCGAATTTAAGACATTCACGATTACTGTCCCAGTTTGTCCATCGAACTTAATTTTCCTTTACGTCTTTCATTTTCAAACAAATCTTTAACAAAACTCCCTCCAATAAACCAAGAGCTTCAAAGTAAGAGATAGCCTACTTCAAGTGAAGTTTGAATGTAAACATGCCAGTTCACAATAAAATCTAATCTAACAACAGTAGCCCTCGAATGTTGCGCAAATGTGTAAGATAACTGAAAATTTTAAAAGTAACAAGTAACTGCAGTGCAGGACGCAAGTGCTTATGAGTATAGTGCACCGCGGAGGTTTGCCGTGCATTTTGCTGATTGTAAAACTTGCGCCGAAAGCAGATACAGGTTTTAATCAAATGTGAGTTTAGGATTGGCGGACATAACCAGAAATCTGAAGATTTCGAAATCATACAGGAGAAACTAATCTCTTACAGTATTTCGACAGAATGTTTTAAAGCAGTGGTCGCCGCCTGTGGTCCGTGTGGCTGTTTATTGTGGTTCGCGGTCAAAAATAGAAGCAATAGTCGGTTGACAAAATATTACATTCTCTCTCTACATTTGTGTCATTACAAGTAAGCTCGATCCAAGGATACAGTTACTCAATGAGGTCGCAGTCTCATTTCACTTGCAGCGTTTCATTCAACTTCGACCGACGTCATTCATTCTGAGACTGCGGAATTTTTTTCTAATTTCTTCCTTGATAAGATTTACTATGAACCTTTGAAAGTCATGTTAAAAATGGTAATATTGTCACATTACGTACTTAATACCAGTATGTTTTAACGTAATGTTTCATATGTTCAATAAACGAGCACTTCTTGTTGAAGTTTGATGCACATTAATTGGCCTCAATTTTTATTTATTTCAAAACAGTTTTGCAACTCTGCGAGCCCAAAATTGGTTTTGTTCCGCCTAAAAATGTTTCTCTTGGGGCCCTGGCTGAAAGTGACCAACGGTCCACCAAGTAAAAGTGAATGAACATGATGAAAGTGAATGGAACACACGTTCATGCAGTTTGTCAGGTTTTCTGCATGGGGTCAATACTTTGTTATTAATTTCGATTTCATATTATTCATCAATTAAACTTTTCTAATGTACAAAAACTTCCTTCTTATTTCCGCAATGTACAATGTGATGATATGTAGAGTAAGGATCTTTGTATAGGACGAGAGGGCGCTTGAATGGATCTTGCCCAGGGCAGGATTGCCAAGGCTAAAAAGATCTTTCAATCGAGAAAAATGGTAAAATACCGCTGGAATCCGCTTGAATAAGACTAACCAATTGTGAAGGCCAGCAGACCAGTTATTCAGCTGCTACAGACAAGATTAAAATCCACTAGATCTAGCGGAATATCCGCTAAATTGCAACCCTGGCCTAGCGTGCTTACAAGTCTATCAATAACGTGATGTTGTCAGGACCAGCAAGGCATGCCCTCCTTAGTTTATCATTCACTTCAATAATTTTAAGGTTACCATTTCCGTTATTTTCATTTCTTAATTTTCGTGGCCCAGCCGCTTTACTAGAGTACCTTCATGTTGAAGCCTTCACTAAATCATGCTTCGGCCATTCAGTGTAATTAGGAACGCTGTTGAAACGCCAGCATTATTAGCGTTAATAGACTATTTGACCAATTAAATTTTGATTATATAGGTCGCATCACCTATTTTAACCAAACAGATTCTAGATGGAACTGAAGACTTTCAGGCGACGGTTCTGTCGAAATTGTGTCCGCAAATGGAACTAAAAAATAGTGAAGTAAAAAAACAACAAAAAATTAGGATATTTTGTTGTGACGGTCATTTGGCCTCGGGATGTGCCGCATCCGAAATGTTTTTTTTTGTTTTTTTTAAATGTTTTTTAGATATCACCATTGGGGAACCCTTGTGAGCATTTCGGGGGGAAGAGTTGTGCTACTACGTCACAGTTAGACACAAAAACAGTCACAATGAAACTAACAAAAAAGGCAGTGATGAAGCCATCTGACCACACTCATTACTTATTTACTGAGTGCATCACGGGCCTCATGTAATCTGCAAAAAGGATTCAGGCATTTTGTTCCACACATTATACGTGACAATAACCAATTCTCAACGCCATAAAAAGAGAATGCTCATCGTCATTCACTTCAATCCTTCGCGCTCATTCTTTTATAGAGATCTTTTGTTAGCAGCATAGTAAAAAAACGTGCGTTGAACTAAAACAAAAATACGAATATAATGTTTACTGAAATGCTGGAAATTGTCTTCACTCCCAAAATCTTGGGGCCCCCCGAAATCGGGGGCCCTAGGCTTAAGCCATTGTAGCCTAATGGTAAATCCGCGCCTGGATGTTGTTTCAAAACGCAGGACGTAATTTTGACTTGAGCAGGGAAGGGGAGGAGTGTTCAGCACAAAGCGTTCTATCAAACGTGATTCTTTAAGTTTTGGCACGGTGGCATTTTTGGCAATCCCCACATGAAGTGATGGGATTTGCATTAATATAAACAGTGCTTCAACAAGTGTTTCCAGAAGTTCCAGCTGCGATTTTTTGATGTCGGAAGATGGAGATGGCTTAGTTTGTAACCTGAGCTATTTGTCACAATCATGATGTCGATGATGCAAAGAGGTGGCGTCAATTTTAACGTCCAGAGTGATTATTATTGATTTGTGTATTTTGTTGGGTAGTGGAACCCATAGATCCCACTCGTCATTGTCCGGCCAGTTCGATGCTGTTGCGTCCTTTCTTATCATTTGAATTACTGGTAAAAACCTGAGGCTGACTCCAGAGCTCGGTTGCCTCCCACGCCGTGTTTAACATGATGGCGCAATTCAACGCTGTGCATAAGAAAGGTGCTGCGATGATCATCAAATAGTGCTTTTGTTTTTTATTTCTTATCTGCATCATTTGACTTCGGTATGAAATGCAAATGCAAACCAGGCGGCCATCTTGGTAAAATTTCGCTTGTTAAAATAGTTACATGTGGGTTCGTGAAATTTTCACTGCATTTCTCTGATGAGATATCGTTGAAATAATATGAACTGCGCAAGATTTGTGTTTTTTACATTTTTTTTTGCAGTTCACAACATTTTTCTTGCCCGAAATGTGGTTTGATCAAAGAACTACTTGCTTCGGACGCTGAGAACAGCGACCAGGGCCGTGAGGCGGACACGAAAGACAAGGAGCTCGCGAAACAGATCGTGTTCGCGAAGCCTCGGATTGAAAAGAAAAACGAGAACGACAAAGCTGAACAAGAACCCGGAAGCAACGACGTCACTGCCGGTGACGATAATCTCCGGGAGAGTGTGTCACCTGCCGCTGAAACTCCGCCACCCGCCACTGAAACTCTGTCGCCTGCCACTGAAACTCTGCCACCTGCCACTCGTTTCGAAGCTTCCAGTTCTCCGGGACCCCGGTCTCCTGGGGCGACATCCAGCGACACAGCGTCATTAATAAGCATCGTGGTTCTGGCCGCGGCGATTGCGATACTTATACTGCGAAGACTTAGTCTGGCAGGTTTGTTTGATTACGTTTACCAAGGTTGATTGACAAAGTTACTTTGACGTCTTATTTGTGGACAAGCGAAATGGGGGGTGTAGTTAAAATGTTGCATAGGTGAAGAGGTAAGTTGACTTGTGTGATTAATTCTCATTTTTAGCTTTGATTTAAAGGACGCACCTGCTGTGACCTGAGTTTGTCGTTCTCTTTCCGGGATTGCAAAGTCCTTCATTCTGGCAAACATTGAAATCACGGCTGTGAGATGACAACTTGAAGGATGGATCTTAAACCTGTTGATGACTCGTTTTCACGCTGGAAATGTTAACCAGGGTTGCGGAGTCGGAGGCAAAGTATCCGACCTTCCAAAATTTCCGACTCCTCAACATAAAGGGAATGAACTGTGTCTGTTAAAATCAATGGAAATCGTGGTACGCAGCAAGAATTCTCTGTTTCGCCAAAAGTTTCAAAAGAAATTGTACCATTTCAACAGGAATTCCCAGTTCAGGAGTGTGATGTAAGAAATGATCCGACTGGGCATGTCCGACCCCCAGTACTGTTAGGAATCCGACTCCGCAACCCTGATGTTAACACCCAGTGAACTGACCAATAACCATTGCTCCAGCGCACTCTGCACAGGGTTCGGGACTCGGCGGCTCTGGGATGGTCGCTCTGTGCAGTGCAGAGACCAACAGACTGTGTGTGTTTGCTGTAACACAACGACGTGTACGTAACAGTTTTCAAGCAGGCAAGTGCCAGCGTCAGTTACTAGTCCCATTTCGTTCCACAGTAGGCGTGGTAGAATGCCCTGTCTGTTCGATAACTCTTTAATCGGTCGGACCTCGCTTCGACTTACCTGGGACAAGGGAGGCAGATGCGATACAAGGTTGCGCTCGCTGTTGGAGCATGGTCTGATCCTGTCTAGCAATGTGGTCGTGGGGCATAGTATACTTTCTTGAAAATCAAAGTCTTGTTAACAACTTATCCACAAGTATTTATTCAACTTCTTTGTTACCGTTGTTGTGCCGGGTTGTTATGTAAAGGGATAGTTGGTGTCGTTCTTATATTTATTGTAACTTGTTGGCTGAAACGTTCAGTTACGAAGATATACTGTTACGTGAACGCTCTGTAATCATCTAGTCTGGTTTGCTTGCGCACGAACCAGAACGCCCGAAATGATTTTATGTAAACCCGTTGCATAACCGTTTGCGCTCATATACAAAAGAGCAATTTTATTTATCATAATCCTTACATGGTATGGGGTTTTAGCGCAAACTTTATTGTGCGAGCTCGACATCAGCAGAAGAAGCTGGAACAAAATGAAATCGATATTTTTGTTTCCATCCTATGGCTGTATTATGTCCTGGTGTTGATCGTACCGAACGAAAGCATTTAATACTTCAATACATTTCTTTATCGAAAAGAAAAAAATGTGAAACCTTTTGTTTCATTTCAAGATAATTCCAAGGCTGTGGTTGTTTTGTTGAATGAATGGCGGGAGTCAAACATGAAATGAAAATAACCATCATACTCAGAAAATGTAGCAAAGCCTGACACGTTAACCTGCTTCAGCACAACCATTGAACAAGACCACGATGGCCCCTGTATCCAAAACTGTTGGAACTTTCCCAACAGAAAAGTGAAATACATGAGTTGGAATTCAAAAAATAACATCGCGTTTAAGTGCGCTGGAGCGGGTGGAGAAATTTATTTGTGAGGATGAAATATACCATGGTTTCGCTTGTTTTATACTTTCCCCTGATGAACTACATCGATTTGCGCACTATCAGAAGAAAAAAAACAGCTCCACAAACATCACAGATGCTTAATAACTGTCTTGCCCAATGCCCAACCTTTAAGCGGGGCGGGCTGCATTTTGTAGCTGACTGCAACCGCGGTCCGCACCTAAAAAGTGCGATAACTGCGCTTCTAAAGCCGTGTTTTGGTTGTGAGGTCAACTAGAACACTGAACAGCGCTAAATTAACTGGGCCGCTCAAAATGCCTTCGTCAGTTGGGCAGCCTTGCTTTATAGCGATCTCGCTATCAACCCGCATTGCTTTGATGAAGTTTGGAAGATTAGTTGTTTTCCTTCCTGTTTGAACTAGCGTCAGATTTGGAGAAATTGAAAAAAAACTCGCGAAGCGTCTATGAACAGGTGTGAAAGCGTAGAAAAGATTTTATTGATTGCCACTCGAAAGAAAAACAATGCAGGAGCATGCAAGGGTTACAGCAGCAGGCACCCCACACGTACAAGGGCGTCGGAAACTTTTATTGAGGGGAAGTCCAATAGTGGATTTTTCCAGCAGTAGCCAAAAAAATTTTTTCCGGGGTGGGGGCTAAAAATGGCGAAATTTCGTTTTACCCGCTCGAAACTAAGCAAACAATGTTTTTTTGCTAAATATTTCACGGGAAAAATCAAAGGGGCAAATCCTCCTTAAGCCCCTTCCGACGTCCATGCCTAGGTGCGGTTCCTCACTGGAAGCAACAGCTGGAATGTGAATGGAACCCCAAACCTCAGAATTGTGTGGCAGGTCCTCAGAGTACTGAGCCAGCTGGTTTTTGAAAATTTTTATGCACAGCTCAGGGATGTTTCTAGATATCCCTGGCACAGCTTAGCTCACTTTTTATCAGTTGATTATTAAAACCATTTAATGTGAGTTGGTAAAAATTTTTACAAAAACTTCGATCATCAAATGAAAAGATTGTGTTAATTTTACTGTGTTTACTATCATCCTTAGTCGACAAGTAAACACCAGAAAAACTTGTTCGGGGTTAGATGTGGTCGTGTGGTAGAAGCAGCATTGCATCAGCTTCAGGTAAAGTTGATGCAAGCGAATGTGAGTTCACTTTTGATTAACTTGTTCGAACTATCAATTTTAATGCTTAAAACTATATGGGTAATAAATGAAAAGAAAGAATAGACAAATAGGCTTTCGGCTATGCGATTGATTTTCTGCAATGCAGTCTTCATAATGTTAAAAAAACGATCTATTAATACGCAAGTTTCGACCACTAAGTTGCCAAATTAAGGCTGGAATTTCTGGCTTGATGCATGACGATTTTGATTGCTTCCTGTCAGACTTCGTGCATGTCGCAGGTTATCGTCTTAAATAAATAGCGAATTTAGTAAATTACTATCATACACCATAAGATTCAATTGTACTTTTTTTGCGCAAGAACCAGGATGCGTCCCTCAAAAAAGACAAGTACTACTAATAAAAGTTTGTGTATTCTTTAACCGGTAAGTTGTTGATATGTAGCCTAGTCATCAATCCATAACTGTAGTAGGCTATCATCAAAAGTTTAATTGAACCAAAAGTTGACAGAATCAAGGATTTAACTTGGAAATGACTGCCCAATAAGATTTCGGCAGCATAAACAATAGGAGATTCCCCGCTCGACCAGGTTCACCCTTTGTTGCTTCTGTTGCACTGCGCGTTTTATAGCTTTAGCCTAGGCTCAGGGTCTCAAATTCAAATTGCTCCGTGGGCCAAATGAGGACTTGTAAAGTAACCCGAGGGCAGCATTATGGCGCTGGCGCAACTATGGCCGTACCTGAACCTCACAAGAAACAGCTTTTACACCTTATGTCCTGCGAAAGGTATCATGAGTTATAGACATATCATTTATAGCCGTCTCTGCGTTCGTTTAAACGGAACTTGTTCACTCGCAAGCCTAACACTTTCAAACTGCGGCGAATAAACGAAATAACGTAAATGTTAATTATTTAAAAATTCCCAAAAAGCATCGCCGGTCGCGCAAAACGCCCTCGCGGGCCGCGTGTTTAAGACCCGGTTATAGCTAGATGACTTCTATTTGTGCTGTGTGACGCTCAGAGATGGACGGAGTCTTATTTTTTTGACTCCGCGTCCGCTCCTTCTCTGAAAAGTTTTTCTCCGCATCCGCTACTCTTCTGCAAATCATAGAAATATTCAACTCCGACTCCGCCTTGACTCCGCAAAATTGCAAATTCTACAGTAACATACAGATATGTTGCTTGAAGGTTCTGCTTAAATGTAAGGTAATGCCTGTTTTGCCTCATGAAGCAAAATGGTGCTCGCGTTATTTTTCCTGTGGATGAACAAGATTGGTCAAAGTGGTTACATGACAAGATCGGAATGCATGACCTACTTAGTTGACCGTGACATCTCCAATGGCTCAGTTCAAGATGCATGAATGAATTTTGTCATGGTTTCAGTACTGGCAAGCTTTTGGCAGCTTCTTTTCTACATTGTGTGAACTGTAGTCTAAATCCTAACCGCAAATCATGAGGTTAGGATTTAGACTACAGTTCACACAATGTAGCTCTTCCACTACACTCTAAATCATTGTCTCGGCATATTGCACCTTCCACATACAGACAAAGTACTGGTAATTGTGTTCGACTAAAGGTAAAATACTTCCAGTGCGTTTTCACCTCATGAGGCAAAACAGGTACTACCATCTATACAGTAGCCTATATCGCATAACATTTTTCCGTCAAAAGACAACTCTTTATCCACTTGAAACAAACCATTTCAAGTGTACTGCAGTTGACAGTATCATAAAACTGAGTTTTCATCATTTCAGTCACTGACAGCTAGGCACCGTAATGCTAACAATATACTGTCAAAAATATATCTGAAATACTATCACTTCAAAAAATAATTGCACTGTATATTGAAATACCACTGGCGTCTTACTTGATACTTCAACATTGGATGAACATTACATAACTCTACACTGTTATACAACAATGCTTTAGCCCAGGGGTCTCCAAACTACGGCCTCCGGACCAAATCCGGCCCGCGAAGCCATTTCATCCGGCCTGCAAAGCCATTTTGTCAATAATGAAAAAGTAATACATCTACGAAAATTTTGTTGATTTGGGAGAATGTAACATTTCACGAAACAATCACATTACGTAAGATACCCAGCCCTCGAACTGTTGTGTAATAGCTTATATAGCCCTCTGACAAAAAAGTTTGGAGACCCTGCTTTAGCCAATGACACAATTCTAAGTGAGACACAATCGATGGCTGCCAAAAACTTCCTTGTTTTGGTATTGCATTAACTCAAGTAAAACGTCGTAGGTAGCCTAGGCTACATGAAAGAATCTTAGCAATAGCCATCAATCACACAAAAACCACGAGCAAACAACGCAACTTGGGAATGATGGCAAGTTAACCACGAATGGGCGTAACGGTTCAGATGTATTGTTCAGATGTAGCCTGCAGTCTGCATCACTGAAACGTTGAACAGATTGCAGAACCACATGTTCACTATGAGTATTGCTAAAAGATTGTAGGGCGACCAAGCGAGTAGGCCTAGGTGCTTCAGTTTGAACGTCCAAAATAGTATTCGATTTTGCATGCACTGAGCAACACGAGATGCAAAAACAAACTTTTGACCACAGAAAAGCTCAATGCTGTGTCAGCAAAGCGAATCCTCCATGAAACTTTGCAAGAAAAATTGAAGCAATCATGAGTTTCAAATGTGCAAAGAAAATTAAGAAAAAAAACGAACTCCTCTTCCGTTCCGCCGGCAAAGAAACTTTTTGGACTCCGCATCCGCAAAATGATGTATGTGTGTTCAGCCCCAATATTACTGGGCTGCAATCTCTTCTGAATATTTGTGGTGACTATGCTGCTGAACACGAAATCACTTTTAATTGCAACAAAACAATCGGTCTTCTTTTTTGCCCAAAAAAGTATAAACAACCTGCCCCATCAAATGTTTTTCTAAATGGTGTACGTGTACAATTTTTTGACCAAGTGAAATATCTTGGTGTGTGGATAAATGCACCATTGAAGGATGATGATGATATTCAGAGACAGAGGCGCAGCCAGAATGAGGCCGAAGAGGCCATGCCCACCTACCCCCCCGAAAAAGCTTGTTAAGATTTTTCGCTGGTGGTGTTTAATATCAATCTCAACTGTTCGAAAACAAACGGAAGGAACAGTCGGACTAATGTAGTGTCGTGTTCTCTCACTGACCAAGGTTTAATGTGACTTTTTGCGATTGAAACTATACGATGCGAAACTATACGACTAAAGCATGCAACTTTGTTGGCAAAGTTGTCAATTAATGCGGACAACACGAGCTGAGGTACAGCCTGAATGAAATGAAAGGGCGCAGCTTTCATGCAAAAGAGTACAAATTCAGATGAGACATTTTGAGAGGATTGCTTGCATGAAGTATTGCCGAAACAAATAAAAACATACTTGGTCAAGACATGATCAACCCGAAGCGCATCACGCAATGGAGTGTTATGCAACAACACAATGTTTGTCACAACACGGTTGACATTGTGGCTAGTGGTTATGCGAAGCCAGGTAGAAGGGTCTCAATTTTAAAATTTACAACAAGTCACTGTGAGCGCAGCACACAAACTTTGTTAATATTTCATTTATTACAGTTTCAGAGAGCAAATATATAAAATCATCAGCAGGAAAACCATTATACCATTACTAGTCACTAAGCAGTCATGGTGATTTTGTGTAAAAGCTGGTGTTGACTCTTCTTCGTTAGTCTTGAGAGCAGAATATGACAGATGGGTATTTACGTGGCGCAGTGCGTGTATTGTATTGAGTAACGTCTTCACTCCCACACGCAAAACGCTAGACTTTTAACATGCAACGCAGTAAAGAGAAATGAA
>Ga0210059_1015924_pt1 | contig 10903 bp, 8 predicted proteins | sample Ectturendosymbi2_FD_188042 | JGI IMG/M metagenome (GOLD analysis project Ga0210059, IMG submission 188042) | Ecteinascidia turbinata endosymbiont from Florida, USA - Sample 2 (SPAdes) (version 2) | ecosystem: Host-associated > Tunicates > Ascidians > Unclassified | place: Key West, Florida... | reverse complement strand
TGACCTGTGTACCAGCGCCTCTCTCTCTCTCTCTCTCTCCTGAAAACACCCTTTTTCTTGGTATTTGCGTCCGCGGTTCTGTTCTTGTAAATGCGGACCACAGGTCAGTTTCCGCTATTTGATCGCGCAGCTGGATTATGGTCGCGAGAGTCAGCGCGCTGCAATCACTGCGGCCTCCGGCCGTTTAGCCGTGGTTTAACGGTGTGTGAACTTTCGCTGGAGATAGGATCGCTTGCGCTTCGTGCGTGAACGTTTTGCTGCTAACCCGTCAAGCGTGCTTGCGTTGTTCGTGATTGTCCACCCACTCCCCAAGTCGCTGGCATGTTTTCCGCTAAATGCACGTGTGTGCAACGACGCGTCGCCACGCTCTATTTGCTGCGTGACATCTCAAACAACGCTGACCTCAAGAGTGCTCTTCAGCAACGATGGTTCGCATCTACTTTGCAAAGCGGACGTATCGCGTTGCAGTCGGTGGCGCCCGAGCGTTTTTATCGCCACCCATGATACCAGCGGCGATGCACGCCAACGCCGTCTCTTCGCAGCATTTCTTGAAGCAGCTCGGACTGTTTGGCGATCCATCGTTGTCAGCGCTCAAGTGTTGTTTTGCATCACCGCTGCTGACGTATGCGAAAGCAAACAAATATAGTTGCTTCAGTCGGCCGAAATCATCTTCCACGCTGTGACCTTCAGCGCTGCAATTTTTTGCGAAAAGTGTTGAGATTGCTGCGGTTATTATCGCGAAGTGTAGATGCGTTGGCGAGTAAGTATCATCAGCCGCATTAAAATATTCTCGTTTGTCATTTTTGCGACAGATTTCCGCGCACTGACACTGCGGTTTGTTCTCGTGGCGCTGACGCGATCGCGCCACGACAGTGCGGCAGCCATTGTTTTCTGGCGTTATCTCTTCGCGCTTGCCATATCACTTAGCATGAGGCTCTCACCGCAAGCATGCCCAACGACTGTTCAGCAATGCGCACTGACAGTGTTGCGGGACGCAGCAGCCTGTTGGTCAGTTCTGCGGTTCCGGCCGTGCACTTGGGGGCGGGGGGGCATGACGCCTAAATAGTTTGTGTGCTGTCTTGTTGCGCAATCTACGTTCGTCCTGTACTGTACTCTGTACATACCAGTAATCGCACGTATTCACGTATGGCATGTTTACAGAAATTTTTGTTTGACCGATCCAGGTTCATCACCTTTGAGCATATCTTCTACCTCACAAATCGTCCATGAAAATGGAGCCGTACGTTTATCATGTCATTCTCGTCATTCACCATCATCGTACACGTGGAACTTTAATGGACGTCCATTACCTCAAAACAATAGGTTTGTAATTTTTCTAGTTCGCATACGTGCGCATTTTTAGAGTTTAAGTCTTGTTCTTTCACAATTTCTGCTGCATTTTCTTTTTGTCGCTATGTATCATGCGTCCCTGAAGCTCTTTATTTTCAAAAATATACGTTAACATCACTATGACAGAACAACCTGTTTCCAGAGAAATAATCCTTTGACAATCACGGTGTCATTCTTGCGTTGTCAACCCCCACCCACTCACGTGACCTTCGGGGTCAGCAGATCATTAGGTATCGATACACGCCAAGCTTTTCAGCAACCTCCATACAAAGGGGCGACCAAGCTTGGTTAGAGATGAAACCAAACCACCTGGCCCTCCGTCGACCTCTAGGTCATTTGGGCCGCTGGTCTGTGAAAGGCCCTTCATTTCATAACAAGCAATACAGACAAACTATCCGTGCGTACTGCTCAGCGAAGTTACAATTTTCTGAACTAATGAATTTTCTTTTGCAACTCATTCAGACTGCACGTGAAACATTAAAAAAGATTACGTCATCTAATATACGTCTCCAATTATTCATGATATGAAATCTGTCGGAATGAAAAACGGATAGTGTGTAGGCGAAGGTATAGCAGACAGTTGAACATATTTGGTACGTAAGCAAATTTCATCTCATTTCAATAATGGGGGGGCCGATCTTTGAAAAAGCGAAGTGTCAGATTATGATATTATTGCCTGCAATCTAAATTGTTTTAGCAACCGAAGTGTTTCGGTTATAAGCAAACTATGTTTGTAACATCGCGCTCTGCAGTACGTAACAAGGTTCACTTTTCGTATTAGATCGTATTTCGAAATTCCCTCTGGCGATTTCATCTTATCTGTTGCATGGTACAGTGCTTGTTTCTTCGTTTGAAGTACTCTTTCATAATTTTTTGTTTTGATGCTTTCTCGGTGATATTCGTTCTTCTCACTGTTGGTGCCCAAATACTGACTTCGCTACATTTTCTCAGGTCTGTATCATATCATCCTGTGGATTCTGTATGTTGAAGATTGAATTTGGTGTTGCTGTTTGTTGCTGTGTGGTACATCAATTGGTTTTTCTTTTTGTTGTCTTGAATATTTAGTCATAAGAGCCATCAAGGCACTTCTCGCAACGTTAGGGACACCTTGGCAAGTTACTCATCGGGTTTTTCGATGTCCCAGCCCCACATTTCGTTTCTGATGATGTTCTTGTGCATTTGCAATATTTCGACTGGCAGCTAAACTTAAATACGATTTAACATTTATGCATTCGTCTCAGGTCTGACAAGTTCATGTCCCTAATCCTTCATACGCTTTTTTCAAGTCTTAGTTCCAACACTCATGTAATGTGCTTCTGTTACACCAGTGGTTCTCCAGTGGTTCTCAAAGTGGTCGATATCGACCCCCAGGGGTCAATTGGACCATCCAAGGGGTCGATAAATAGTCACGGGGTCAAATGGGGGTCATTGATTGGCCTCTAAATTCTAACCATATTTTCGGATTGTGTATTATTTTATCATACATTTCAAGTAAAAAGTACTCAAATTCATTCTGACACATACTTTCCTTGTATTAGTAACTGTTGGGTTAGGACACGGGGTCTACAGAAAATTAAGTACTTCAATTGGGGGTCACCGTGCAGAAAAGTTTGAGAACCACTGTGTTACACATTTAATGTGCTTTTGTCACACGTGTATTGTGTTTCTGTCACACATTTAATGTGTCTTTGTCACACGTGTATTGTGCTTATGTCACACATGCAATGTGCTTCGCACGTAAGAAAGTAATGCGCGTTGAAGGTTGAAGGTGTAGTTCTTGCAGGTTGTTTTACTCACCCGATGCAATGCAACTCACCAACGCCTCACTCTCAGACTCTGGTCGTTATCAGTGCTGCGTTTCTGGCTCAGCTTCGCTTTGTAGCAACGAAACATTCGTCTTGGTCAAAATTGGTAAGTCCGCTTTTACACGCGACACCCGCCGCAGGGCGCACTGGCGGATCCTTTTCCGAACAAACCTTCGTAAACGCCGGCATTCCTCACCAATGAAGGGCTGTGTTGGTGGCAGTTTGTCTAAGAGTTCAACGCCCACGTTTGTGATTGGATTGTTTGTTTTGTAAAGTTGACAGTTTGTTTTGAAAAGTTGACAGGCGAACGATTTAGTAGTAAAAGCTCTAAAGTTTCTTGCAAAGTTGCCAGTAGCACTCGGAGCAAGGACTCTCGGCATTATTTCGAGTCTCGCATCCCTCAAATCTTTCTAACATCAGAACGCGGACGTTGGTCTGATATAGCATTTATCAAAAAAAAGTTTTGGAAAAGTGTGGCCGAAAAAAATGGAATAGTAATAATTTTTGTACAGAGGAACCTTTTTCAACGTTGTAAAGCCAAATGGCCCAATGATTTTTTCAGGGCCAACAACTTGAGACAAGGCCAGATTTCTGAAATTTGGTCTAAAAAGGCCAACCTGGCAAACCCGGTTGTTGCGTGTGATTACAGTGAAGCCCTACTAGCAATCGACATTTGCACAATTTTGAATGAAACTCGTTACTCTGCGTCGAAATTCGAAAGGATTTATGCAACACAATTTATTTTGGTCAAAGTGAGTTGCAGAGGCGCGCGTCACTTCGGGTCATAAACTGCTGGGCTTGTTTACGATAAGAGTGAAGCGCCCCACTCGCGAAAGTGGAGTTAACCCGAGGCGCGCAAGAGTGATTCTCTGCTGCAGCAGCAATTGGCTGCGGTACGGTACGGAAAGCTTATGCTGATCTGGACTGGAGAAACGAAAAGGTGTCATGAACCACCCCCTTTGCCACTCTTCTGATTTTAGATCGAAATTCAACGTCGAGCCCTGGAATCACATGGATCGCCAAACCGCGCGACGCTGCTGTTTTACGTGGTGCAAAGAGTGTTCTGGAATGCCTGGCAGAAGCGAAAAATGCCTTGTCTTATTCGTGGGAAAAACAAGGTTAGTGGAATCCTTTAAACGAAGTTAAGCTGCTCAGCTTTCGTCTAGTCGACCGTGACCATTCCGTGTATTAACAAGCCTTATCACATAACAGCAGTTTAGCTGCCAGTGTTTGTGCTGTTTTTTTGTGCATATATTTATTTGCGTGTTTGGCTCGAACTCACGGTCCATACGTCAGAGGTGAGTTAAAAACACGAAAATGCTCAATCATAACAGATAACAGGGTGGTTGTACGCACCGGCAATAGGAACAAGCACTGAAACAACGCACCAGTATTTACGGCAACCACTGAGCAGCATACAGGAGCGCAACAACGCTGAAAAACAAAGACGTGTGCGGAAAGCACCAGCCGTTTTATAGCTGCTGTATTTATTCGGTCATAATATGCACTTGCAATAATTTTTTATCATCATTTGCGCGGCTCATCCAAAAGGACGGCTTATAATCAGGGCGAGTTACAGTTGCCATACCTAGTGCGTTTATTACTGCAGGATTGTGCAGTGACCTGTGTTTCTTACTTCGAGAGCTTGCCAGAGGTTGTAAGACAGTTGTTGGTACAGTAAAGGTGTGCACTGTTACTTTACCTGTAGGTCTACTGCTCCTAATGTGTGGAAGAGTTACACCAGTTGGACTTAAGTTTGGAAAATGCTTAGTAATATTCAAGGGCGGCCAAAGATCTAATCAATGCGGTCAATACCTGGTTGCGGGTTGTTTGCTGCATTTTTAATCAGCGTTTAAAAAAAACAAACCTGATCAGTCGCTGATGCCATAAGCAACGTCACAGCGGCTGTAGTATTACTGGACGGCTAACATGCAGTATGTTAAAACGGATGGCTCTGTTTTTCAAACGGTTACTTCCCTTTTCTTCGTGGTTTGAAACGGTTGCGTTCGCAGTGGAGTTACGGTTTCTTTTCTTGTTGATGCTGAAGATTTTTTTAATGACGCCTCTGCAGCATTCAGCGTGGAATCGCCATTGTAGAGGTTATATACAGTGAATCGTAACTGCTCAAGATCATACCAGATTTGCGTAGTGATGACAAACTTCGGTATTCGTTGACCAACACTATTTCAAATGTATAAGTGACCGGGCTTTAGTTTAATCTTTTAAATTTACAAAGCATAAAAATGATCATAACGTGGTGTTGAGAGAAACAAGCCTTGGATATGTTGCTAAGGGGCCAACAACTTTCCTGCGCGTCCTTCTCCCTGATTTGAACTAGTGACTTAATCATATAAAGATAAGTCGTATTGGTCGTACGCAGTTGGCATCGTTCAGTACCATTGGGCTTTACGCCAATTGCGGTGCGTGTCAGTGAATGCAGCGAAATCGCCGTTATGACGCAGTCGTCGTCATGTTTAGCTTTCTGTTACGCAGTTTCCGGTTACTGCCGCAACTGTCTGAAGTGGGTTGCTGTGCCCGATGACCGGAGACATCGCGTCGACAACGGCAACCTGCACTTGATGGACGTGCGTGAAGCCGACGCAGGGCGGTATAGGTGCTCTGCTAGCGACGGGAGATCGACTGAGCAAGCCACAGCCGAACTGAAAGTCATCTGTGAGTTTGTAAAGTTGACACGGCGTGGTGTTTCTATATTCGATTGGTAAGGGGGGTTGTCGCCCGCGTCTCCCCAGAACTGTTTGTTTTCGGTCACAGACCGAAATGTTTTTGAAATGACCGAAAAAGTTAAGTCATTTCGGTCAGAATGTCTGAAAATCAGGGGTGTAGTGGGTTGGGAACGGCGTTCCCACACCTTTTTCGCGTTTTCATTTGAAATGAGTAGGAAACTGTTTTAAAATGGGTATTTTTTGGGTGCGTTTCCACACCTTTGTTGTTAGCACTACATCCCTGCTGAAAATATAGACTAATGAACACTGTTACGGCGAGTTTTAATGCAGCTGTGAGACAAATGATCGAAATGTCTCAGCAAAAATAAACCCAGCCCTAGAAACAGCTGTACTTAGTAGGTGATCGTAGTGAAGTAGCACCTGGTTTTGTCCGTTTACTGTTTCACCTTGTCTTGTATGCCAGTGCTTCTCAACCTTTTTGATGTCGCGGCCCGTTTTCCGCCGAGACTGATTTTGGGCCCACTTCACGAAAAAATTGTTTCAGAACTCATGACTAGGCATACTTATTGCGTTATCTCGGAACACTTCGCGGCTCACCTGAAGGAGCTTCGCGGCCCACCGGTTGAGAAGGGCTGTTGTATGCGATATGTGACATATTTTTCATCATAAAACCGGAAAGTAACTTCTCAACTTCATGAAAACTGAAAGAGCTGTCAAAAAACAATACGTAGTTTACTTCGAAGGATTGTTCTTTTCAATCAGATATAAAGCAACACTAATGCAAGGCAAACAAATCAAAACCAAACGGATCTGCGGTGCAGGAGAATTATTAAGACGTTAAGATGTTTTAAAAAGTCGCATGAAATATAACTTGAAGTGTAAACCTCCGCCGTGCGAAGCAAGCGCTTTTCCCATCGTTGTTCAACCGCCCAACGTCACCGACAGCTCCTGGAACGTGGTGCAAGTTGGAGAACCTTTTTTTTCTAAAGTTGTTGAAAATGCAATAGTTAGTCCTGGAACGTGGTTTGTTTGTTTCAGCGAAAATATACCTTTATTTTGGAAGAAAATTTTGCTTTATTCGAAAATTCTGCATAGAAAAATTTGCTTTCTCCTCACCCATCATCACGTTAGATTATTGTCATCCAACGCAGTGAAAACATTTCCATGAATACCCGGCATCTTTGCAGCTCCTCCTCGGATAACGAACAGAGAGACATCGAGAACGGTTCGATTCCTGACCAGGGGCAGCGTCCGGTGCATTGTTGAAGGGTCAGACCCGTCGGATGTCAACTGGTATAGAAACGGAGGTGAGCTTTTGCCAGAATATTCATAGATCATTTTGTGGTATTTTCTCCTGCCCAAGCAGATGCGCTCAAACATCCAACAGCGGATCCTCTTTTATTGTTGCCCTGAACATTTTATTCTAAGAAGTGAACCAGCACCGACTAGGGGTGGCCAACCAGGCAGAGACCAAAAGCCACATTCCTTACTGTGTTACCGCAAAGAGCCACATCGTACACATGGCCACACATGAACATCACCACATGTCTTCCTCACTCACACGCATACCTTTGCTCGGCTGCATTTATTGTAAATATCACACACCACGTTTGGAATGTTCCAGGCCAGCGTTTCGGCCTCTTTTGCCGAACATTCTGGGAAAAATTTCGATCCAGGAACTTGGCATTGGTTGTCCATCGCACCTTCATAGCAAAATCAATGGTTTGTCCAAACAAACATTTATTTAACCTCGTGTTACTGGATGACTCAGCGAAACTTCGAGACCGCGCGTGGTAAGAGATGCTTTTGTTATCGATATCAAAAGGTCATGTCAGGCTAGCTTGACCATTCCATTGCTGGTTGAAAGTGAAGCCGAATTCCACGTCGCGGCAGGGGGGTTCGTACCCCCAACCTGATTAAACGCGATCACGTGAGCGTTCGGTGGAACATTCATGGTTGCTAGGCAACAGTAGATCGCACATTAAACATATACTTGCTTTGTTGCGATGGCAACACACATAGGCAGGCTCCCATGGCAACTTGTGGCTTTTCCATTCCACAGGGTTCACACGAACCCTGGTAACACGAAGTGCATCATGTCGTGTGTATGTCTAATGTCCAGCCCCTATGGAGCTGGGGCCAAGGGCATGCGCCCAACCTACCCCCGTCGGCAACGGGGTTGTGGGAAGTGGGCGAATCGAAAGTCGACTTATCGGAGATGAATCTTTTTGCAGTTCTCATCCCCAAGTTCCCCGACCGGAAACTGTACTCGCTCTACGTGTGGCAGACGCCAAGCGCTGCCACCCTGAAAATAAACTACGCCAGCTTGGAGCATCGTGGTTTGTACCAGTGCGTGGCGGAAAACAGCTACGGATCAGACGTCTTCACTATGAGCATTCACCTCGACAAGGGTGAGCTGTAATGGCGACCGCGGTACTGTCCGTTTGCATGCTTTCATGGAAAGATATATTGACCAGCCACTGCGCGTGAAATCGCGACTTCGAGCTGATACGTCTTTGTTGTTGGACGTCGACCGCTCATTGGCGCTCATTGGCGCATAGTAACAGAATACTTTGACCGCAAGATGTTTCCGCCAGGCGTGCGCGGAATCCGGTCCGTGGCAGGTTTTACGTATGTAGCCTGGACGTTTCGTCTCAGAATGTGTTGATGCCATACCCAGGGGTTGGCAACATGGGGTTCTTTAGCTCCTCTAAAGTGACTCTCTCTCGATTCGATGGAACTTGGAATTAAAATTTGCGTTTTGTTATTATAAGATTGAAGTTGATTACAGTTTAGCCTATGCCCCTATGAAGTCGCGTGGAAGGTGAAACGGTGTCAACGTTTTGTGTCTCCTCTCCGGTCCTATGTGCTGGAAGATGAAACGAGAATGGCTCTTTTGTTAAACAAGGACCCCGACCAAACAGCAGGGGTTGAGCACAAGCCTCTGAAGCTTGTAGTGTGGGTTCGATTCCTTGTCGGGTCATATCGAAGATTTGAAAAACGGCACTTGCGACAGCCTCGTACTCAGCGTTAACGGACCGGGTGCAAGGAACAATTCACGCGCGGTGCTGACATTGACTTGCCACCAGTGCAGCATTCATTGCTAAAGTAGCCGCTTGGCCCACGGCGCAGAGTAAGTGGAGGGGTGGCCGCAGACCACTCGTGACACTCCGAAAGGAGTGCGGAGAGAGGGTAAAGGTCCCTTCGTTCTAGCACTGCAAATTGACCAGTCGAGAAGACGTGTTGAGCGAATCTGACTTCGTTGCCACGTCTATAAAGAAGTTACTTTCTACAAAAAGAGGAAGTTTTCAGTTTTTGCTAGAAATAAAGATAACATGCATGTCATAATACCCGAGTCTAAACGTTTGCATTCACCTGCTTTGTTGCTGAGTAACAACGACGCCATGAATGACACAGCTACTTTCGTTTGCATCGTTCGTTATTCGTTTCAATATCGCCGGGGGGAGTGACCCCAGGGGGGTGACCTCGGACCCCGCCTGTTTTATCAAATCATAACTACAGTACTTGGGAAAAACTTCCTGTTTCACGCATTCTGTGTGTTCCTCGCGACATGGGAAGGATTTGTGGTTTAAGTCCATGCGCAGGTTTTATGTTGATTTATCGGCTCTACAGACACATTTACCTCACCACCCGAAGCCCTGACTCTGGTCGGCCGGGGTCAGAGGTCAGTCAATGTGACGTGGCTCCCGCCGAGCGGAACGAATGCGACCACGTACTTGGTGCTCTACGGGAATTCATCGGGTTAGTGTGTTGCTGTAATGTTCGCTAACCAGTGTCTATGAACGACTGTGCCCGAGGTTTTGGAATCTATATCTTTGCTTCTGTTCTGCTTCGCCGTTCTAACCGTTAAGGTATATTTGTGATCTCACCAAGCCAGCGGGCCACGACTTAATGTGGTGATGCTGACTTGATTGTTGATTGGCGCGCTCGCTTGCTCGCAGCATTGTTGCGTTCGACACGATTGACGGATCATGCGCAACGACAGGCACAGAAATGTGAACAAGGCCCTGTGTACTTCGCTTATTGCCGCCACATGCAAACAAACACAAGAGTTTTTTTTGCGGAAAAGTGTTTTGGTTGTTGGCAGGGACAGGACAACAACAGTTACTTGCCCAGCAAAGCAGACATCGCATTGTACCTGCGACGATTGTCAACCCCCCCCCCCGCTTTGTGGTGCGCGCGTTGCCTGGCTTGGTCGATGGGGCGAAACAAACGGGGTCCCTATCAACGAAAGGCCATCGCTCATTTCCTTCAAGGGGAGGAGGCAACAATTGCACATCACACAGACCTTAAACAGGACACCTCGGACATGTTGTTCTTGCTTGTAGCTTCTTCCGAAGCCCACCACAGGAAAGATAACCCTCTCCGATCGGATCCGTAGCCTCTTGATACGGGGACGAAAGCTTTGTCGACGTCACAATCTATTCAAAAGACAGCGTTTTGCGAAAGTTCGATATGGTTTTGCTCCAACTTGTCTGTCTAAAGCAGTGGTCCTTAACCTTTTTTAACATATCTTACCCTTTTATCAAACAGGCTTACCAAATTTACCCCCAATACACTCAATGGTGCTCATTTATTGAAATTACGAAATTAACAAACTCTTACAGTTTAGAAAGATTTATGAAAATTTACATTGGCTGCAAATCATGTTTTAGAAATTTACCCCCTTGGAAGATGAAATTTACCTCCAGGGATGAATTTACCTCAGGTTAAGAACGGCTGATCTAAAGGAATCCTTCCACAGCAAAGTATCAGACACTACGATCGTTACAGAGTGTTTGGTCCGGCTGCTGAGCAAGCATCTTCAACTATGCAAAGTACATGGAAGTAGAATATTAACACTCACTAACAGTAAACAGATCGACTGAGAAAATGAGTAGGCGAAATATATACTCTGTTAGGATCCAGCGTGTGAGGGGGAATGTGAGGGGTGAAGTGGGAGTGTAAGGGGTGAAGTGGGAGTGTGAGGGGTGAAGTGGGAGTGTAAGGAGTAAAGTGGGAGTGTGGAGGGTGGACTGTGCTAAGTTTTGTGTATGACTTACG
>Ga0210059_1015923_pt1 | contig 10905 bp, 5 predicted proteins | sample Ectturendosymbi2_FD_188042 | JGI IMG/M metagenome (GOLD analysis project Ga0210059, IMG submission 188042) | Ecteinascidia turbinata endosymbiont from Florida, USA - Sample 2 (SPAdes) (version 2) | ecosystem: Host-associated > Tunicates > Ascidians > Unclassified | place: Key West, Florida... | reverse complement strand
CAGCAAACTGCATCGTCTCACAACTCGTGAAGAACGGGGGACACAAGACCAGCAGCCGCGAATCCACCAGGCTCGTCAACAAGCGGCTGTCCAATCTGTGGAAGGTCCCAGCACCTGAGGAAAACAGTCTTTGGGCCTTTCAGGCCAGAGGAGCTTGCTGTCACTCTCAGGAGCCTGAAGCCAGGAAGGTCTCCGGGTCTGGATTCTATCTTCCCGGAGTTTATACCCCACACCGGGTCGGCTCTCAAATCTTGGAGGCCCACTACACAACACCATCCCGTATTTGCTTATATGTGTCGGAGCGCATCCGCGCTCATATGCAACTCTCAGCAAAATTATCCACTAGCCATGCAACTGAAGGTTCCCAAATCCGGCTATGCTAACCAACAGATTTCCATGAATCGCGGTTTGAAACGATTAAAGTTTATGGTGCTTTATCCAGGAAGCAAAAATACGATATCTGGTGGTTGTGTTGAGGCATAAACTTCAGGAAAAAATATTTAGTTGGAGATATTGTGTTTGCAATCATTAATATAACTTGTTCCCCAAAAGTGTTCACAGGGACAAAAACATATTGAATTTGTTAACGGTCTTCAGAAAGAGGGGGCTAATTCGGAGTAATTATTTTATCAGTGCCTCACATTTAAGAAAACCCACAAGAAATTTGCAAATATCCAGACTTTATTTATTGCCATTGCACGTTGTGTGGTGCTAATCCTACTTTTCTAATTATTATTTAACCGTGATGAGCTACAATTCAAACTGAGTATAAACTGTAATTGATAACAGAATTTGCAACAGCATGTACACTTTAATGATTTTAGCAGGCTTTAAGAACATGACAATTTTCAGGAATTATGCTTTCGCAAATACCTGTGAAAGCTACATCTGATAAAATCACAGTACTTCAGTTTCGTCGGAAACATATATTTAAATTTATAAGTAATTGTGTCAGACAATTACGCAAATTAATTCTCATCTTAAACTCAGCAAGAAGAGTAGTTGATTGATTTTCAGAACAATTCTTATGAAATCGTGTGTTCGGAATGTTGTTATAGACCAGCAAATAATTTAGCTACGGTGTGTGAAGCGCCTTTGCTTGATTGTGGGAAATATATTAGTTCAGTACCCACTCTCACTGTCTTTTCGGCTGACGTCTGTAGAAATCACAAAGTACCACGACAAATAAAAATTAATAAATAAAACTAAAACCCAGAGAAGATACACTAAAAGGCATTCTAGAGAACTTACATGAATTTTTTTCTCTTCCCTCTACTGTGCATCTAAAAAGCCATTGCACCCCCTGCTGTGGAATAAATTGCTTTCAATGCTCCTTGCAAATCAAGGAGGTCGCAGGCGTTTGCAAAGTCACTGACGAGACAGAGGCCCCTTTTGACTCTTTCTTAACCTATTGAAAAGCATCAGCAATAGCTTAACACGCCCATGAACGCCAATAGGTCGTGACCATCCTGCGACCTCCTCTGGATTCTCACGCACAGCACTCGTGCTTAGGCTGCAATTTGCCGTCGGCAACGCCGCAGGGACTCGTGCTCTCAATGCCGCATTCAGCAAACGCGACCCGGGCCCCTTACGCCGGCCTCGGTTTGCGTTCGTAATGGCTTTGGTGGCGTGGTCGCAGCTATGGTGAGCGTCTACTACCGTCTGATCTTGTGCCGCTAGCGCCGAGCAGACTTAATTACTTAATGGAGCGATATCCGATGTTACGATAAACTTAGAAAGTCAGTCGCATCTCTCGAGCCCTGGTGGTTCCTCAGGGAAGGACATGCGCACTCACGCAGTGACGTTGCTTCTCAACTTATTGCTACATCGGACCTAATCAACGACTATGAAGATTCAACTTTTAACCTAAGATATCTTTCGTCACTTTAAGACCGCTCAAAGGTCTATCTACGCTGTCTCATGCGTTTCTCCGTTCAAACCAACTATGAACCAAAACTGTTTTTCCGTTTTGCCAGATAGACAGCCACTGCCAGGAGTCTTCCTTAATTAGAAATTCAAATGACAACTCCATAAAATTGCACAAAGCATCACTGATGTATATTAGGATCGCAACAAATTGCAACCCTACGATAAAATTAAGAAAGCCAACCGATGCTGAAGACAGAAAAAAAATAGTTTTCGGTCTTCTGCAAAAAATGTTAAAAATAAATGCTTGCATTCATCGGACATGACATTTTCGACCTTATAACATTATTCAATTAAAAAATAACCTGAAAGAAGGGTTCATTGTGATGCGGGACATGGAACATATTTGAAAAGAATTTCTTCTCCGGATGGAAAAAAGTGAACAAAATAAAAATCAAACGATTTCCAAGTTTTGTTGTTGAATTAGCGAGTGGAAGCTTTTTTTGATGCAATAAAGAGTTCGCGTTAAAAATCAAATACGTAAATTGAAAATACAAGTCTCAATGCAATTGTCTTGAGAAACGCGAACGTACTCCACAGTCCACAATGTGACTGCCAAGTTGCCGGCCGGTTCACGTCCATGACTGTATTCAAATAGTGATGCCACCAATTTAGCCATCGTACCAGGGGCTTAATTACTATAAGATAAGTTATAAATTATTTTATTAGAGCGCTTAATTTACTTACATTACATTGGCCGAGTCCCAAAATCATTTCAGTAATACCCGGTCAGTAGGCATGACGCAAATTGATATTCATGCCTGGCCGCCATTTTCCTTCTCGCCTTCCCACAGGTCGTTGGTATCTGGCTTGCCAAGCACGAAGCCGATGCTTCGAAGGGTTAACCTTGACGCACACAGCGCAGTTCAAAGCTGTTAATGCACAACAGTCGAAAATTTTCTCATCAGCTTTAGGGGTGATGCCAGCTTGACTCCTGCTAAAGTTTCATTTCGTTTGCCGCTCGTGGGGTCGCCCTTCAGACGGTGCTTATTTCACTTGTTGGAATCTAACATGTGGGACTAAATCAGCAGGACTGTTTTTACTGCCGGATACAGTGGCCAGACAATGTAGCGACACAAACTGTTTGGCGATGCATGCAATGCTAACTTTGTTGAAAAGCATAAAAATAGAAAAAAGTAACATGTTTTTAACTTAGGCACGTTGAATGTTGAAGATACATTACAAACGCCCGCACAAATAAGGCGGAAATAACAGCGAAAGTTTCATTTCAGTTTTCACAGTCAACATTTCAGAGATAAGACACACGTTTACTAAGTTATGACGTGACACGCTATCAATCTCTGCCGCTCTGCCAGCGATCAAAGATAACCTGGGACACCAGCCGAGACAAAAATTGCTTGAACGATTTTCTGGTAAGTTCGAAAACAAATTAAGTGTGGCGGCGCAGCCTGCCTTACGTTATGTCTGGAGACCAGTCAGTTGCCTTTCGTCAACTGACAAATAAACTACAATATTTCTAAGTATGATTGCCTAAGCCTTGAAACTATTCAATGCGATTGTGTTGTGGTACAGCAAAATCATAACATAGCGTAAACAATCAAATGATAATTTGACCGTGCTTGCTGTCTGGCACGACATATACGAACAAACCTTTACTCTCAGCAATAATTGTATCGACAATTATGTTCTTCCGATACTTCCTTTTTTTAAATTAATTCAGCCGGTCTGTTGTGAATACATTTTCTTTTCGTTCCAAGTAATGCGTGCATTGAGTTTTCTGTTACTGTTCTTATTTATTCATTAGGTGTATTTAGCTAGGTTCCAGATCAAAGGTACACAACTGATGCAAGCCCATCTAGGTATGTCTAATCGCTCTTGGAAAGCTGTTTATTCACACGCACACTGGATTTGTACTTCTGCGGATTGGATGAATTCATTTGTATGGCATCAAGCAGGAAAACAAACATCTTTTTGTACACTTGCTGTCATTGTTTGTGTTGTTGGTTGAATACAACCCAAAATGTTTTGTTTTGATGCTGATGTTTATGTGAGGTGATTCAGGCTGCAAAACAGTTAAGCTAGTGTTGCAATAAGAAATTTGTTTGGATCGAGATATGTCGTCGTTTCATAAATATTAATTGAAAAATTTCACTTGCTGGATATTGGATATTTATGGAGTTGTTAGGCTGATGTAAGACCAGTTCTCTGAACTAAGAATCGTGTATGTTCCTATTGAAACAATACATTTTGTAAACAAATAATGTGGACCAGTGATGACTAATTGTGTACGACTTAAAACTTCATGGCTACGCAGATAAAGCGTTTACAAATCAAAAACGTCTATCAAAAATCTTTAGCCATCTACTAGCGCTCGGTCATAGGCGTAGCCAGGGGCCAAAGGGTCATGCCCCTCAAATTTCTAACATACCTTGTGATTTTGTGTTTTGACACAAGGCGGTGTCTCTAACAAAACAGTGTTCCTCGCTTAAAGTCAAAATATTTGCCCCTCCCAAAATTTTGGGCTGGTTACGCTACTGCGCATGGTTATTCCCAAAAACTAGATCTAAACAAGTTTTCTTTGGTGTGCGCCTAGTAGTTTTGAGGATAAAATTATTACATTAACACTGCTCTTTAAAGGCAGGCTTGCGTTGACTGTGACTGCAGTTCAGTCTGAAATGACTTAGCACAACAGATTTAGCTGTCCAGTATGCATGCTTGAATGTAAAATAAACATGACCCCTTGAATTTTATTAACTGCTCATCAAAACTGTGGCGTTTTTCAAAACAGTGAACGCATTTCCCTGATATTCACACATGTCCTTTAAAGAATCTGTGACTTAAAATTGTTGTTGTTTTTTGAACTACGTGTCATCTATGTTTATTTGAATAAGGGGCTAAACGACACACAACTTGAAGGTATCCCAGCAAGGTAACCAATCGTGACAACAAACACAAATTTGATTACGCATTGTACTCCAGTTTTAAACTTCCTATTCCTTTTTGATCAAAACAAATGCAATGACAACTACCATAGTTAAACTTCTGTGTGGTACACAGCCCTACACTAGCATGTTTCAGTTAAAAGAGCGTGGGAAAGAATATACACACTAGCATATAACAGATCGTGTGCGCTATTTTGTCCTGCTGCTGACCTCCGCTGGGGACTGCTGGAACAGCCGGCGTTTTCTTGTGTGACGTAACACCAGTAGCAGGCACCAGCCAACCAAAGCTACTACAATGCTGAGGTGAGTTTCTCTCAAGTGTTGGTTAAAAACTTGTGCTATACATGTAACAGCAAATTAAATTTCGTTACTTGAGGCAAAAGTGTACAAGTCATATTCAAATATCACGTTGTTCTGTTGGTATATCATATCCATGTTTTGTTTGTTCGACTTTCTAAGATTTTAAAAAGGCATTTTGACACAACCTCATGCCATGCTTGAAATTTTTTCTTTTGTCCAAAAGAATACAAATAAAACAACAAATAGCATTGTAAAAATTTCATAAACTCTATGCTCAACTAATGAGGCCACAGACCGCGAAACGGTGCTGTCTGAAGATTGAAGATAAATCGTCATATACGAAGCATTAAACAACTAGCTTCGAAGCATTAAACAACCGCTTAGCTCCAATTTTGTTTCCATGTCTACAGCAGCTCAATGCTGAACAAAAGTTACTAGCAGAAACAGTTTTTTAAATTTTATTTGATGGTTTGGAAAACAACGCAGAATAAACAAAACGAAACAATTCTTTAGAAATGTCACAAATATAGTTAATCGGTCATCTGTTGGGTCAGAGCAGTTAAGCAACTTTTCAAGACAGTCCTGGTAAAAAAAGTATTTATGCATCTTTCGATTGTGGGCTTTTTTGTTGCATCTTATTGGATCAACATCAAGAATGACCAAGCCAGGACTTCGACAATTTGTTTGAGACATTTCCAGAAGCGACTACGTGAACGAAACTTCAATGTTTACAGCTTATCGAGTTTATTTACCGATAACGAACAGCTTTTGTTTGCAAAACGTTGTTCTGAAAAACGTAAATAGTACAAAAAACAAGCATTTCTAGAAACATTTTTGAAAATATTCGCTTGATATTTGAGCAGAACTAAGAAGATTTAAATCCAGCCAATACTGAATAAAACAACCAGTACACGAGTATGAATCAGTGATGTTCCAAGAGACAAGTCATAAATTTACAAATTGGTTACAGATGACCAAACACGCAGTATGCTTTAAATACTACTGATAAACAACTAATTACAAAATACAACATGGTTTTGCCAAACGTAAGGCTTATTACTGACGCTTCAGAATTCACTCCAAATATTGTGCATGAATGTGATCTTGTTGAAACGCGATGACTTAATTGTCGTGAGGGGCAAGTAGTGGATCCTAACTAATTCAGTGCAGTAAAAACAGCAAAGACCTAAAGGCACATCGGTTGCAATAAGACTTACACTAGGAAATACAAAAAAAAGAAAAAACAAACGATTGCCGAAAATACCACACAAAAACTGTTTGACACACGCCTCTGCGACGTTAATCCCCAACAACAAAAAATGCAATGCATCATCATAAATAATTTTTAAGGGCAATTTCAACTTTCGGCAAATGCAGCATTTATTTTTCTTGAACAACAGTTTTGAAAATTCGCTAACATGCCCAACTTTCAGTAAATGGCCATTAACTCACTGAAAAACATTTTTTCCTTATTAGTTAAAAACGGTCGAAAGTCACGGAAGAAATTCTTCCAAGTAGATAACGTGATTCGGAAGTCAATTCATTTCTTTTCATAAGTCTATTGCAAGAAACCACCTTGAAATGACATGCTTTGCATTTTAAGTTGCGAGAAGGTATCTGCTACGTAAGGTGGGTGCTCCACTCCCATTGCTGGCGCAGCAGAACACGGAAAGCTTTTCATCGGTGGTGCTGACCTGAGCGAAAAAATTACGTTAACCCTCGGACAACAGCAAGGAAATGTACGTATAGACAGCGCAGCTACAAATGCACGCCAGCTTAAATGATCTACGGGTTCTACGCTATCCATTCCTATACAAGAGGGGTGGGCAGACGTTCTCAGCAGAAGGGTCATTGGCAAAAAAAACAAAAGCACCAGCGAGCCGCAAAATCAGTTGGAAGTGTCAAATGAAGTTCGTTAAAGAATGCAAGTTAGACATAAAATGACCTACATCATATTGCGTAGACTCCTGAGCAACTAACCATACGAATTCGTGTAAACACATTGATAAACGAAACAAACATTAAATATGAGGCGACAACTCTCTATCAATTTGCGATATTGCTATTCAGCTGGAAGAGCCACACAAAACGTGTCGGCTAAGCGCGATTTGCTCACCATTGCTATACAACGTCAATCACAAAGGGCAAAAATTTCATTTAAAACTTTTTCAAATGTTTTTAACTTTTTCTAATTATTGGCAAAGTCCCAATGGCAATCTGTAATAAACAATTGCAATAAACAACTCGGCATCTGACATTTCGCTTCTGGCAGCCTGTGGACTTTCAAGTTAGATCGACCAGCGGAGGCCTGACTACGAAGGCCGCACTGCAACTGACAAACATCGGGTGACAGAGGCCCGTGTGACCAATATGTTGTCATCAGCAATGGCTGAATCGCCCACAAAAGTGACTAGCAATGGATTAGCATGGATTGACTAGATTATCACGAAAAAATGGCTGAAAACAAGGCTAAGGCTTATTTGAAAATATAGTAATAAACAGTAAAAATACGTTTAGCAGTTGCTTCGTTGTTTTCATTACTAGGAAAACGCCCTTTGACAGGACCCTGTCACAAGCCACTGCATGCATAGCTAGTTTCTAAACTAAGCAAATCAAATTTTTGTTCTGACCTGAAAAGTTTATGATATTAAAGCAAAGTAGCCCGTAATCAAGAAAAATACAATAATATACAGCAGAAAACTTTTGATTCTACTCAGTACTGAACAATCAAGTGATGGGAGTGAAATTAGCTACATTACATACAAATTTATTATTGTTTCTGCCAAGCATTGTCTTTATACAAAGTACGTTGAAATGAGTATGTTTAGTCGTTTATGTCAATATCACTATGTCCAGCACTGAGCTCGATGGATGAGCATTTTAAGTTCTTTAGCATGTCAGTTTTAGTGTAAAGGACTGTTAGAGAGACTTTTGGTCTGAAACTCTGTCTCAGAAACAAGTTTATGTCAAGGAAAATTTATAGACAATACATGAAAGTAATTCAGAAAATAGGTGAAAGAAGGCATTGAGAAAAATATGAGTCACCAGGCAACCAGCAATTTTAAATCCTTTCTTTTCAAGCACTCACATTTCCTCCAAACTGTTATTATTAATTTTATAATCATCCAGAATGCGCTCATCTGATGTTATGGCATCGGTTGAACTAGTCTCATGCTTTCATTTTTCAATGAACCAATTTAACTATTCTTACTTTAATTTGCATACGCTTTGATTTCAAAGTCATGCATCCAGCCAAGGTTAAGGGACAGGGTACAATTAAAACTGAAGCAGGTTTTAACGTGTATCGTGGTGTTTCGTCACAAGTAAGGTGCTTTACTCTCCCGTGCGTTGCGCATGCCAAATCAGAACAAAATGTACATTCAACAAGAGTTAAAATATCAGGCTAAACTTTCAAGTAAACAGCAAAGTTATCAAAAGTATTAGGTTGAAATGGATAATGTCTACATTAATATATTTCTGGCTGAGTACCTTGAAATTATGCTGCGTCTAGCCATAAAATGGCTAAATCGGCAACAATGATGACTGAGTCAATGGACATCATTGTGTCCAAGTCGATGGCAATCAGTTGCGTTTGTGGCAGCAAAGGTACAGCAAGCTTAGTTTGTAGTTAATTTTGTGATGCAATGACGGTTCCAGAATTTGTTAGGCACTTGATGTTTATTACTCGTGAACCACTGAGAAGGTTTGGGAGCCTTCTAAACCGTTTAGTGCGCATGTGTGCGATGCTAATTACGCCACTGATGATGACTTTATCATAAACCAGTCTTCATATGCTACGCACAACAGACAGCCTGACAATCAAATTCCACCGGGCCTTTTCAATCTCGGGGCCCGGAGCAATGCACGAGCTGGCCCGCCCTCTCACAGGGCCTGATAGGGTGAGGTAAAAAACAAATAAAGTGAGATGGGATCTCATGGTCGCTCCGAGCATTCCGCAAAGATCAACAGAATTGCGGTTAGTTTCTCGAATATCAATGTTTACTTGATATAATTTATGAAAACTAACTTACCACTGAAAAAAGTGATTTGGAGGCACCATCGGTATCTGTGTATCGCACAATGGACCAGATCCTTGCGCTAGCAAGGTGTTGTGACGCGATAACATATTTTCACCGATAGAGGGCAGCATCGGTTGCGTACGGCATGCGGATGACGTCAAACATGGAGGGTTGCTGTCTGCAATGAGGAGATGTAAAGTCAAGAAAAAAAAAACTGAAAAGATCGGTGCTGAGCTCCGAACAAGAATTCGGAAATCAAAAATAAAATCTAGTATACCTTACAGGCCACCACTAAACAGCCCACGAGCCAATGCCATGACAAGATTTTTTTTGCAGATTCACTCACGAAACAGGACTAGCGCAGAATATACACGTGTACACTTCACAGCCGTTTTCAAACTCAAAGTAGCTCCTGCACGATCATTTACGGACGCAGCTGAGAAAAGCGTTGATTCTTACTCGATGACGTAACTTGATGATGCATCGGGTGACGTATCGACATCCGCGCGGTGAGCAAGGAACGTTCTGCTCTTCGAAACTTGGCGCGCCTGTTCTGGAACCAGACCTGCGATAAAGATTTACGATTGACACACTTCGCCCACTTTCGCTCACTGCTCGAATCTCCATAAGAACTAAACAATGAACGCAAGATTGAGACCAAACTCCGAATGCATTTCTAGGATTTTAGAGAATTCGGACTAATTTTCATAGTTTATTTTCTCACACTAATTAAAACTTAGGCCCACCGACTTTAGTTAAAAGCTGATTAACAACCCCAAAGAATAGTTTAAATACATAAAGCAGGTGTTATTAAGCAAAACATTTCAAAGTATTTGCTTCATTTAAGACTAATACTTTCAATTTACGGAAACCCGCATGCCTAAATAAGCACCCTGGAGATCATTTCATAGATGTTTCGGCATCAGTGGTTGAAACCAGTTTACAGCTTGTTCATTCATTGTGTAAGGCTAGTTTGGCAATGAAGCTTCGCAGCGCGTATGCTATCAAGAGCTTTAAACACGGTCTACCTCTGAGTATTTTCAAATATGTGAAAAACCAACCTGGACTCTCGCTTCACTTAAACCAACTCGTCGTGCAAGCTCTTCTCTCACAAAAGCATCGGGATAATGCGTTCTTTCAAAAACACGTTCCAGCGCTGCCAACTGACCGCTATTGAACGTTGTTCTTGTGCTGAAAAACAAAGTGTACCCTTTGTCAGAACGCAGAAGTGTGTGCGGTGAAAAAGTCATTGTCTTTTGTTTAACCCAGGGATCGGCAACCTGCAGCTCCGGAGTTACACGCGGCTCTTTAGATCCTCTCAAGGTGACTCTCTGGATTTCACAAAACATGAACTTTTAATTGGCACCTGATTAATATGAGAATTGAGTTGATTACAATTTAGCCTATGTCCTTGTGAAGTCGCATGAAAAATAAAACGGCATCAACATTTTGTGGCTCCTCGCCGGTTGTATGTGCTGGAGGATGAAACAGAATGGCTCTTTTGCAAAAAAGTTTTTGACCCCTGGTTTAAACTGGTTGTTTGCAGTGCATTTAAAAAGATTTAAAAATCTAGTATCTTGGACATCGTACACCCCAAGCTTGGGCCTAAGCGATTTTATCAATTATCAAACGGTCATGAACAGTAGTAATATGCGTTAAGTTGAAGCTTTGAAAGTAATTTCGTGCAAGTTTATTTTTCAACCGAAGAAATGTTGACTATTCGATTTTGCAAATGCGAAAAAAATATGCTTGATAAA
>Ga0210059_1015922_pt1 | contig 10905 bp, 10 predicted proteins | sample Ectturendosymbi2_FD_188042 | JGI IMG/M metagenome (GOLD analysis project Ga0210059, IMG submission 188042) | Ecteinascidia turbinata endosymbiont from Florida, USA - Sample 2 (SPAdes) (version 2) | ecosystem: Host-associated > Tunicates > Ascidians > Unclassified | place: Key West, Florida... | reverse complement strand
TGGATGAACACAATCCTTTAAAATCGAACCACCAAGCTACCGATGTAGCCAAACATTTATACACATATCCAGATCATTTCATGGACTTTAAAAATCCCGAAATCTTGGCATCTGCTTTTAACTACCGCGAATTATTAATTAAAGAGACACTTTTGATACAAGAACAACAACCCGAGATTAATGTGGACAATTTTTCCACCCCTTTATACCTCTTCAATACGTAGATTTCATGTCGAATAATTGGTTTATGCTTAGTTCTTATGTTTATACATATTGCGTGCATTGCTGTTGGTGCTGACGTAGACATATCGTACTGATTGTTGAACTTGAAAATGTTAAACAAATTTTTGCATCCTTCGTTTGCAGTGCTCTGTGAATGGTCTTTTGCTGCTGGTCTTGACTTATTTACGTGGATTACGAACTTGTGTAGGTCTTGTTTTAGCACTTTCTGCATACCTGTTGGTCCTGCTTTCACTGTTAGCGAATTTGACAGGGTTGACGGTCTTGGTTTTGCTTTTGACGTCTTTTGCGTCACACTGTTATTTCTTGCGTCACAGAGTCTTTTGCTTTTGGATTGCTGGCACTGCCAAGAGTTGCTTTATTATTTTTTTGACTGAAGATGGATTAAGATTAATCCGAAACGTCTCAGAATAAAAATGTATAGTTTTTTGAAGGCTTTTTTAGTGTTAATTAACCTTCTTTCTTCCTTAAAAGGTGACTACTGAGGATTTCGATTTTTAAGCACACGGATGAAACAATAGACGAAGATATCCACATTCCAATCAGTGAATGTCACACTACGTACGTTCTGATTCAGTGCGTAGGGGTGGACACTGAGCACCAGCACCAACGGGTTTTGTTGAGATGATCTCGCTTCTTGACCTTTGATCGTTGGAGCATTCACCCCATTCTCCCCATGCAACCTCGCAGTCAATACAGTCTGTAAAATTACGCACAGCATTGCTGGGCTTGAAGGTACGTAGAACGAGGTTAATTTTTGTAATACTTTTTATCGACGTCGTTTGCGTAAGCAGCCTGACGCAAACATTTGTTCTAAGCATTCCACAAAAATAAAAATAATTTCAGGTGAAAAGTTTGTCCAAGCTATAACAAATCATTCTTATTTGATCTCCTTAACGTAATGCATTTTCATGTCTAAAAAGTTCTCGTCAAAGTTCATTTAACTGCAACTGCGTCTAACCGATTTGTGATTAAAATCATTCATTACAGAAAGCACGAAAGCCTGAGTTATGTTATGCAAATCAATTCGTAAATGTTTTCAATATCAAATCATTTTTTGCACCTTCTGCACGCTCTCTGGCGTTCTCTAAAGGCAGTGGCCTGCTCTGCTTTCATGACTTTGCGAACTTGCACGTATCTGTGTTCAAGTATTTATATTCTCCACAAAGATGATTCTATTTGAATAAGATTTTCGGATTGAGAATGCGAAGAGTTACGTGAAATCGATTTCCCATTTTAAAGTTTGCTAACTACTTAGACTGCGTCACTTTTGTGGAGACTAATCACTAATATGACTAATGCATTACTTTTGCAAAATACAATTGTACAATAATTTTCCAACCACTTTTGGTGCCGACGTACGCACAGTACGAACGTGCTACTCTGCACGAACCGCCCAAGTAAGTTATCTACGTACTTGAAATGACATCTAGCCGTGTAGTGTTGTGGTAGGCTTTTCCTCTTGTTAAGTATGTCGATTAACGTATAGAGTTCTGGACTCGTTTACTGTGATTTAGAGTGTGCGAAAGTGGTTTGTGGTACAAGAATCATTTTGAAACTTGGCAGGGTTGTGTTGACCAACAGATTGTCACAAAGCGATTTCAGTGTGCAGGCAGCGTTTTGCAGGGAATTGTTATATGCGTTATTATTACTATACTCACATGCATGAGTAATTGCAAATACTGTAGCAGAATGTGCAATACGCATATCATGCGATGTATGTAAGTTTCATCTCAACGGTAATTTTTCACGTTGCCTGAGTGCTTAGATCTGTCAAAAGCCCCCTTAAACTCTTGTCATGATCCCCCGAATTCTTGGATACGTCACTGTCTAAAGGCGTTTGCTGCGGGCGTTTTTTTTATTAAGCATTCAACCCGATATACTTGATATTGTCTTGAATGAATGGTTTATACACTGCAAGCAGTTTTATTTACAATGAAGTTTTCGTGCAAGATCACGGTCAGGCGCGTAGTTCCAACAAACCAAATTAGGGGCGAAGATAACATTTCTGAAATTTAATATTGCCGAGAAACTTTACGCGCGACCACGCAAAATGTAGCCGCTCAAGTTAGCAAGTTTGCCTTGAACGACAGTAACTTCTGACTTTATGAGAAAATACTGACTGATAGTAAAAAAGCACAAAATAAGCAGTGGCGTAACCTGATGCCAACCTTGGGGAAACTTCACCCCCTTCTTCATGGAAATGGGGTTACTTTCCTTTATTTCAAATTTTGCCGAAAAATTAACAATTTTGTTTGCATTTTGTGTCATATTTTCGAAAGTCTTTTAACTATCTTGACCATAGCAAGACACGTTTTTTAGAAAAAATTTCCATCAATTCTTGGATTTTACACCACTGAAGACGAGCATGCTCCATTTAAAAGCATCGTTTCACCTTCACTTTCAGTGCGAAGTTCTGGACACGATGCTCCTGCACCGACTGCTTCAGTTGTCACCACTTCAGATCGTTGTCTTGAACCACCGCTGCATTCGCCCCAATCACCCCATGAGACGGCGCAGTCCACGCATGCTGCAAAAAAACAGTTTCGCAGTTCAGCTAAAAGCTACTGAAAAGCTGTACAACAACCAATGTAACGACTAGTATTTGAAATCTTAACGTAGCTTAGTCTGAGTGCTTTGAAAATGAAACTGTGGTACCGGTTTCAGTTTAATCCGGTGTTAAACAAGTGTGGAAAGGTTTTGCATTTCCTTGTTCTCTGAGAAAAACCCATTTTAATAAGCTGCAAATCTTATTTAGGTTCTATATTCGTATATTTAATAAAATGAATTCCAATAAAGTTGTACACTTTACAGCATCAACAATTTGAGGTTTACAAAAATTAGAGTTAGTTGGAATGGTGAGTTACCACTACAGTTCCTAATTTTAAAATGTTTCTAACTCTACCCAAATTTGAATGAAGTTGTTTTCAATTGGCACAATTTTGATTTGGGCTGTTGTAATTTGCTCAAATATTTATAATATATGCAAATCTGAATGACACTCTTCCAATTTGACCAGATGTTTCTGACCGTACCCAAGTTGGAATGAAGCTGTTTCAATTACCCAAATATGATTAAGGTTATTGGAATTTGCCCAAACGTTTCTGAATGTATGCAAATTTAAATGAAGTGGTTGTATATTATTCAAATTGGAATGAAGCTGTTTGATGTTCCCTAAAATTGAAAAAGCTGTTTGAGGTTTCCCCAAAATGAATAAAGCTGTTTGAAGTTACACAAAATTGAATAAAGATGTTCCACTTGGCCCAAATTTGAATGGAGCTATTGTTGTTTGGTCAGAATTGATTTAGACTGCTGCAATTTTCCCAAATTTTTCCAATTGATGTAAACATTTTTAACTTCACCCAAATTTGAATGAAGTAGTCCCAATTTGCTCAAATTTCATTAAGGTTGTTAAAATATACCCAATTGATTTTGATTTATCCAAATTTCAATAAAACTCTTATAATTCACCCAGACATTTCTGAGCGTACTAAAATTTTAATGGAGATTTTCTATGGAGCCCATCTTTGAAAAAGACTGTTTGAAGTTGCCCACAATTGATTGAAGCTGTTGCAAATTGGCAAAATGTGATTTGACTGATGGACTTCACCCAAGTGTTTCCAATTAATCTAAATGTTTTTGTTTTCACCCAAGTTTGCTTGAAGCTTTGATCATTTGTTCAGATTTAAATAAACCTGCTGGATTTTACCAAACTGCTCCTATTTTGCTCAAATGTTTCTAATTTCACCCAAAACGTTATTAAAGTTTTTTAGTTGGCCCAAATTTGATGAAGGCTGCTGGAATAACCACATGATTCCAGTTCACTCAATGACAGTGTTTATTTTGCCATCAGGGGCAAAAAAGAATGGCAAAAATAGTCTGAGACTATTTTGCCGTTTTGTCCATTGTTTTGCCGTTGAGTTGGTTATTATTTACCTTAGTTTGGACAATAGACACCACCTCACTTACAAGTGAATGCAGCTGTATAAATTTCCCAAATTTTGAAAATTTTTGCCCGAATAATGGCCAATTTTTCAGCGTTGGGGATACGACCGCATCCCCTGCATCCCCATGCCGTACGCTTATGGTGAAGGTGATCAAATAAAACACGCAATGCTCGAATTGGCCGAGTTAGAAAATTGGTTTGTGGCTACAACCGTGCAAGAAAAGACTTAGCTTTTCAATGTCAAAACTTGTAAGTGCGGGAAATTCAGAAACGCAGCTTGTTTGGCATACGATGATATTTGATTGAGCCGGTTTCTTCTTTGGCAACTGGAATGCGACTGTAAGCTCAACGTGTTTCATTTAAAGATTAGACAAGATTCACGTCAGTCTCGATTTTTGCAACAAAAAGTTTCTTGCTGTTAAACGCCTTGTTGCGAATGCAAACCTTGGATTTAAACGCTTTGGGTTTTTATTGTTCGAGGAAAACTCTTTGTTTGCACATGTTGCTTTAGACCAGGGTCTCCAAACTTTTTTGCAAGATCAGGGCCTCGCAAGGTACTACACAACAGTTTGAGGGCCGGACATATTACGTAATGTAATTGTTTCGGGATGTATTTTCTACCAAATCAACAGATGTTTCGTATATATATTATCATTTTATTATTGACAAAATGTCTTTGCGGCCGGATGAAATGGCTCGGCGGGCCGAATGGAATTTATTGGCAGGCAGGATTTGGCTAGAGGGCCGTAGCTTGGAGACCCCTGCTTTAGGCCGTTATTTCGTGCCATATTTTCAAATGCTTGTTTTGATTGATTACGAATTAGTTTGAGCTTAGTTTGACTTTCATTTGCAGCTGAAATAAAAACTCTTCGCTAAATAAGGGCATTTCACAAACTCTACTCACACAAGTTTACAAGCATCTTTTATCACAACCTTTACACAAAATGGTATCGTCGTTGGGCCTCACTCATAAAGTTGAGCGGACAGTGAACAAATATCAACACTGCACGGACGTGTGTGTGAGTTCACAAATGCATTTCCGCATTTCAGTGCTGCGGATATAGCAAAGCAGTATGTAACACAAGAGTCTCACAAAAGGGTGGGGTATCTTTTTATCTTAATGCAATCGAATTATTTTGATGTTTTTTCGCTTCCTGCAAGCTTCCCAAACTTTTTCTGGCTTTTTTCCAGCTTTGGTTTCACTGAATATTAATAAACAAGGCAAAAAAGCCTAATTCTAAGAATAGAGCGAAGCAAAATAAGCAAGTAACCCAAACCTTGGAAAAACTATAAATGAAGCAGAAGTTTTTAAACTTTGCAATGATGGAAATTTCGGAACTTCATACTAACTGCTAATGAAGTCCGTTCATGATGTTGATAAACTATATGCCTTCAGCACTGACAACATCTTGGCGCAAGCTTTGTTCATGCGCTGAGAACAATTTGTGAATTGCGTTGCTTCTCACAGAAAGGGTAAGATTGGGCTCACCATTACAACTAGGTTTAAGTAGTTAACTTCATCTTTTACCTAATGCTAATTTTTAACACATTACTTAAGTAACTTTAGTAATTCAAGAAAATATGGAAAAACAAGTTGAAGATTAACACTGATTCGCAAAATGCATATTTCAAAGGCAGATCCGCTGTTTAAACTTGAAAAAATTTTATGACAAGAAATTTATTGGCTGATATTTAGTTTTCTACTGCGCATGCTATGAACTACAACAGTCAGAAATTAACATCGACAAAGAAATGGGATATCATCAAAAGATGAGTTAATCCCGTGTTGCTTTTATAGAAGCACGCGGCCAACTACGTATTATCGATAATAAAAAGCAGGTTTGACTTAATCAGCAAAAACGGCTTTTAAAGAAACTTTCCCTGAATCTGAAGTTGTGCTTGATAAAGCACGTTCCGTTCTCACCTTCAGACTCATGTCGTAGCTCTGGACACTGATCGCCGGCTCCCTCGGGTTGCACCAAAACCACTTCGGATCTCGAACGAATGCCGTTCGAGCATTGCCCCCATGGTCCCCATCTCACTTGACAGTTCACGCAGGCCTCCTCCTCGATTTGCAATATTGGACATTTTTTCCCAGCTCCAACATTTTTTTGAGCAATGACTTCCTTGCGTGATCGAATGTCGTCAGCACAGTCACTCCAGGCTGACCACTCCACAACGCAGTCGATGCAAGCTGCGACCAAAGAAACTACTTATTTTTGTCCAGTAAATGATCCTGCTATCAGCAGATCGATCGAGAAATGTTTGCCAGATGCAGCAGGTTTTATCTTTAAAATACCTATAATTATCAATCTCGTTGCTGATCAATTCAAGCTGCTCTGTACAACTGAAAAGCAAAATTATTTTTAGTTACAGCTAGATATGAAAGGTGCAAGCAGCTTGAAATTACCGGAAGATGTGGCTTCACAGCACGCTTTTAACAACTTTTAAAGGCTGCTGGACTTGATAATTGTGAAAACAAATTCGCAAAAGAGGCGTCTTGCTCATACTGCTTCAATGTACGTAACAGCCGATGCTTTACAACAGGGGTGCAAAACATGCATCCTTCGAGAGAAATTTGTGTGCACATATAATTTAAAAATTTTAAATATATTTTATTGCGGCCGTGCACAAACAATTTAAAATACAGTATATGTCATAGCGGCCGTGCATAAGTGAAAACTCTTTGTCTACATGGGGACACTAAGGAGGAAGACGGCAAAACAGTGTGTAGAAGGAAGCCAGGTTCAGTGTGAGGGAGCAAAACAGAAGCAATGCAAAAAAAGAACATATCTTGAACTCACCGGCTGCCTTAATTCAGAAGCATGGACGTAATGCGGCCGACAACAGCGAAAAGACTGCGCACCCTTTACAAAATCTTCTAAATATGCCGACTTATCTATTTTCGAAAGTTATCGCATTAGCGACGTTTTTGGTGTGTTTTAACACTATTGAAACTTATTACAACATGTTATCAAACATCATTCACGATACTGTGTCATTCGCATAACTAGTGCTAAAACCACATTAGCAGGTTTCAAGGTCAAAAGAACTTGTTTTTTGCTCTGTGCTACACGTGATCAATGCCTGGTATTCCTATGAAAAAATAATACGGACAATACTAGTTCAGGCAACATCTCTGGGTGGTGTTTACTGCAACTCCACAAAAATTTTTCCAGCCATTTTTGATAACAGCGCTTGTTTTTCTTTAATACTGATAACTGATTTGAACAAATATTTAAAGTTTGCGAAAAGTCATACGTACGTTCTGTCTCCGTTTGAAGTTCCGGGCAGTCTGCTCCAGCGCCAACCTTTTCTGTAGTGACCACCTGCGTTCTGCTGCGCTCACCTTCCGCACATTCTCCCCACTCTCCCCAACCAACGGCACAGTCGGCACAAGCTGAAAGAAATTGGTTATTGCAGTAAAATACATCAGTGCTTTATTGTCTTGTGCATCCTTACTGCGTGATTTCAAGCACTATTCTGTTCGTGATTCAATGCAATGTACTTGCTTGCGAGCATTTTAACAGTTGACATGATAACCTGCTAATCTTCGCCACGGCAATTGGTCGCTGTGTCGTTTCGCACGTAGGAATGCTCAACGAAAGGCGTTAGCCTACCCTACAGCAAGCGCCTCTAAACTTTTATCAGAGGACCACATAACCTATTACACAACAGTTCGGGGCCGGACATCTTACCCAATGTGATTGTTTTGGGCTTTGTCATATTCTACCGAATATAACAATTGTTTGACAAAATATTGTGTTTTGATTATTGGCAAAGTGTCTTTGCGGAGAAGATTTGGCCCGAGGGTTGTAGTTTGTAGACCCTGGTCTACGACGAATTGTTTAACGTTACGTTGTTCTGACTTCACATTCAACTATATTGAAGGTTTTGTTGTATATCTGAATATAATCAAAGGATACATTTAAACTTTAGAGTGCTCTTGGAGATTTAGTAACGGTCAGATTGGTGAGAACCTTTCTTTCTCTATGCAGTGGCTTGGCAACTTCAAGACATCTGGTTTTTAATTGGGAGACTGTCCTGTTATCCTGCAACAAATAGGCTGACGTCTCAACTAGTGGGGATCTTTGTGGAATCGGAATCGTGCGACGACACACATCATTCGGTTCCGCAACGACCAAAACCCTATATGGCTCTTGCTTTTCATTTAACTGATAACTGAATTGTAGCAAATATTAAAATCAGACAAATATCCGCAATTTTACCGTCTGGCGACACAGGGGGCCCAAAATTCAGTCCCGTCACCACAGAGCGGCTTTTGCGGGAGTAACTTCCCCAAAAAGCTTCAACCCCCAAAATGAAAAGTGAAACAGTAGAAATAAGTGTAGTTTTTCTCAATGCGTATTCTGTTTTGACCTATAATTTATAGACAGCGCAGTACTTTCCGCTGTTACCGTGAATAACGTCGCCTAATCGTCTTTGATACGTTTGTGAGGTAATAAACTTGCTTCAGGCTTGCGCCTAAAGCGTCACCATTCATTGCTTGGAGTGTTGAAGGCGAAGGTATCCTATATGCCTCCTAGTTGTATACGTCCAGAAGTCAGACTTCGTATGATCAACATATTTTTTGTAGTGATTGTTGTGAGAAAATGTATTATGGCTTGCTCAGGTAGTCTCAGGGGCGTAACGAGGGGGGTGCAAGGGGGGCACAATTCCCCAGGCGCCGAATCATTATGGGGCGCCGAGCTGCCGAATCACTGCGGGGAGCGCCGAAAAATCCCAACAATGTCACAAGTACTTTCCTCAATGCAGTACATTTGCTTCCGAAAGACCTCAGTTTCGAACATGGGGGTATAGTGGACATATCAGTGGAGTTAATGGTGTAGTTAGAAGAGTTTATTTACTTTAGTAATCACTGCTAAGCTTGTCCCAACCGAGTAATGCTGTTAGTAGATTATGGATACCATGTTGCGTCCACGCAGGCCATTTGGTTTATATTTGTCAACATTTATAGCCTATTTGAAATACAAAATGTTATTGAACTAAACACGAGCCATGCACTACGAGATTAACAAGTCTAGACACCAGAAAGGTTCATGCATGAGTTATTGGGCCAGTTGAAAGCGCGATGCGCATGCTTTTCAAGCAAAATTCATTTAAACGCTAATGAAAGAAAACGTTCATCGCGGCTCATTGCTTTGAATGGCCTCAGGTTTGTTCCTAAAGTAACATTGTTTTCGCAACTGAACGATAGGCTTGATTCTGATTTCTTGCAAATTTCTGTTAGCATTTGCATTCATTGCATCTCTAATCTATCGTTGTTAATTAAATGACAATGATCAAGACCCAAATCCTTTTGTTAAGCTCTATTCTCAAGACACGGCTTGATGAAGTGTATCCTAATCTAACGTATTTATCGCACTTCGGATTATGTTAAACGGCCCCGATACTGTTGCCAGCGCTGAAACGAGTTTCAGTAAACTGAAGCTGATCAAAACCTGCAACAGGTTGTATATGACAGATAGCAAACCATCCTCATTAGCCATGTTGTCAATCGAAGCTTCATGTGTAAGATCTCTAGATTTGGATGATGTCGTGAAAGCTTTTTCATGACAGAAAACTCGCTCCAAGCCGTTTTAATACTGCTACAATGTGACATTATTTATGACATTTCTGTGGTTATTGTAATATTTTTCATATGTGCTACTGTACCACTATACAGTGATTTCTTTTGTTTTGAAGTCTGACGACGGTCCGCCAGTTGAGCAGCCGTGCGATAGATTAATTACAGCGACAACCAAATCATGACAAATAATAACGCTAACACAGCAACGCTTTAGAAATCTTTTTTCCCTGTATGCATTTCAGGAGGGGCCCAGAGTTAGCCTGCTACGGCACTGTTCATACCTATTTGTAATTGTTTGGTGTGCAGCTCCATATTTAGATAAAATTTTTGGCATTATTTGCTTATTAGTTGCTAAATGAATGTGGTTTTATCATTGATGCGAATAGATGGGTGAACTGCTCAAAAATTTCCTTTTGGACTGCTACATTTCTTTTGTTGTTTACTCAGGCAGTGCCCAGTTAAGTCAAGCATTTGGTGCTTAGAAGAAAAGTGGAATTAATTTGGGATCTATTTCTCAAGATTCAGGTGTGGTCAGGGTCGTAACAAAGGGGTCAAGTTTTTGGGAACTAATGATTGCATATCCTAGCGGTGGCCAATGGGCCCCATTCAGCAAAGTTTGCCCCCCTGGCTCAAACCCCTAGTCTAGAGGGACGTTGTAGGTGTGTGTTAGCACTATTAAAAGGGATTACAACATGTTATCAAAAATAATTCACGATACTGTGTCATTCGCACAACTAATGCTAAAACCACATTTGCAGGTTTCAAGGTCAAAAGCACTTGTTTTTTGCTCTGTGCTACTCGTGATCAATGCCTGGTATTCCTCTGAAAAAAATGATACGGACAATACTAGGTCAGGCAACATCTCTGGGTGGTATTTGCTGCAACTCCACAAAATTTTTTCAAGAGACATTTCAGATAATAGCGCTTGTTTTTCTTTTATACTGATAACTGATTTGAACAAATATTAAAAGTTTGCGAAAAGTCATACGTACGTTCTGTTTCCGTTTGAAGTTCCGGGCAGTCTGCTCCAGCGCCAACCTTTTCTGTAGTGACCACCTGCGTTCTGCTGCGCTCACCTTCCGCACATTCTCCCCACTCTCCCCAACCAACGGCACAGTCGGCACAAGCT
>Ga0210059_1015921_pt1 | contig 10906 bp, 4 predicted proteins | sample Ectturendosymbi2_FD_188042 | JGI IMG/M metagenome (GOLD analysis project Ga0210059, IMG submission 188042) | Ecteinascidia turbinata endosymbiont from Florida, USA - Sample 2 (SPAdes) (version 2) | ecosystem: Host-associated > Tunicates > Ascidians > Unclassified | place: Key West, Florida... | reverse complement strand
ACATTGTTTGAGTGCGGCGCGCGGTGTTGTAAGCAGTTGGCTTCTAGTTATAAGAACGTTGCAAAGGTACTGTAGATTCGTGACATAGCAAAGTTACGCCTTTGATGAAATTAAGTTTGTGTATTTGTGCAAAGTTTTGTTGTGAATTTGTGCAAAGTCTTGCTGTGCCCGTGTACACTGTCTTGGTTAAATTAAAATATTGCGAAAATCAATCCCGCAGCTCGACTGAATGCATTGCACACCCAAGACAGAGCAAGCAGAGCAAGGCGTTGAGCAAAGCGACAGAGGTCTTGGAGCAGTGACATAGGCACGTTTTTTGACGCACGCTGAACGGCCTTGTTTTCTCTAGAAGACGCACCTGTTTGAACCGCGATTGTGACACTCTCCTTGTATAGCGGACTGATACCTCTATCAGTTCGGCTCTCTCTCTCGCTTATTGATGATAAAGAAGACACTGAGGTCGTTTTTCGTGATGCTGGGAAAAGAAAAGGGAAAAGAAATTAAAAACGTTTCTTCACCGCGAATTGCAGGAAAGAGTAATATTTGATAAACTTCAATGTGAAAAACCTGAACTTATTTGATCGACTCCTATGGATTGGCCTCGCAGTTCTCTGCGCAAAAAAGGATATTTGCTTTCACATACAAGGGTTCTGCAAATTACTTTCATAACCTAAGCTCCGTATCAAAATTTTTTCTTATCGAGAAGGAGATATGATATCTAACTGCCGTGAAATGCTGCATTCTTACGTATTTTATATATTCAGTCATTTTGTTTAACCAATGGACAATGACCAAATGAAAGTTAGAATATAGCGTAAGGGTAGGGTCTACAGCGTAACCACAGGCAGTGGTGTTACTCAACACTGAAAATAGTTTCCGTGTAAAATCTTGACAACAGCATTTCGAAATTTTGCAAAATTATTTCATAACGACCTTACACAAACAAACGCATTGACTTCGTATGCCGAACAGATCAAGAAAAGGTTGGCTTAGCAACTCTTGCATGCATTAAGCGACCTCTCGTTCTAAAACTAGGGTTTTATCTGTATAGCCCAAGGACAATGAAATCACACTTTTTACAACTATTCGCAACTTTCGAAAAAATGGCGAGCAGAAGTTGCTGCTTACCTCTTGACTGTGCGTCAATCATGAACTCTCTGTACACGTGATGTGTGGTGACGTTGCGTTGGGGCGATGTCGAGCGTTCGATCACTGTGGTGGTTACCAGATGGTCCATGCCTTCCTGCCTTGACGGGCTGTGGACATCGTAGTGGTATTCCGAGGAATATCTTCCCGAAGGTTCGGATAGTTCTATATCGCTCGTACCAACGGCGATATCTTTCGAGATGTCAACGGATGAAGCTGAAATACTGGAAACGCTTCTTTTCTGGATCTTTCTGCTTCTGTGTTTTTTCACGCTCAGATGATAATCATCAGTTATCGAAGAGCTTGAGTCGGAGGAGGTGGAAATTACACCGATGGTAATTTGTTGTTTCTTGTTTTTCATCTTCTTCCTCTCCTGAGGGACTTGTTTCTCAAAGTCACTGTCGGATGAAGAGGATGAGGTCTCGACCAACGCAACTTGCTGCTTTTTGTTTTTCATCTTTCTCCTTTTCTCCATGACAACAATATCTGCCTCGCTCTCGCTTTCGGAAGTTGAAGACGATTCAACCATAGAAGCCTGCAACTTTTTGTTTTTCATTTTCCTTCTTTTTTCCATAACAACGACCTCTGTCTCGCTCTCGCTTTCGGACGTTGAAGACGATTCAACCACAGAAGCCTGCAACTTTTTGGTTTTCATTTTCCTCTTTTTCTCTTTTGGAACTAGTTGTTTACCGTCATCACTCTCTGAGGAACTCGAGGACGAGCTTTCTTCGCGCGTAATGTTCGACACTTTCTTGTGTTTCCTAATCACCAGATTCTCTTCTTCCACAAGTTCAATGATTTCTTTGTTCCGGATGATTCTTTTACGAATTAGTTTCTTCTTCTTCTTGACCAGGGCACCATTTTCGTCCACACCTGGTTCAGATGATCCCTCCACAACCTCAACCAATTCTTCCACAGTCGATACGGATGACCTACAAAACACCATAGAGCCTCATCGCAAGATGTTATATAAAACTAGTTCCTCATTATAAGAACCTACGTTTCGGATACTGTAATGTAAATCGTAGTGAAAACTGCTCTCCTAGTGTAAATCACTATTGAGAAAATTTTGTTGAAGAGGATAAATAAATTATTAGCATCTTAACAAATGAAGAATTTAATGCGTAACACCTGTTAATTCGGAAAAGCATTTTCGGTTCTTCTCCTACAAAAGCAAGGACATTAATTGCTGATCATAAAAATCAGATTCCAAAGGACATTACTAAATTTTATTTAGGAGTTAAAAAACTGTACATCTTTGAACATATATCAGACATTTTCTGAAGAAATCTCTAGAATAGTTGGTACACATTGTCTGAAAAAATTCTAGAACTGGTGGTAGACATTTGCTGAAAACGTCTCTGGAACGACTGGCGGTTCATCGGTAAGGAACTGACATATTTTTATGCCTACGTTGTTTGTCTCATTCCAAAAAGAAAATGTAGCTTGTATTTCGGAAAAGCGAAAACGCTTCAGTAATTGTTTGCGAGTGGAGAACTTTTAAATGAGTTTCCAATCAATTTTTTTTCACACAAATTTAAAGGAGATGATTCCTGCAAGGAATTTCAACAGATCATTTCTTCGTGCGTTTTCTCTTTGCAAACTGAAACACATCCAGATATTTCTGAAATATATCAATCGCATTTTTGAACCCACCTTTCAAATATTGTTTATCACGCAAAAGGATTTCCTGGAAAGATTGACTCAGGTATTCAGTAGGTAGCCTATACTGTAACACTGACGTACTGTACAACTTCCAACAAGCGTTTGTTTTATTCAAAATAACATTTATGATGTCATGGTTTATCCGAAGAAACCATTGTTTATGACTTTGGCAGCAATGGTTCTCAAACTTTATCTGATCGCACATCACTTGTTAATAGTCATTTACATTGTCACTGCGAACCACCAGTTCCGGAATAACGTAATTTGTTCAAATGTGCTTGTAAGTACTGAAGCACACGTATGAATTAATAAAACCAATTTAATGCGAAGGCTGCAACTGTTCTTTTTCCTACAAGCTAATCTGCAGGGCAGAACATCGGTTACAGCTCATCGGAAATCATGTCCAAGTGTAGCAGACGATTCCATCTTTTAGATTTGGTGGCCATATCATGGTCAACGGCGGTTTACTTTACTAAATTAGTTCAAAACACCAGTTGTTTACCTTAAGTAACCGTGGGTGACATTTCATCATTGGGTAATTCAATATCGCAAAGAAACTTGTAGCTTGCTACTAGTTGCAATAATAGACTCCATAAATTTATATGCCATCAGGCCTTACATATTACTGGGAAGTTTCTGGCGTACCACTGGAGGAAGACGTACCACATTTTGGGAACCACTGATCTATATCTTTGAATGCCAACCAGTTATCTCATTGAAGCATGCTTGTTGCTTGCAGTGAGGATAAGGAGAGTCTTTCCCAAAACAGAGGTAAACTGAACATACTTTTGCAAAAACTGAATCATTGTTACCTGTCTTGCTCCAAATTTTCAGAGGATTTCAGCAGTATCGTTTCCTGAACTTCTGGCGTTTCCTCGGTAGAAGATTCTGAGGATGATGACTTCTGAGAGGAAGGCTTTCTGCTTTGCTCTAAAGTTCCTGGCAGCAACGTTTCATCGACTTCATCGATGATGGACGATGGTGTAACTGAACGCTTTTTAGGTTTTGGTGGGCTGGTCACATCACCAATTGGCTTCTCTTCATCGTATTCCGACGAACTGGATGAAGACGATGATTTTCCATCAGTCTCTTTTGGTAGCACAGCTTCATTCGGCTCATCCTCCTCATCTAAGGCTAAATAAAATAAATAAGAGTTACGTTTTGAACTATTCGGCAGATAAAATCAAAATCCACACAAAAACGTTTCAGGCGGAAAACGACAAACCATCCAGGGGAGACTTTTTGTCTGTCCGAGATTCTTCGTCAGCTTCATCTGACGAGGACAATGAAGAAGACTTACGTCTTGATGGGTCTAATGTTCTGTCGACTACTTCTTTTTCTGTCGGCTCCTCCTCTATTTCTGATAGATCGCTGCAAGGGGGAGTGGGATCTTTTTCCGGATGCTTTGGTTCCAGCTCTGGGTGTTCTTTATATGGGGCCGCTTCTCTCGCAACAGAGGCATATATTGGCACCACGTGATCTTCGTCAACAGGTGGATCCATCTTGAACGAGAAAAGTAAGATCTTTCTAAGAGAGTATACTCACTTTAACGAGCGTCTGAACAACGGGTTGCCCATCAAAGTTAGTATTTAGATTAACATTAAGACGAGTTCACATTAAGGGAATATCTCTGGGTAGCTAGAAAGATGAAACTGACGTTTTACCAGGTAAGTAAAATGCTTAGTACCTTAAATTTTTTTTGACAATTAGTACTTTTTAATATCCTTAATGCTTAATACCACTTAATTGCGACAAATCCTGGATTTTTCAAGACATCAACGTTGTCAAACCGAAAATGTTGTTTAATACATTTACTTTTAAACAATTGTTTTGCACAACAAGGCAAATGTGAAGCCAATCATGACGCAATTTGAAATCAAGCAAAGTGCATCTCATACCTGAATCCGCGTTGTGGGTGATTCGTAAGGTGGCGCATTTTCCTCTTCTATAAGTTTGTTTTCAACGTCTGCAACGCATACGTATATATTTAGCATTTTATTTCACACATCAGCATTAAAAAATAACATTTCATTTTCTTTCATCACCTTCTTATCGGCGAATCGACCAACGTTATTTTGTACAAGAGCGGTGTGTGCTAAACGTGCAAGACCAGGAGCATTTAAAAAGAAGTGTTATTATTCAAAGTTTTAAGCTTTTGCTCTTTTGCCATGCTTTGTATTACGACCCAATTAAATCGTTCCTTGACATTTTTGCAAAATTAAAAATGGATGATCTGCCAATTGCACGAAAACAAGTATTATAAGTTCGGAAAAATTCTTGGCCCGATTTATTTTTACCTTCAACGATGAGACGTCTTGTTCTTACAGATTACCACAGATACGTTGCCATAGTCTGCACTTATTCATGATAAAATTGTTTGTTACTATTTTCAGCTGTCTACGAGTATTGAAAGGTCTCCTAAACACTTGCAACATAGTTACGGATTAATTTTGACGCCCAAAACCATTGTATTTGCTTTTCTATTCACAAACGTTGAAAGGCAAGCAGATATTGAAGCCAAGTTGTCAACATGTCATGTTTTTGTATAAAAAAATAGACAAAACGCGAAATCGTTTTCAAAAACAGCTTCAATGTTGCAAGCTTTCAAATTACCTATGTCCGCTATTGCTTCATCAACCACTTTGCAGTCACCCCGTGCAAATGTTGCATCGGCGTAATGAAGTAAAGCGGTTTGTGGTTACTGCAAGTTTACCGCCTAATACTTCATTTGGCTTACTGATTCGTCAAAATTGTTTGAATGAAAAAAGAAAATACAAAACAAATGAAATGATTTTAAAACAAATGAAAACTCAAGCTGGTTGATAACGTGCATTTCTTCTTATTAAATGGAGAATCTCTTAGCAACAGGTTTCCCATTCGTATGTGCAAGTTGCAAGGTTACTAATATAGTGGTTTTGATCAAGATTTGATTTTGCGTACCTGGCAATGATGACGTGCTTGAAGATAGTCTGGGAGGAGCCGATGGCTTTTCTCTTGTAGGCGTTTCGTCCTGGAGAAAATTTGATGAATTTTCGCTTCACGTCATTTGCTCGTGAATGTTCAGCCTAATGGAACGCAACGAACAATGCAGCAGCGGTAGCGCGTTACCTACGAGCATCAGCCTGAACTTGCAAACAAGTGCTGAGCTGCAACTTCTGTCATTTCGTGCATGCAGTGCATTTTCACACGGGTACGGGTGGTCACGTGAAGCGACAATTACAGCTATGACCTGAAACCGTGTGTCACTCTGACGTCAGGCAATTACACGGATATAATAAGAACAAACTCCACGACTACAAGGGTAGCAAATTTTACAAAGCGACGCTGACGCATGACGCGTCGGTGGTAAGTGAATGAGGCGACGTACCGTCAGTGACTAAGTAATGTCAAAAAGAATGTTCATCTCCTTCTGGTTGTATAGAAACGAATACAAACGCCCAAGGCTGTTGGGAACATCTAAATTTACCGCCTTATATATACGAAGGCTGATGGAACCTCTCGCCAGACTCGATAAAAATCTGCTTCGGTTTTCGGAAGATACAGTATGCGTTGAATCTTTGTGCGTTGAAGCAAGCGCAGTTCTTTCTACAGCGAAAAATTGAACCTTTACAAACAGTCTTCCTTTGTCAAAAACTTTGTAAAGTTGTTTTTTAGTTTTCTGATGTGTCTTGAACAGGAAAAGCAATTGGGAAATTAATTATTGTTACCTCCACGTCAATTACTACTCTTCCATTTGTGTCACCGCTCGGCTCTCCGTACGTAGTAGCAACCTTACCATCAGGCGAGAACTTGGGAGTCTCTGAAAAACAGATGAAAACGAGGAATCAAAGCGCACGAATTCTACTTTTGAAAGACGGTTTTCGATGTCAGCGCGAAAATGGAAAACACAACATTTCGTTTAATTCTTAGTAGAGTGCTTATCTGTCCTTGCACGACCTCATTAGGCGTTTTCTGCTCCTCGAAGCAATCCTAAATTGTTGAAAGTGGGTGGCGTGAAATCAATTTTAGGAATTAATGCGGCTTTTGGCTTGTTATCAACAAGTAGGGTCTGAGCATTTAAAAATGAAGGTGAGCACACAAAACGGCTGACGACTTGATGTGAAATGTTTTGCTCCGCGTCAAAGTATCTGAAACATTCATTTACCGACGGACGCGCTACTGCAAGTGACGGCAAAACCGCTGAAGAACCTTTTGCTTTATGTTTACAGCGCTGGAACTTGAAACGCTAAGAGGCCAAATCTACGACGCTTGAGCTTTCGTCGCCGGAGGCGAAGATATTCAGTGTGAAATCATAACAAACGTAGAAGTGCGCCGAACAAAGCGCTTTCAAAGAGATTACGTTTCACAAATGCCTTTTAAACAGCCATTGCAAACGTCTGCAAGGCAGCAGTCTAGAGTTTCGTGAATGTCGCTGGTATCAGGTTAAAGGCTCACCTCAGCAAATTGCGAAAACACGACATTCTTCCAAGATGAAGTTATCGATCATTTTTACAGTGAATGCCAAGTCAGGGATTACGTATCACGTCCTTTTTATAGAAAATGGGTTGACCCTTAAATTAACATCTATTGATTTTGAAAAATATATGCAAGCAATAACCTTAAGAAACTTTATTTCTTTGCTGTCACAGACGACTTAAAATAATGTTGTGCACCACTTAAAGAATATACTAGCCAAAGCAACATTTCAACGCAACGTCAAATAAAAATTCTAACTCTTGTAAAGTGTTCATTCTGAACTGACAAGTGTAGGGGATTTTTACTGAAAAAACACTGTCATATTACTTTCAAATCCACGTGATACAAACGCAAGCTTATTTTTAAACTTAAGAAACCATGATATTATAACATGATTACGTGGTTTTTGGCACGTAAAAGTGAACAACTTGCGAAAAATAGGTTAAAGGTTTATGCGTAAGAACTTCTTATGTCGTTATAGGCTACAAACAATCAGAAGTCTCTATGAAACCGTGAAAGATTCATCCAAAATCACGTTTTATGAAATATACAGTTTGTCTCATTTCAAAAGACAAACTGGTGTTTTTGTTGGATTGTTCTGATCATTTTTTTAATTTAAGAGTTTAATTAATTTCCATGAACGTTTTGTGAACATCAATAGCCTCAACGAGATCTTAAAGTTTGATGAAGACTGCTCTGACTCTTTCTTTTAGAAATCCAACAAAATGTATCTGATAAGCTGTGAATCTTTCTCTGTTTTTTCCAAAATTGATAATTCCAATTTTTACCAAACAGCTAGAATCTTGTGATTTTTAAACTTGGTAAACAAGAACGGTTATTCTTATGAATTGTAAACAGAAGCTGCTCTCAAACAAAGAAAACGGATATTCAACGCCTTCCTTATTTGTCAAACAGATCCATCCTTGTGCGTATAAAAACATAATCGTTTGCGACTGGGAGTTTTCTGCCTTAATATTCCCTTATTTTACTGTTCTGTATTTAAGCATGCTTCAAATACCCTGGAAACAAATTTAACAGCGTTGCAATAACTGATTTACTAGTGGAAAACTAAATTTTTCCGCTTGATCTAAGGACGTTTAGTGTGAATAGTACAAGTTCCCTGTGGCTTCGGCGTTCATCCGCAGGTTATGCACTTACCGATGATATGCCACCCGACCTTCCAATTTTGCAGTGAACTTATTTTGTTGGTGGAATTCTATAGAGTAGGTGCTTGTTTTAAGGTTTTAAGGCTCTTCTAGGCTCTGTTTTAAGGCTCTTCTAGGAGTTCAATCGGTACCCAGAAAATTAATTCGCGAGGTCACATCCTACCGCAAAATAGCTTTTTTTCCAGTTGTTTTGATACGAAGATTTGTTACATGTCCTACACACTGTTCACTTGCGGTTACGGCAGTGTGAGTCATACCCTACCACAATACAGAAATCAGGGAAAATAGCTTGGACGTACCAGACTCCAAGAAACCGTGATAGAGCGAAAGCGATTGAACAAGCCTCCGAGCTAGATTTTCTGTCATAAAAATCCTGGGAGTAATACGTGGGATTGTTTAACTTGCTCACCGTCAAACCAATCACCAGAAAGCATGCATCACAACTGATGTGCTGCCAAATTCTGAAGAAGCTTTCAAATGGTAACTGTGCACCATCAGCAGTGTTCGTTTTAGCATACCTACAAGAGCATTAATGGTTTGGGCAAAAACGATTGCCCTTGAATGAATGGGGCCCCAGATGAAGGACCAATCATTAAAAGGTGTTGTGCGTAAATGATTTTCACATAAATGATCTTGATAGTTCTGACAAACATGTATACGAACAATAAAGATAAATATTTAACAACGATTTTTCAATTGAAGGGCTGTTCTCAGCTTGACGGCTTGCAGTAGACTTATACACCGTAAACACCTTCTGTACAGAATGGTTCTGCTATCGCCCCTAAGTTTTGTAAACATCAACATAACACAACAACGAAGAGTATTTGGAGATAGAAAAAGCAATATACGTTTTCTGTTAGCTGACTGCACGTTGCCAGATGAATTGATACTTTAAATATTGGAAAGTGTTAGATTTACCTAAAACTTTGTACTTCTGAAGATATTTCATAAACTGGTTTAAACAACTCTGGAAATAACTTACAGACCATTCACATTACACAATGCTCTCATCTACCACATATAATGTTGAACTGGGAGCAGAATGATGACATTATTAGTCTATTATATGAAAACATTCTGTTGCCATTGGTACAGTGACCTAAGCTACGCAAAGTGTAGAGTTGGTTTTCCTGCAGTTGGTGCAGTCATCCTTTCAACCGCAACTGGTTTCATTCCTCTAAACGTCTTTTTCAAAGCTGAAACTTGTCCGCGTTAAAAGTTAATTCCTCTCCATACTTGTACTTCAGTACATTTTCGATCTTGCAGTTGTAGTTCTTTACTGTCACATTGTTCTATGATCGTGATAATGGCGATACGCTTGACAATTATGTTGTTTTTATGGAAGATACAATGTTTAATTACTTTTTTATTGACGAAAACATATTAAAATAAAGTTAAACTTTCGTTCATTTTTTGTTATTTTCGAACAGGCTTGTGTTGATGATTAGATAAAGCAGTTTAAAAAAACGAATAACTAACTTTTATTTTGAGTGCGATTTACTTGAGTCAAAATGATGGAAACAGTAGCTCTGTTTTCAACTTTTAAATGTTGTTGGATATCTTTTACAGAAGCGCAAATGATAAAAACTGCAGTATTTTTATGACTAGACTGCTGGATTTTTTATGTTTTTTCCCTAAACAGTTTACTGCTGAAGCTTTTAATCAACATCCTAATCGCTAGATGACGTTTGAAAAGAGTTATTGTTTTAATTCGAACTGCTGTGATTAACTTCTCAAAATCTCGTGGCACTTACTTTCACAGTAGTAGTAATGTTATTGGCATTTAACAGCTGAATACATAGCGCATTTAACACAAAATCGCAGTTAGTTTGATAATTCTAGGGGTGGCTCAACTCGTCAAACTTACTAGTTAATTTTCTTTTAATGTTATGCCAGCCAGCTATTGCGCGTATAGCCGTCACTCTGACGCTTAGTCGCTTAGCAGTAGACGTATCCATTACGTGGAAGCACCGTCATAAAGGGCATGCAGCGCCTGCAACGCTTTGGCGTCACCTCCACCACAGAAGCAGTGAATCCATAAAACAGCAGTTATTAGAAAAACTGTAGCACCGGACAGAATAGGACATGAGAATGTTTTGCACCTTTTGCTATTTTCTTAAATAGCGTTTATAACACATTACATTCAGTAACGGGTGGAAATTTCTAAATATTTTCTCACAAATGTACTTCGTGTAGCATTCTGCGAATCGGAAATAAAATCCCTAAGGCAGTTTAGCCTTTCTAAACACAGTAATCTACTTTGAGAATAAACCTAACTTTTAATATAAACGATTTTCTTATAATCGCAATGGAATGATTCTGGTTTCAAAGTAAAGACTAGAGTTCGTATGTATTGTTCATAAAGTACTTATGAAAGGATTGTCATACTCACTTATAAAATTAATAGTCCACATTCAACGCAGAAGCATCTTTGCTTCTTTGCTGTGCAGCAGATGTCGCGAAGTACGGAAAGC
>Ga0210059_1015920_pt1 | contig 10906 bp, 6 predicted proteins | sample Ectturendosymbi2_FD_188042 | JGI IMG/M metagenome (GOLD analysis project Ga0210059, IMG submission 188042) | Ecteinascidia turbinata endosymbiont from Florida, USA - Sample 2 (SPAdes) (version 2) | ecosystem: Host-associated > Tunicates > Ascidians > Unclassified | place: Key West, Florida... | reverse complement strand
AAAAAGTACGTTTTTAACTGCATTTGAACAACGGGAAAAAGAGGCTCGCAGCTTGTTTGCTGCACAATATTGATATCGTAGTTGTCTCTGAATGTCTTTGTCATCTGAGAGCTCAGTATCCAATACAATCCCCAAATATTTGTATTGGTCAACAGAATTTACGTATTGACCACTCAATTTCAAGACTGGAGTGGCTGTGCTTCTTGCACTTTTAGCCTTAAACGCCATACAAACAGTTTTGTTGCAGTTGAAAATAATCCCATGCGATTCTGCATACGCCTGGCACACATCTAGTATTCTTTGCAACCAACGTACACTTGGACATAACACACAAATATCATCAGCAATAAGCAACTAAACTGATTGCCTAAAACCAATGTACATATACATACATGGCCCATGCCGTTGCGAAAGCGACGACCTGAACAGCGAAGACACGAGAAGATCTGCGGAAAGTTCTTACACAATTTCGAGTTGCGAGTACAGTACAAGTTTACAGCAGTATAACAGCACAACACAAGAATTGTCCTTCGCGTGCCATCGACGATCGCCCGGGCAGAGATTTGTTTAGGGTGTTGAAGAAATCTCCCATGTCTCCACAGGACGCACCTGGTCTTCGACGAAGTTGTTCCGATGGGAAGGCAGCAGACTTGGACAACTAGAATTTTTGTAGCTTTTCTAAATTATATTATAATTAAAATTAGAGCTAAATCAGCTGTCACAAATTAGATTACAATTAAAATTAGCGGATTTGCGAAAACCAGAAATTGAACTAAAATTCGAATTCGAATTACATTTACTCAAATCAAAGCAACTTTACTGCAAGTTCAATTCATGTCCAGATGTGGATTGATTCTCATAAGCATGAGAATAGCAAAGATTCGTGCAACATCGGCGCGTTTCGCGCTGTACAATTCGTCTGCATGAAAATCAAGAAAATTTTCAAAAACGCATCTAATTAGTGCGCAAATCATGTCACAAACACATTTTTCACACCATATCACTTCACATTAAACGGGAGGCACAGACAAATGTAAACGGGGCCGACGCCGCAACCATCCCCCAGGCGACGTTCCTGGATCATCCCTCACGTGGTTACGATTCGAAAAATGACAATGCTGTCACGGTTTTCGTTTCGAAGACACGTTCCGACAGAGCCGATGTCCTTGCTATACCCAGGAGTTCTCGAGCAGCAGCCTTCAGATAAGGGAAACGATGTTTGCTTCTCCAATACGCTATTACAGGGTCCCCCAAACTACGGCCCGTAGGCCAAAGCCAGCCCGCGAAGCCATTTCATCCTGCCCGCGAAGCCATTTTTATCAATAATGGAAGAAAAATATCGTTACGAACATACGCTGATTTGGTAGAATGTAACATATCCCGAAACAACCGCATTACGTAGTCACCATCTTATGTCGTCAGATGTCCGGCCCTCCAGCTGTTGCGTGATAACTTTTTTTTGTTATCTTGAGCGTGCACTCTACCAGGCACCTCTTCTCCAAGTGCAACGTATATTTCTCGTTTGTACAGTAGGGGTGATCCTTAAATGCTATCGTAGCAGAAACAGCTGTTTTCCAGACAATATGCTCGGATAGGGCTTGGCCCCTCTGCGGGATGCAGTTGCGGCAAGGATCAGCAAAGTCCAGCCATGCTATGTGAAACTTTCGTTAATCCCCAGATGGGAATGCCAGCGTTTTGTCACACGCTCAAAAAGAAAGGCCCATCTACTTTTTCGCCATAGTGTGATAGTTTTAGCTCCTGTTTTGTTGCAATCTAAGGCACAGTTAGTGATTTTTTAAACAAACACTTGCCATTAAATGGAAATTGAATTTTGTGGTTTTGCGCTTTCTATAAAAAAAGTTATGCTTCTAATTTTCAAGGCAAACGTGAAACACCGTCAAGACGTGCTTGCATTTAATTCTGTTCCTTGATCTGCAGTAATTTTCAGTTATTGGTGATTGAAGAAATATATTCAAACTGCAGGTAGTTTACTTCACCGCTACATTCCCGTACGTTGTGCTTCTCATACTTCTGGTTCGTGGCTTAACCTTGGAAGGCTCATTGGACGGAATCAAGTTCTATCTTCAACCGAATGTGACAAAGTTGTCGGAAGCTGACGTAAGTACACAGCATGCACCACGCATGCGACAGGATATACTGGGATATACTATACAATTCGCATCATGAAATAATTTCCCTGTTCCGTATTCGGCCTTTACGCAACAGCTTGTTGTGCTATACAAAGGATTCGTTACTGAAATATTTAAAAGTTGTAAGCAGCTGGAGATATTGATGGAATCCTGCCAGAGCTAATCAACAAATTTAACGCGAATTAAAAACATTTCAAATCCGCTTTTACCGCCACAAAATACATCTTTCCTATGTTTATTTTTCTTGAGCCATTTTTGTCATGTTTTTCGTGTCATAAAACTCTGTTTTACTGCTACCTTGTTTTTTAAAAACTTTCATGCATTCCACGTATCCCATAATCGTACGGAAAACAGTTTTAAAGAAGTATATAAGAATTTGCAGAAATATACTGTCGTCTCCTCTTAAAATAAACACTAGACACATCGCATTTTTCGCATTGTGTGATTACCTACCCTGAAGAAACAGGGAAAGGTTTCTGAGCATAAACTTTATGCTTTCGTTTAGGATTGATTAAAAACCTTCAAATGTGTTTACCTCGTTTCACACCGAATTTCAAAGTTTATCAAACATTTTTGCTTGAAATTTGTTTCATTGACATTCAAAGTTAAATCTTACCATGTTCAAAACTTGCTTTTTACTCAGGGTTAGACGTAGGAACGGTTGATTTTGCGTTAAAATCTTGCAAGATTGCCAGAAATTTTTTTTTTAATGACATGAACATGTTTGGAATGTCATAAACCCAGGCTCAGAATTTTCATAACGTGGATCACGATTTTTGCTTTCTGATCAACCTTTGTTTGCTTAGTTTTGGTTATCGGCCCTGTCCCGCTGCTAATTTGTCTGTCATGAAAAACAGGAAAAGCAGAAAATAACCTTAAGATTTGTACATGCATGTGGTTTAGATGCTCATAAACGAAAGTTGATATTAAGAGTTCCATGTATTTATGGTGTGGTTTGTGTTGACGAATGAAATCGATGCCACTTGCTGATGTTCGAAGCCTCAGTTAGAAAAGTGCTATTTAGTCCCACTGCTTAGCAGCGGATTGCACTGCTTCGTTTGGAAGTGTGCGGAGTAAATGCTTTTGAGAAGAAAGATAATGCCCTTGCATGCCATTGAACTGATTTCTCCAAACGCATCATACTAGCTGCCAAAACTGTACCTAATTTTTTAACACACTCCGTTACGAAATATTTCTGCTCTATTTACAATAGATTTGGGTTCAAGCTTGCAGCCAGGTGTGCTTCTCTTACGCTTTATGCTTCGGCAGCCTCATCGCCTTCGGAAGTTTCAACAAGTTCAACATGAACTGCTATCGGTAATAACATTTTGCAGACCTTGAGACATTTCAATTAAAAAAAAACTGTGCATGACACTGTCGTAACATGATGAACGCGCAAAAGCCTCCGCACTATAACTTACCAAATGTAACTTTTAAGACCATCAAATCTTCATAGGAAACCTGCTCAATTGAGATTTTTTTATTCACAAAAGATGAATTTCTGGCACGATACAATTTCGCGCTCTGATTTTTGTCATTTCTGTCGCTTTAGTTTTAAATTATAAAATACAATGGATAAGCCAAAAAAGTGCTTTTTCAAATTTCGACATATCTTGCACAAACCAAACGCAACAATAAACTTTTAATAAAGTTTTACAACGGCGCTAATGTATGTAGACTATATGCTTGCGTCACATTTGTAGCACTGCTCTTGCCACGTCTGATAAAACCTTGTAGGCTGCAGTGGAAATGATATATTGAACACGTGATTTGCTAAGCTCCTCGGAACAAGCATGTAGCCATAAGCTTAAGACAATAAATGATTGGAGGCAGAATATAATAGAGCCAATTATTCAAAGTTTTCGCTCAAAGTTGGTCTTTAATATTTTTCTGCAACGTAAACCACTTCTTCATTAGCATGTGATATGCCGAAAGAGCATATAAGCGATACTATATTTTTGATCTGAGAGATAGCATCGTTTGTACCAACAAGTCAAGTTTAAGCATATAAGATAAAAAGCTTAGATTCCATAGAGAACACCAAAATATTTAAGGTTCTGCTGGTGACTCACAAAATGCTTTTGACGAAAGGTTGCTCACTGTTTTCCATTGCTTCCACAATTTCTTCCCACTAAATTTTCCCAAGTTCAATGTTTTTGTTTTGTTTTTCAGCCACGCGGTGTTTCTTTCTGTTTCGTGTTCAGTGACGTCGTTCATCGCTGGATTTGCAGTTTTTTCGATACTGGGAAACATGGCTTACGTCACTGGAAAGAACGTGTCCGAAGTAGTTGCATCAGGTAAATCCCAAGCACTCCCCAGTTTGTTAACCGTAGAACATCCGCTTGGTGCATAATGAGATAAACAAGATAGAAGGTTTAGTTTCGCACTCATATTGTGCGGTTTGGCATTGTGAGAGGATCATGACAGCGCGATTCTTAAGCTATGTTTTTCTTCGCAACATTGCAGAGCTTTTTCATTTTGTGTTCTCTGAAAATGTTGGCCTAACAGGTTTGCATCGTCAAGATCCGAACAAAAGTTACCTTTTCTGCGACCTGTTTTTAGCAGTAGTAATTTGTTGAGGTTCAGCATGGCTTATTTTCTATGTATAAACAAGTTAGCGAAAATATGCACCCTTGCAAAAGACGCTGTGTCCTGATTACCTGAATTAGCCCGAAACTCTCAGAAAATATCCGAAAATCTCAGCAGGGTTGTGCTAAATGACAGTTAAAATGCAATTAAATGCGCGAATTGTTGGTGGAGACGACCAGGGGCATAACAAGGTTAGATGGCGCCCGGGGCGAGAAGCAAGATTGGCGCCCCCATGTTCGAACCTGATATTTTCGGAAAGAAATTTACTGTATTGACGAATGTACATGTGACATTGTTGGGAATTTTCGGCGCCACCCGCAGTCATTTGTCACCCTCAGCAGTGATTCGATTCCCGGGAAATTATGCCCCCCTGCCTCCCCTCGTTACGCCCCTACAGACGACATCGGGTTTTGGTGAAACCTGTGAACAGAATGGGCGTCGGTGCTGTTGCAAGCGTAAAAGTTACCAAAATATCTTTTGTTTTACGAATTAATTTTTAGTTTAGGTGCTCGTCTTCCCGTTTTCATTTCTTCAACTAAGACTTAATAGGAGCTGTTTAAGGAACAAACGTTTTTTGTTTTGTGCTTTTACTGTATTTTGCACAGATGAAGGTTTGCAGTAGGTCAATTTTTGCCATTTGATATCGGTGAACCACCAGGTATATTCCCGCGACATTGATGAATTTTTTTCGGCAGGTCCTGGCTTGGCATTCTTAACCTATCCAACAGCGCTCTCTCTTTTACCAGCACCCCAGCTGTGGAACGCTCTGTGCTTTTTTCTGACCATTCTCGTTGCTGTTGATAGTCAGGTAACTCTGAAGTTATATAGAGTAATCTACGTGCCAGCTTTGTGATATGGACGTTACGTTTAATCAGCATTGGTACCTTTTCGCCCTTTTGTTCGTTTTTCTTGTATGGTTTGGGTGATGGCAGTAAGCCGGCATGCCTCAAATGTGCAACATTTATCACCCAATCTATTGGCCCAACCTATCTATCTATCACCCAACCTATTGACTGAAAGACGAGCGCATTTGCACTGAGTTGATCTCGTTTTGAAGAATAACGTGGCGGTATTACCGCTGGGGAAGCTGAAATCTCAGTATTTTGCTTTATACGTTTTATGTAGTTCGCAACCGTAGAAGCAACAATGGCGGTTTTTTATGATTGCTGGAAGAGACTTGCTCGGCACAAGCAAAGTTTCAGCGCAATATCCTGCTTCGTCTTCTTGCTTTTCGGCTTTGTCTTCATAACGCACGTAAGTTGTGGTATAGAACAAAAGGTCTACTGCTAGTTTCATCTACCGTGCAGGTCAGTGCTCTTTGTATCACACTAATGTTCAACTTTAAATTGTATTGGTCAGAAAAGCTCCTACAGACTGGTTAAATCAGTGGTTCCCAAACTATGCGCCGCAGCACACTGCTGCGCGGCCAGATGTCATTAGGCGTGCCGCAAAAAATATTGAAATTAAAATCAATCAAGTAGAGTTTCTAAAATTCCACCCTGCCGACTTCTGTCAGTACAGCACACTATCGATATTGGTGGTAGTAATTCGATACGCGGCACAGTGCTTCGACAATCGGGCTATAGCACATGTTGCCACTTAGCGGATATAAAACGTAATTATACCTACCATAGATTTAATACGCTTGTGAGAGCAGTATCTTATTCAATCATACGGAGAATTCATATGGAAGACATGAAAAAACTTTTTCATTCAATTCTTGCATTCTAGACCTAGTTGATTATAACAGTATTTCTCATTCCTATTTTCAACTGTGTGAGTGTCCATGATACATTTATGTATGATTGGGTACCATACGCTTCAGTGCCCAATGACACGTTTTGGTGTTAGTCATTGTTACGGCTCGTTTCAGCCGCGCATTTGGCAGTAAGAGGAAGTAGGAGAACGTACGCGTCTATTTGACTAATCTTTTTTGTATTGGATGCTCCTCCCCTCCTGGAGAGCCTCCAGGGGGGCACCTCTCCAGGCTAGTTTTATTTACTATTTCTATGACGATTTCAGCACCTCGTGCAACGAACTGGAACGCACGTGGCCTGCTGTTTCCAAATAAATTTTTTATTCAAATGTTCGAAGTGCGCCAAATAATTTTGTTTTTTCTAAAATGCGCCTTGAAAGAAAAACGTTTGGGAACCACTGGGTTAAATGATTGTTCCGCACGTCGGACTTGTGCTTGTTACACCCATCTTCCAAGAGCACAAACAACATTTTTTCTCCGCCAGCGGTTCAGTTTTGGAACAGTTCAGCGATTGTCTGCTTCTCCGTCTTAGTCTTTAATACCCTGGTTGGGCAATGATGACTTTGTTTTATTTTGAGAATTGCAACTTTGTTTTGGTGTCAGGCTTGTTCTTGGAACAACATCCTGACTACAGACACCAGGTATGCAATTCAACAAAAAAGAGTTCTTCTGGTAAACTGTAGCGTTTGTGCAAACTGTGACGTTTCTATTAGCCAACCGTTTCAGCATTATGGAACTGCCGGCCTTTATCAAGGCGAAAAAATCGTAGTGAAAGCAGACAAGCGGCACCACTCACACAAAGAAAACAATATCAAGTCAAAGGTACACGAGCAAGAAGTGCTGATAAGGTGCTCAGTGCAAGCAACTTTTGCTATTGGGCTGAACTCTGGGCATGTAGGCAATAAAAGGTGTTAAACATGAATAAAAACAGGGAAAATCTGGAGAGCTGGGTAAGAATAAAAAATAAGCAACCCAACAGCTGAGCAATGACTGCTGGAGTGTATTTCTATTTTAGACAAGTCAAAATGAGGTAAACGCTTTTTTTCTACAACAATTTTATAAAACATGGAAAAAGGTCTGGGATCTTTCCAAGTGATGTAGTGGCTCCACTAACGCTTACATGAAACGAATCAAGGAAATGCCGTTTACAGAAGTCAATCTCCCATCCTAAAAGTTTAGATTTAATCCAGTCTTTACTGCAGATCGTTTGGAAAGCAGTTCGCGTTAGTGCGCTTTTTTCATAACGATTTTCCGAACATCGGACTGATGCTCATTCCGCCGGACTTCGAATTTACCTCTCATCTCTCCCATAGCACAAGTTACAATCTTTGCAAGCAATGCGATAAACTTGAAAGTCAACAAATCTTCTGTACGGCATTGGGTTCTCCTATTACAGCAGCGAAGTTGGTAATGGACGGTTTGGAAGAGAGGGCAGTCAGCTCCTTTCCTGTTCCATTCAGATTGTGGCGTAATGTGAATATTCCGCTTTTGTCGCAAAAAAATAGTCTATGCTTGAGAAGATCTATCGTCACATAAAACAATATTGTACCACCCAGACCCTCAACCAGGGGTGGGCCACCGGGCAACTGACACCCCGAAAGTTTCAAACTCATGTTTACTTGTTAGGTACAGCAACAAGTTACAGCCATTTTTACCCCCCCAAAAATACAAGTTACAACCATTTGCCCCACTCGAAAATATCAGTTGGTTGCGGCCCTGACGCAACCATTAATTTCACCATGGAGGACTTATAGGTGGAAGTTAATGGTTCTATTGATTTCTGGGCGAAGGTCACCAGCACGAATCGACTTGCTTCTAATTTTGTCGTTGCTTAAGCTTACACAAAAACCAGCTCATAAAGCGACGTGTGTTTACATTTTCGTTCGGAACACCCTTTGCAGCACAAGCATTGTGTCACGACTTCAACGTTTAATCGAGCTGCACGGATTGTATTGAAAAACAATTAATAGAAAAAAGCGTTTAAATCTGCTTCGAAGGTTTTAAAATGTTCTTTAAAAAAACGTTTAAAGTCTGTTTCGACTGGATTTTGCGTCCTGGTTGTGGGCATCGAAGGTCCGTTGCACTTCTGAAACGGATCCTCCCCATAGTGGAACAAATAACCATCTCTGTTTCCATCGCATTGACCTGGAGTGACAGAATCGTCGATACGAGAAAAATTGCTGCGTTTCAGGAAGTGGATCGGATGATATGAACTGTTGGTTTGACGTGATCACTCACTGCCACCGATGATCAACTCAAGATGAGAAACAGGGCGGTGTGCGTATATCATTGACCGATGGCCGCTAAACCAAAAGTGACGGTCCATGAAGATTTTCTGAAAATTTTCTTCGTACCTGCCAAACAATCTAACCTAGCTTAAGACACTGGCGAACCCTAATTTTCAACAAAAAAAAATGAGCAAAATCTTCGTCACACGAAAGAATTCCTTGTAAAGCTTTTCAAAGTCCCTTTTTAGTCGTAGGTCCTCGAAAAGAGTGTGTGTGTGGCTTGTGCATAGTACCCCATGCCCTACTGTCTATTCTACGAGGAGGCGCAAAGGGCAAGCAACTGGCTCACGAAGGTTCTCGTTGCAGCGCCGTTGCCGGTTGGTAGCGGGATGGTGTTGCTGGGAACTCTTATTTAAAGCTATGGTGCCCCCACTCGTAGGTAGTGACGACTCTTTCGCTAAATATGGCGGACATTTTTCGGTTGGGTTCCCAACAACCAGTCAAGTGACGAGCCTGGCACACGGGACAAAACGCAACTCGTTAAAACAAAGTTGCCCGCCTGCGTTCTGTAAGCAAACCTTGCAACGCCATCCCTGACGACTGCGCTTCTCCGTCCTACCAGTTTTTTCCGGTTTCGAGCACGACTTAACTTCCCATTCGACATTCCTGATAGCCATCTGCCAAATAAACGATCACGAAGCAAGAAATGCAAACTAATAAATGCCTGCGATGCAGCATGTCAGCAAAACCTTCTTGCAACACTAACTCTCACGCAAGCACATCTTTCTGCTGAACTGCACACGGTTTAACGGGTAACAAAGAAAATAATTTATGATGCATAAAACAGTCACATAGCTTTTGTGTCACGCGTATTAAGAAAAATATTAAATGATCATGGACGTGGCAAAAGAAGCCCTTATAACGTTTTGGTTCTACAAATATAAGCGATCCGGGATGGGTTCTGGTAGTGGTGATCATGGAAAAGGTAATTTTTTATAGTTATTCCAAGGAATTTTATTGTGTTTCGGCCTTTCTTTGTCCCCTTAAACCTTTGTGTTCGGGGCATCGCGCTCCCCTCGGTACGAGACTGGTCCGCAGTGTTGCGATTTGTAAATGTTTCATTCGTCAGTATCAAGACCTGCATTCCCTTCCGTTTGTCTCCAATTGCGTGGCACACGTCTGTTGGCCAACGTATGAGCACAACACCAAGAAATAATTTAAAATTGTTTCTTAGGGCATCAATCATAAGGGATAAATGCAGCTGAATACAGCGTGTATAAGGAACGGTTTAAACGATTTTCAGTTTTTTTTTTCGATGAATGAATTATACAAAATGTTTTAGTTAGTTCATTTTATGTTTGTTTACCTCGCAGAATGAAGGTCCATCACTCATGAGATAGTGCACAAGAAATACGAAACACCTTCACTCGCAAGACATTTTACTATATATAGCCGGCGTAGTTGACAACACAAAATAAGCGTGCAGGCCTACCTTGTAAATATTACGTCTAAACTGAGTTTGAAGTAGCACGTTAAAATTTATGTGCAGCTCTTTTGATGAGATTGTTTTCTTAAGCCGTTGTTTTGATCTCCATTTTTTCATAGCGTTGTTTATCAGAATCAAAAATATATCCACTGCTAAACTTTTTGCAGTGACGATCTACTAGGAAGTGTTTAGCTCAGCAAAACGGTTTTTCATTGTTTAGAAAGGTTTGTCCCATAACTGACTCTACACTGCAGTACCCCGTCCCTATCTTTTCTATCGCTGTATTGAGATGTTAAGATTAAGATGAATGTGAGATGAATGAGGATCAACAACCTTCTCTAAACAAAAACCGGTTTTAATGGGGTTTAGCTTTTTAATGTTTTCCACCACTGTGACTTCAAGTTAAGCTTCTTGTTCGCTGTGACTGCACAGCTTCACGTTTGGGCGTCAACTGCCCTGTAGGCGCTACGGCACATAATCAATGAAGGGCTTTGGTCCAGGGCTGCAAACAGCTGATGTTTCCGGAGGGGGTCAAAATGATTGTAACTTGTTGTTGCACCTAAAGACTAAGTGTTGCAGCAGAACTTCGTTTCTGCCCTCTACTGCACATTGATAGGCTCAAAACGCGCAATAACACATTGCCCGGTTTATTCGATCTGTCAACAGTTTGCGTTCACGATAACAGTTGCATTTCAAG
>Ga0210059_1015919_pt1 | contig 10906 bp, 6 predicted proteins | sample Ectturendosymbi2_FD_188042 | JGI IMG/M metagenome (GOLD analysis project Ga0210059, IMG submission 188042) | Ecteinascidia turbinata endosymbiont from Florida, USA - Sample 2 (SPAdes) (version 2) | ecosystem: Host-associated > Tunicates > Ascidians > Unclassified | place: Key West, Florida... | reverse complement strand
TGACTGCAGGGGCGCCAAAAAGTCCAAACAATGTCACAAGTATTTTCTTCAATACAGTACATTTGCTTCCTAAAGACCTCAAATTCGAACATGTTGGTGCCAACCTTGCTTCTTGCCCCGGGCGCTGTCTAACCTCGTTACTCCCTTGTACGGTCCTGTGCCAAGCACCTGCGATAAGGTGTGAGTAACCTCACCACACTGGAGAAGCGCGACTGTCGAAACTCATACAGTTAAGCCCACGCTCAGCAGCAAATATATGGTGGGAAAAACTGCTTTGTACTTTCAAAACAATTTCAAAAAGTGGTCCAAATTCATACGGATGTTTTCATTCCAAAGTATACCAGGAAGCTTTGATGAGACAATGCTTTTCACAATAGCAGTTTCAGCATCGAGAAGATCTTCACTGATACTTTTGGTAGTTAAATTGACTAAAGAACAAAGAGGTTGTAATTCTTCCAGGTCGAGAAAGCAATTCGATGCTGGTAAAAGAGCATGCAAAGATTTGATGAGAGAGACATATTAGACTCCGAAAACTGTTTACTGAATTCGCTCTGAGTAGTGTCTATGATTTCAAAGTGAGATGCTTTCAACTTCAAACTCTCACTTTCACTGTGAATTCCGATGTGTTTTGTTGTGAATGGCGTACTCTCTGAATCGAGATGAAACTGACGTTTTTCGCTTGTTCAGATGGTGGGATGTAGTTTCGCTTGTTTAGAAGGTGGGATAACTGTAGCTTGCTTGCGCCACACACTAAGTACGGAATGCGCGCTAGCTAGATTTTATGCTGACTTATGCTACTCCAGGGGTCTCCAACCTTTCTCTGACCATGTACCCCTTCAGCATTTCGACAGATGAACGTGTACCCCTACAATTTCTTATGACAAATATTTTAGCATGATTAATCACGGATATATTTAACAATAGGCATATAACGGCTTTTGAGAACGATATTCACCGATACCTATCCAATGATAGCAAATCAAACATACGTAACTATATATTTCGCTTCTATTGCTAACCTCAAATGTACCCCTTCGGACAGGCAAATGTACCCCCAGGGGTACATGTACCCCAGGTTGGGAACCTCTGTGCTAGTCAGTGCTACAGTGATCCATTCACATGCTCAAGCATTTCTACGTCAGACGCAGAATTCCGTAACGTTTTTTGATCAACTTCTAATTTGCGTACATTATCCTACTGGGTTTGGTTTGACTATTACAAGAAGTTCTGTTTGACTACAAGCAAGCCTAACACCAGACCAATGTTCCCTCTTAGATGCGCAACTGCGCAGTACCACCAAATCATTTGCGCAGTGAAATCTGATTCTCGTGCACTTGCAACATTCTTAATTTAAACATTGGAAAACCAAGAAAGCAAGATGCTATTTGAAATAAATGTGTAGGCCCTACTTTGTTCGTATTTTCATAAGATTTCATGCTTATCTTAAATTCTAATAATTCACGGAAATTGTAATTTATTTAGAATTCTGGCAACTCAGCCAGACTTGCCAGAATTTTCTTAGAGAGAACGCTGGCTAAGACTTTATATTATGCTGTAGCATTACCATATCCGGCTAGCTAGTGCCATGGCGATCGCGCTAACAGAGAGGCTGCAGAAACGGTTTCGAAGGACTGTATCCAGTGACTGTGACGTCATAAATCGAAATTGTTACCAGCGTGAACATCCCTTAATAAAATTTATTTTGTAACAGTGAGGTTACCTTTTAACGCAACATGTGGTGATGTTGCGAGTTGGCGTAACGATCGAACAAATTGAATACAAGCATTTGCAAAATTTATTAATTTTTCGAGTTTGAATCATTTGGGGGTGCACAACAAAAATTTGGGGTGCCACTGCCCCCAGTGGCTACGGACCTGTCTTCCACTACCCAGAGGCATTTTCTTTTGTTAATTTCACATACTTAGAAAAATGTTAGAAACCTGTGAAACCTGTTACTTTTCCTGATTTTCAGAGACAAATGGAATAGTGCCCGAGTTATTTTACAAAAATGCCCCTGAAAGCCTACATATAGGATGTATGGGTACTACACTATCCAGGGTTACCTGATGTGTAGGCAATTTTGGACACCTTTCTAAGTTAACATTTCAATGCCATTTCAAGTGCAAAATGTGTTTGGCCAGATATGACCACCAATACCTTGTATGTGATGAGTGTTTAGCTCAATTTGATTGGTTGTTTCAAAAGTTTGACATGAAAGCAGTGCTTTTCTGAGAGAATAGCATATACAAAGATCAATGACAACACACCGGAGTGCATTCGACATGACAGAATTTTCAACAATTGTAAACGGCCGCAGTTTATCCATTTGCTTTTTCTCCCTCATATCAAACATTCTGTCTTACAAGTCTTTAATTTCAATGCTGAGAGAAGAGGTGAACGCAGTTTATTCAAACATATAAAACTGTGTGGCGATTGTCTGTTAATGTTCAAGTGCTTTCGATTTGCGGAAAGATTAGACAAGTCATTACCCGAGCGCATGTTTCGGTTTTACTTCTCCTTGCTTTGATGTGTAAGCGCCCTGCAGAGCAGCGCTTAACATTGAGAGCGCAAGGAGAAGCGCATACCGGCCAAAGCATAACATCCTCGATAATGAAATCACTATCGGAAGCTTCCTTTAACTTAATGGGTTGAGGCGAAGTAAAAGATGTGCGTCACAATTTTCTTCATTGTACGTTAAAACTTCACCTGTGCCAAGTGATGCGTGAAAAAAACTCGAAAGCGGCAGAAGTGCAAAAGTTTCGCGACGAACGCGACCGGATCGCCGCCGCGCTTGAAATGCAAATCAAGAAAGAGAAGTCCTGCAACCAAATACTGAAGGTGAACACTGGTTCGGCAGGAATTCCTGTAACCGCTGGTGATAGATTATGACCAATGTTGTGGTTTTGCAAAAAGCGTAAATATCGTGTGTAAATTCATAAAATCAGTTCCCCTGTTTTGTAAAGAAGGAAAGAGCCTTTGACTGAATAAGCACTTCAGTGATATCGTACCCTTGCATGGAAAACTGACAGTGTAAATCACGGGTGACCTAACTTTTTGACCCGAAGGCCGAATTCGCTACTGCCTGGCCTCCGGAGGGCCGAATACAGTGCGATTTATGTGACAGGCAGCAGCCAATGCTGTTGCACTGCTGTCCACAGTCGGCAACGTGGTGCTTGAAAAAATGTGCAAGGTATTTGGCGGGCCGAAACTGGTCGGCGAGCAGGATGCAGCCCGCGGGCCGTAGTTTGGCCACCCCTGGTGCAAATGAACACCGTACGCTGTGAAAGGTTTGACATGATCGGATACAGTGAAGATCGCTGCTGTTTTGTGTAGCAGCTCTTAACATGCATTCTGCACATTTGCTCTTCTGTATAACCAACAAGTTGAAACGTTTGAAAAAAATTGAAAAAAAATTCATGCTTCAATTTTGTTATATTTAGTTTTTTAGCTAAAAACAATTTTTATTCACATTCAATGTAAAATTTTTAAATGTTTGGGATTTAGCAGAGTGATCTGCTTGTGGGGGAGACAACAGTCATTATTATCATTGAAATGTACGGTTTTCAATGGTTTCATTTATGCGATGTACCTTTTTATACAATATCTTTTTTGGCTCCTATAGGAATCGTTGGACAGTCAGATATCGGAAAATGTACACCAGAAATGTGAACTCCAGATTTCAAGCAAAAATTCATCACAGCAGCTCCCCCGGCAACGCAAAGTTGGTTTAAAATAATGTCCTTGTCTCTCAGAGAAAAAGTATGACGATGCCGTGCCCATTGAAAACAGTATGCATGCCGTGACTAATTACACTGACAGGTGATCTTTCTTGCAGAGAGAGTGTCTCGGCTTCCGCTCTTCTTCAGCCTGTCAGAAAGGAGATGACGCTGCTTACCTCGGTGTGGCTTGGTTTGGAATGCTCTAGATAACCGATGATTCTCCTCACATCTAATGCATACACGGTTAGGACAAGCAAAGCTTCTTTCCTCTGCGGCAGTCAAGATCACGTTTTCACTCGCACTTACTAGCACCCAGGTAAAATCAGCCGACAATGAGCTCAGCCCACATTTTAAAAATCGCCCAAACTCGAAAAGATCGCCTATCAAGAATGGGGCAAAATAGCTTCAAGGAAACAAATGCAGGCCATAAAATAGCATCTACGTAGCAATACCGATGCAATGAAACCATTTTCAAAGTGAACAATTAAGAACAGAGTCATGAGAAATCTTTGCAAACTTTTACCACTTTTCACGGGAAATCGTGCGTCGCTATGGCAATTTTCCAGCGTGATATTGATGCCATCTGGCTTTGACCGGAAAGGTTGATTACGTTTACCAGTGCAATGAAACCGTTTTGAAAGTTGACAAATTTCGAAAAATTTATGAAAAATCTTTACGAACTTTTACTACGTTTCGCGATAAATCGTGCGTCGCCATGGCAACTATTCAGCGTGATATTCATTCCATCCGGCTCCAACCGGAAAGACTTTTAACACCGACGGATTGCTTTTATTCATACCAAGGCAATGAAACCATTTTCAAAGTTGAAAACTTTCGACAAAGTTATGTAGAATTGTCTTATCACTTTTGGTGAGAAATTGTGCGTTGCCATAGCAACTTTTCAGCGTGATATTCATTCCATCGTGATGATTGTTAAACACGTCTTTGCGATTTGATAAAAGGAACGGTAAACTGCAAAAAACAATGGTGGAAACACCCGATTCAAACGCAAACGTGACATTTCTAATTGGCCATTTGCTTTGTGTCGCCTACATCTCTCTCATCCATGTTTAAGCAGGAATGGTGAAACCATCGTGGACAGTTGTCGCATCCAATCTGTTTGAAATCCAATAGAAGGAATGATTATTCAAAATCGTCAAAAATGTCGACAGTTTTCTCACAGATATGCATTTTAGATGCAATAACTCTCTGACCACTTTGTTAGTAGTCCTGATCAGGGTTGTGGAGTTGATATAGCTGAAAGTGCTTCGGCTCTGGAGATTTTTCTTTGCATGTACATGGCGGGATAATTTCTACACCTCACATCCTACTCCCTGCGGATTTCGTAGTTAGTGCCAACCCATTCATTTTACGCCACCGGTTCTTCCTGAGGAGTTTGGTGCGTTTTACATATCGAAAAAAGTCGTTGCAGCTGTAGGCGGACTCCCCATGGCTCTAACTTCGAGCCTCGAAGTGTAGTATCTTGTGAAAGACAGGATACTTGGAGGTGATAACGCGAGGGGGTGACAAAGTCATTGTAATGTAAGGGCAAGTTTGGAAGCAAACTTATCAGCGTCCCATTAATCGTGGTTGGTGAAGAAAGTTTTATATAAAATGAAGAATCTCAAGTCAAGTGATGATGTTCTTTCATACATGAACGCTGTTCTTTTGTCAAGTATTGTAGATACAAATGCAGCAAGAATAACCTACGCCAAGTACGGGTGAGGTTTATTGCGGAAGAAGTGTTTCGAAATATGATAAGTAGATTGCAGCGAAATTTTTGTTGTTTTATTATTTTCAGCAATGCCATATGCAGTATTCCATGGTTTTATCGTCGTTTGCACAGTTACACAGAAGTATCGTCAATTCTCCGACAAACGTTGGAAAAATGAGGCAATCCGAGGATTCAAAAGGGCAAATTCCGTTTGTAGCTTTGCGTTCCGAAGGCACTGGGCTTCGCTCAGCAATAACGTCAGTGGGAAAGAAGTTCTTTGCACAAGGTAGTTGCACATTCAAAGGTTGCAAAGTTTTTTTCACCAGCCATGTTGACAAAAAAACGTCAATTTGATGTCAAATGTAAAGAACTGTTCGGTATGCGAAAACGGAGAAGGCTTGCCGTAACATTCGGAAGTAATCGTGAAGCTATGAAAAAGGTTTAAAACACAAATTACCATGGTTGCACCATCTGGAACAAATCAAGCATTTGGACTCTGAGCCCTCGCAAGCGGAATGGGACATATCGGTGATGCCGTTTCGGCGAAGGACGTTTCGGCGACGAATAATTTAATAAGAAACTTTGATAAAAACAGTTTTCAATTACAACTCTTTTTTCTTTTCTTTTTTTACATGTTAACACAAGATCATAAATATATGCCAAACAAAAACCAGCTGAAGACACCACGCACAATTACCAGCTAAAAACGTCAAAAATTTAACTAGTTCATTTAGAATTTTGGACAATCCCGCGCAGATATTCGGTTACGCCATAATTGGCATATCTCTGAACCACTCGCAGAATCCTTTCATAGCACATTCTATAAAGTGATAACTTCCTGGGCGGGGATTTCCGGCCACCAAATGCTCATGAAGAGCATGTTTCAAAACACTTTTTTCATATAAAACATTTGCGACCACCATCGCTGAAACCCCATCACCGAAACGGCCCGTAGCCGAATTTTTAATCCGGATCCGATTCTGATGTCGAGCGAAATTTGTAACCTCTACGAAATTTCTGACCTAGTGTTGTTTGTAGGTTATTTTGCTTCTCAGAGCAAAGGAACAAAGTTTGGCTGTTACATTTTTGATGTGTTTTGTGTAAATTAAAACTTTTTGTAAGATGCCAGATACCCATGACAAGCTGCAGTACGAGGACTATAACCACTGAAAAATATTGGACTTATTCTTAGACCTCAATTATTTTTCTTTTTCTACCTCTAACCCAAACTTAACCCGACACCTTTACCTAAACGCTAAGTCTTAAGCACTAATCATCAGTTTTCTCAGCGTATTTAATATGTAGAATATTACTCTGTGCATTCGCACAGTGGTATGAAGTCAGAAATTTCGCTTGATACCTGGTCCGAAAATTTTCAAAATTGAGAATCTGACTACTGTTCAGACTCTAGCTACAATCGATGCAAGCAAAATTACCAATGTCTTTATTTAACAAATGACCACGCAGAATCCTGCTTCTGTCGAAATTGAAAAGTGACCCTGGATCTGCTTTTTCCAAATTTTTTGACTCCGGGTACGGATCCGGTTCGAAGGAAAAACACAGAATCGATTCCGGGCTCCGGTGTCAAACGAAATTTCTGACTTGCGAAAATTCTGACTTCACGCCATGTGCGCATGCACAGAGTAATATTCTACATGCCAAATGCGCCGAGAAAACTGATTATTAGGGCTTGGGAATTTGTGTTTAGGTAAGTGTGTCGGGTTAGGGTTTGGGTTAGGGTGAGAAAAAGAAAAAAATCGAGTTCAACGACTAAGTCCGAAAATTTTCAATGGTTAAAGTTATTCCCGTGCTATAGCTTGTTGTGGGTACCTGACATCTAACCAAAATGTTTTAATTTACACAACACGCATCAAAAAAGTAATTGCCAGACTTTAATTCTTTATTTTGAGAAGCAAAATAACTGAAAACCAATAACAGGTCAGAAATTTCGCTTGACACCGGCACTCCGGATGTGTGGCCACCAGTGTTTCCATTTTAGCTGCTTTGCTGATAGATCTAGCACAGGGGTTCCCAATCTTCCTCTTACCATGTACCCCTTCAGCATTCCGACAGATGAGGATGTACCCCTTCAGTATTTCAACAGTTAAGTATGTACCCCTTCAGCATTTCGACAGATGCACATGTACCCCTAAGATTTCCTATGACAATACATTTTATCATTATTATTCATTGATATATTTAACAATAAGCATGCAATGATTTTTGAAAAGAATATTCACTGATATATGTGTAAATATTTGGAAATAAATTATTTTGCAAATATGTTTTGCTCTTCTATTGATAACCTTAAATGTACCCCTTCGTATAGGCAAAATCCCGATTTCGAAGTATGGCCTTCAGGCAACAATACCCATGGTTAGGTTTCGTGGGACTTGAATTTTCACCCAATTTGTCGTGCTTGAGCCAAAAACTTGGCTCCAGATACACTAGAAAGCCAACCAAGGGATTTAAAGAATCGGATCATAGCCTAGTTTCCACAAAAGCTTATTTGCAAATAATTTATTTGCAAATATATTTTGCTCTTCTATTGATAACCTTAAATGAAGCCCTTCGTATATGCAAATGTACCCCTGGGGGTACAAGTACCCCAGGTTGGGAACCCCTGATCTAGCACGTTTTTCTCACTGTTAGCTGGAAATTTTTCAATCTTGCAGCTGGCTGTTTTTCTAGCAAGATTTTGAAAACCGTTAAACAGGCAACAAATTCCTGACAAAAAATTTGTAAGAACAGATTATGATGATAATCTATTAACTTTCCTCTTTGTTCATCAAAAATACTTTGTCTTCTTGATGATGCTTCGAAATGGGCAACACCAGGGCCGGATACAACAAGCAGAAAGATAAGCACGGACAGGACTGGATCAGGATTGAAGCTAATTTTGGTCGGATCAGGACTGGATCTGACTGCAATTTTTTTGAAAATTGGTGGATCAGGACTGGATCGGACTGAGAAAATTTTTGTTGTTTTAATGTGATTATTCCGAACATATAAAAAGTTTTAGGTATGATCCGATTTCACAGATTTGTTAAGGTAGTTAATACGTTGCCATTAATAGCAAAAGCTCTCCTGGGGCTATTTTGCATTTTGAACTGTATCCAGCTTTGGCCAGATACAGTATGACATTGATTTCTACGTGAACACAATGGAATTGTTACAGTCTGTGCCTGCTGTGCGAGTGTTCGTTGGTTCTGCTCTGACCATTCCCTGTAGCTAAGTACCTAGTAGAGATCACATCTTTGATGGGAGTGCTTTTATAAACGTTTTCAAAAAGTTCAGAGTTTATGTCCAGGATTTATGTTTAGGGTGTATGTTTGAGTTTCGTTTAGGGTTTACATATAGGGCTTAGATTTAGGGATTAGGTTTCGGGTTTAGGTTTTAGGTTCAGGTTTTAGAATTTAGGATTTAAGTTTTGGGTTTAGGTTTGGGCTTGGTTTATGATTAGGGTTTCAGGCAGCGGTAGCGTGACTCGAGTCAATGACCGTGTTTGATTGTCTTTGGTCAGAGTTACGCTGTTGATACTGAAACTGGCAGTGATGTGTCTGAATCATTTTTGTGGAGTCAGAGTTGAGTCAGAGTCACAATCCCTTCGAGTCAGAGTCATCTAAAAATTTTTCGAGTCAGAGTCATGACTTAGGCGAGTCGCAAGAACTGTCGAGTCATTGGTTTGCAAGCATGAGTCGAGTCAAATGTCAAGTCACATGAAATTTCACGTTTTTTCTACGAAACTTTTTTTGCTATGAAATGGCACCCAACACGCCATAAAATGGCGCCTGATAAGTTAGAAAATGGTGCCCAACATGGTGTGAAATGGCGCCTGATAAGTTAGAAAATGGTGCTCAATGTTGTTTTAACAAGTTTGATTGCAGGTTATTTGGATCTAAGTTTTTTCAGTTTCCATTTTACTTGTCTCTTTCACTCTCAGTCATCCCAAAAACTCTGGCCTAACCTTGCTGCAAGTGTTGCAATCTCTCAGTAAGTGTGGTGGTGAACATGCGATTCACCACGAACGTGATGTGCGTGAAGAAAAACACCCATGTGGTGCGAATAAGCAGAAATAGAATGAGCAGGACGTACGATCTTTATTGTTGCTTGGTGCCACAGTGTGAAGCTTTGCGCACTTGCTGCTCAGCCTTTCTAATCACAACAAAGTGGTGGTTTGACAAGGCTGCGAAGGTGGTGCCAGGCACAACATTCACAAAAAGAACGTGCAATGGGTGCGGTTCATTGCAAAAGCGAGGGTATGCTGTTGCAACCTCTGGGAGAGCATTGTATTGAGAGTGTGGTTTTCGAATGGCCAATGCATGAAAATGAGTAGAGAAGATGAACATGTACTTGGATTTAAATCTTGCAGCATTTTGATATATTGATGGATTTGGATGTTATCATTTTTGCTTAAACATTTTTGGATTGGAATTGATGATTTTCTTTTGAACTTCTTTGCAACTTTCAATTTTGGGACTGCAGATTACTGTAACTTTCGGTTTAGTTTTGGGACTGCAGGTTATTGTAGGACTGCAGGTTAACACTGAATTGCAGCTACCGACACGCTGGGAGCCATTTGTTGCAGGCAAAATGCTGAGTCGCTCTGAGCTAACCAAAGAAATTGTCGAACCAACAATCCTCAGCATAATAGCAATTGAGATTATACATTTGACCAGGTACGGTCTTCTATTGCTGCTACGAATTCTACGTTATATGTGGTGTAATCACGTCGCCACATGGGCTTAGGCTATTAACAGTGGCAGGAAGTTGGATTTCAACAAGATTCGGTTTTCGCATTTGCATTATATTTTGCAATATAGTTTTTGGTTTGGATTTCAATCTGAAAAACTTGAATCACTTTAGCGGGATCTGGAAGACTCAGAACCACAGTATGAGGCCCAATGCCATGATCACGATATGCAAATACCACATTAAACCACGATAAGGTGTTTGCCAACACATTGTGTTCTGTTGGCCCCTCAGTGAAAGGAAAGTCTCAAGTATCCTATGCAAGTCGGGGACACTTGATCTTTAATTAAAATTAATTTATTTGTTTATAGCAGACACGAAGTCCATAGTATGAACACACACACTCTGCAGAACGCAGGTTGATAAAAACAGACAATACAGAAAGTAGTACAAGACATTGAAGCCGGCGAAATCACAGGGTTACAGACACTTTTTGCAACCGTATTGAAGACAGAATCATAGGGTTACAGACACCTTCTTAACACTATTGTTAGCTAACAGGTAACACTTGTAACAGCACTACTGCGGAATAGGGCGCTAATTCCTAACTTGATCTAGTCTAGGTAAAATGCGAAAGCGTTGTGGCTTGACACGACATCGATCAAACGGACACTGCAAAGTTCGATCACTCAATCACAGAGTAAAATGCGATTATAGTGTTCAAAGAATAGTGACGAGTACAAACAATCTGACTGCATCAAAGCACGTAACCATAAGTTGT
>Ga0210059_1015918_pt1 | contig 10906 bp, 6 predicted proteins | sample Ectturendosymbi2_FD_188042 | JGI IMG/M metagenome (GOLD analysis project Ga0210059, IMG submission 188042) | Ecteinascidia turbinata endosymbiont from Florida, USA - Sample 2 (SPAdes) (version 2) | ecosystem: Host-associated > Tunicates > Ascidians > Unclassified | place: Key West, Florida... | reverse complement strand
TTACACCCATCGTGGAAAGTACATACTTGAATAGAGATATGTGCAAGTTTGAATCATCGCAAAAAGACGAAAGCAGATGGCAGTCGACTGATTCCTCGAAAGCATACAGAAACACTAGTGCTTTTAAGTATCTTCTCCAATATATTTGCAGACGTACCCATCAGTACGGTGGACAATTGCCACAATTTTGGCATTTGTTTCAACACTGAACAAGGACACAGATGCAAATGTTTTCGGCCCTACGGTGGAGACAACTGTGAAAGAGGTCTGTTGTTTGGGTTGTAAACCAAAGCTTAAAAATAATCGTGGTTTTAACAACGTCAAAATTGATTGCACATTTCTTTGTTGTTTTCAAAAAAGCTATCCTTCACTGCATGTTGTGTGAACAGTGTGATAACTCGTTGTAAGCAAGTTGTGGAATACCATTGATAGAAAATTGTTTCATTTGTGAAAAATATTAGCAAGTTCAATGTAGAGCACTCGAAGACAAAAGTTTGGAATTCAAGCCATTGGCGGAAACATCCTTGTTTAGTTAAACAGCAAAAACAGATCTTTTGAACGTGTTTGGAATATATTATTTTTGTTTGCATTTGTTTGATTTAGAATAACATAAACAGGCACTGGAAAAACTAAAGTAACACAACAGGATATTCAAAAAGTAAGCCTCTAACATAATGCGTTTTTGATTATAACGCTTTTGAACATAAACCTTCAGGCTACATTCATAACATAATGCGTTATTTTGGAAACAAGAGCTGAGGTTAATCTTTTCGAAGAGTCAATTTTATGGCGATATGGTCAGTTGCAGTTTCACAAAAACGATTGTTGATGTCCTTCTGCATTGGGATGAACAAAGTAAACTGTTTTTATGGCATCATGGAATTTCATCAAGTAGGAAAAATTGAGCGGCTCGTGTTAATTTACTTTCAAAATGCCGTCTTTCAATAGTAGAACCTTCGTCAATACACTTACTTATGGGTTTCTTGGGAATTCATCAGGAAATTTTATAGAACGTCCCAAACAAAGGTCGATTTCCAACTATTAAAAGATTTCGTTGTTGTGCATACGATGAATTTATGTATTGCATAAATGTAATATTCGTTGCTATTTCGATCTAATATTTTATCAGACGTTTGGCAGGTAAAATGCTCAAAACTGTCCACCATCAATTATCTGATGTAAAAACGGTTCTCGTTCGTTTTTGTAAAGTAAACTGTGAAGTTTCTCGACAGCTCTTCAGTTTTACACAAACTTGTTCGTCTTTTGTTGTAAAATGTGGATAATCTCGGTGTCTGTCACTTGCCACGATCACCTTAGACTTTGGAGATGCTCGCGCATATTAAAATGTTTTACACCTATGACAAAACTATGTACTTTGGGAGTCATGCACACGGATACGAATTAGAGAAACCAATGTTTTTTTAACTTAAAGAACCAGTAAGCTGGACTCACTGCATAAGTGCGCTCGAAAACTTAGATATTTTTCGTCCTCGTGCAGCAGATTCAGGTTAAGGTTAAGGGCAATGTTCCCTCAAAGAAAATTTTAAACCGAGCAAATATGTTTTTAGTGTACATGCAATTGCGCAACCATGTAAACGCAAACTAGTGAAGCGTTTCAAGCGTTAAAAGGCACATATGATATATAAACGATATCAAATAATTTGCAAGTGTGCGAGAATGAGATTTCACTGCCCAACTGGTCACTGTGCATTTTCGCGCCTTATAGGGAGCGCCGAAAATGACTGGTTACGATGCTTTGAAGCAATGATGATTGTTGTTTCAGTTCTTCCACATTGTGCATTTCACCCTTGCCACAATGGGGGATACTGCACAAACATGCCTTACTCCAGTTACCACTGCTCCTGCAGGGAGGGATTCGCAGGACACGATTGTTCACAATGTACGATAAGTGGCGTTTATTTATTATTTGATGAAATCTACGTTGTTTCTGCTTCGAAGTGCTTAACCTATGTGGACACATTTACATTTTTATGCAAAGAATGTTTTTTGTTGTTGCTGGCAAATATGGCATTTGCAAACCTATTGTGTGTATGAAGAATGTTTTTGATATGCACTTCTCCACGGTTTGAAATGCAGTATATTTGCAATATTTGTCATTTTGGTTCGTTCAAGACATTGTGATGATGTTGCCGTAATTGTGTTTATTTTTCACAAAACAACATTTTACAACGAATGAAATAAGAAAGTATGAATAAACGAACAACAGAATACGAACAAAACGGTCATTCATTCATTCATTCATTCATTCATTCATTTTCATACCCGCTTTTTTCTGGGAAGAGTCGTAGGAACAGCAATCCTAAGAAGACTCGAAAAACCTCGCGGTTTTAACAACCTCAGATAGTTCTGCTGGCTCTACGCAAAGTCGGGACCGAGAAAGGTTCGCGATTTAGTCACCCATCTGGTAACTGGACGATATCTATGCAAGTGCGTTGGGAATAGGTGTCAGTGGGGAGATATGGACGTCCCTGGATTTCAAAATTTCACATTTTGCTTTCAACGTTTTAGTGGAAAATTTTTTCTCTCAGACGGTAAAATGAAATTTCACCACTTTTGGTCCCCTTGAAAAACTCTTTGGGCCACCACCTGGAAAAATATACTTTTGCCGCTTCCTTGGAAAAAACCCTTCCAATGCTCATGCCTTTAGGCCGCTTTTCTGTGGGTGTAGCCAGCAGAACGTACCTCACAAATCTTTCCTGGGTAATTCTGGTCATGCGGCTGAACCAACGTAGCTGAAAACTCTATTCCAGGGGCGTACCGAGGTTAGATGGCGTCCTGTGCAAGAAACAAGTTTGGCGCCCCTTGTATTGTACTGTCTTGAAGAAAGTACTTGCGACATGGTTGGGACTTTTCGGCACCCCCCAGTAATTCGGCCCTCGAGACATTGTGCTCCCCCTCGTCGCCCCTGCTCTATTCAAAGGGGAAATATCTCAACATTCAAGGCTATAGGAAATTCCCAACTCCGGAATTTATCGCGAAGTGTCACACCGTGAACTCTTCACAAAACTGCCATCTCTGCAGCTCGTACTTGAGGCAGCACGCTTTCAGTCGCTACCCAAGATTCATGATCATACGTCAAGATCAGAACAAAGACCGATTTGAAAATAGACTGGTTGGAAGCACACATTTCCTGACTAGAATGACAAAGGTCGCCCAGAACTGCGTTATCTTTTACTAAGCCGTGCATCAATCTCTTTGCTTTGTCTGCACCACTCGTGAACACCATCACACGTTACTTGATCTTCTCCACATGCTGCAGTTTATTGCCGCTTGCTTTTAGCATGCACTGCCTTGGGTTTCTGGAGAGATGTAGTACATCAGTCTTGTGTTCATTTTATTCTCGCTTGGTAGTACACAGCACAAAAAACGATCAAGTTTACGTTGGAACCAGTGGCGTAACTAGAGGCTTGAGCCCGGGGGGACAAACTTAGCTGAAGGGGGCTCATTGGCCACCGTTTTGGTATGAAATAATTAGTTCCCAAAAACTCATATGTTATTCCACAAAAAGGAAAATATTTATCGGGTGATGTAATTAGCTGTAATTGGGCAAATGACTTTGAAGTAGAGTTTCACGTTTTCATGTAACATATCGTATCTAAAATTGATACCCATCAATGACTTGTGACTGGGTAAGGTAGACTTATGATGTGTTGTGAGACCCACCACAAACCTGAATCTTGGTAATTAACTCCTAAATTAATTCCATATTTTTTTAAGAACCAAATGCTTGACTTAGTGATGGGGCATGATGACAGATTCTGGGCACTGCCTGAGTGAATAATGAAACAAATGTAGAAAATAGTAAGTATAAAACGGAATTTTTTACCAGTTCAGTAATCCCTTCGCACCAGTGATAAAGCCACATTCATTTATTTAGGAACTGGTAAGCAAATAATGCGAAACAATTTTAACTAAATATGGAGCTTCACACCAAACAATTATCAACAGTGCTGTAGCAGCCCAACTCTGCCCTCGAAAAAATGCAGGGCTATACAGAAAAACAAACGAAAATACTGTATAGCGGGGTATTAGCACACATGAAAAATATTACATAACAATAATTATGAAAATATCACAATGTCACTTTATAGTGGTATCAAAACGGCGTGGAGCGAGATTTTTTGGCACGCAAAAGCCCTTATAACATCATCCAGATCAAGAAAGCGCACACATGAAGCTTCATTTGACAACATGCTAATGAAGACAGTCTGATATCTGTCATATGAGACTTGTTAAAGGTTTTGATCAGCTTCAGTTTGACGAAATTCCTTTCAGTGCTGGCCACAGTATCGGGGCAATTTAATCTAATCCGAAGTGCAATAAATACGTTAGGATAAACTTCATCAAGATGTGTCTTGAGATAAGAGTGTAACCAAAGGGTTTGTGTCTTAATCGTTGTCATTTAATTAACGACCATTAGAGCTATTCAGAGATGTTTTAATGAAATGCAAATGTTTACAAAAACTTGCAGGAACTCAGAATTAAGCCTTCAGTTTTGAAAACACTTTCACCGAAGAAACAAACCTGAGGCCGGTTAATGCAATGCGCCGCGATGAACGTTTTTGCTTAAAAAGCATGCACATCGTGCTTTTTGATTGGCACAAATACACATGCAAAACCTTTCTGATGTCTCTCCTGATGCATGGCACATGTATAGACGCATAGCATTTTGTATCTCAAATAGGCTATAACTGTTGACAAATATAGACCAAGGGTCCGACGTAGACGCAACATGGTCAACATCAATAATCGACTGACTGCACTGCTCAGTTGGGACAAGCTTAGCATTGAGTGTTAAATAAACTCTTCTAACTACACTATTAACTCCATTTTGCTGTTTGAGCAGCAGGCTGTGCAAATGTGTAACTTTGGTCGTAAGCACCAAAGGTATGTTGCTTATATTCAGCAAAATGTACGAGAATACTACCTGAGCTAATCATAATACATTTTTCACAACAATCACTACACGAAATACGCTGATCAGGTGAAAATCAGACTTCTAGACGTATACAATTATGGATAAAGACTAGCTTTACGTTCAACATTCTAAGCAATGAATGGCGACATTTTACGCTCAGCCCTCAAATACCTTTATTACCTTACAAACGTACCACAAACGATCATGCAATGTTGTTCTAGGTAACAGCGGAAGGCACTGCTCTGTTTATAAATTACAGGGCTAAACACAATACGGATTGATAAAAACAATACTGATTTATAGTGCTTAACATTTCAATTTTGGGGTTGAAACTTTCTTTGGGGGCTAAGCCCACAAAGGTCCCCCGTGACGACGAGACTAAAATTTGGGCCCCTGTGTTGCTCGGCGGTAAACTTGCGGATATTTATCTGATACGGATAATCGCATATTGCGGTTAAATACATAAAAAAATATTGGCAAATTGGTTATGCGATTAACTGGATTCTTCTCTACTAACACCCGAAATCACCGGAAAACGCTCCGAGAAATTTCCAAAAATACTAAAAGCAAAAACCTACTAAAAATCGAAAGAATACTAATCACCGAAATAAATTGGCTAACAAAGGGACCCATATTTTACCATTAGCCTGCCAGAGACCCCTTCACCCTGTTAGTTACGCCACTGGTTGGAATCAGAGAATGTAACAGAAGGCATCTTTAACGCAGACTGGTCAGTAGTAGTTTATAAATCTCAAGTGCAACCACGTAAGGACTTTAGAATCTGTTTTTTATTTTGTAGCCGCGCTATGAATACTTCAAGACGTTTGTGAACGTCAAGGGGTTTCCCCGTTTGTTTGTCCAGATTGTGAACTGGATTGCAATTGCTGTTGGTAATGCAACTCTGCAGCGTATGTAGGAAACCTATGTGCAGCTCCTAAAAGACAACAGCTTTATGAACGCCTATTCTTTTGCAGATACTGTGTCTGATACAGTAACTTTCCAATGGGTCCATGGGTGGGAAAGGCGTTTCCATGTTTATTACGATCAGTGTTACAGCGTGGTCCCACAACGAGTCGAGGTACTTCCAATCAATCTCGGAAATTATCCCAGCGACTTTTCCGTTCGCTTGCTTCGCAGTAGATTGAATGGTATTGAGATTTTTGTGCAAAAAAACACTCATGAACGACCCCGAAAAGAAGTGATCATCAGATGGACTGCCTACTTTGGTAAGACGTTAAAGTTAAGTTTCTAAAACTACATACTGATATATTTTTACTTTGAGCATAAGGCTATTTTTGAAAAGATATCTCGCCGAGACAAACGTTGATCAAGTAATTAGTCTTCACAAAGGCAACACAAGCAACTATATCAACAGTAGTTTCAGGATGTTGTTCAGTTTCAGTTGTTTATTTCTGCATCCCGACCACAGAATACTTCATTAGGATTGCAGGGTAGGAAGCAACGGCCGTAGCTGTCATTAAGTCATTGCCACACAAGTTGATTGCACGTACTTCTGCGCATCCTCTGTTCTCTAAACCTATTCCACTTGAAGAAATCGCTTCAAAGAAAATAATTTGGTATGAATAAGACTTTAAATCTGCGGATGAGTAAAGTTACGTGAAATTGAGTAAATAAGAAAAATTTAGGTGGAAGATTTGATTGCGTGGCATTTGTGGATACTTATTACTTAAACACAGATATGTGCAAGTCTGAATCATTGCAAAGTCATGGAATCAGACTCTCGGTCCGCTGTTTCTTTGAACGCTTGAAGCAAACCTAGAATTTTTAATTGTCGTGCAAATGTGTTGTTGACATGAATTACCTCCGTGTTACTGTTAGATTGAAACTTTTTATGGAAAATTTCCTGGCCAAATGAAACGTTAGTTCTTCAATTTCGCAATAGACGGAAATAGTGTATTTAGTCTTTCGGGCATGATTGTTGACATTTTGCTTTTTTATCTTCAGTCCTGGCGAACTACAGTAAAAACCCTTGTATGAATGGTGCAGCGTGTGAAAATACAGCTGCTGGCCAACACTGCAATTGTACAGCTGGTTTTAAAGGAAGATACTGCGAGACAGGTACACTGACTTCTATTTCGTCTCAAACGCGCGGTAACCCTTTTCTTTGTGTTTCGAACACAACAATTCTCATAGGATCGTGGTTGTAAAAAACGTTTCACAGTTTTGGGGAACGACATAAAACTTTTGGAACTTGATCGGAAGAAAATTTTTTTAATTTTACCAATTGACCATGCTTTTTGTGGAAAACGTCACATCCCCAGTTGGTTTTGCAGAAATTCGTACGTGTTCTACAAATCCGTGCAAGAACAATGGAACTTGCCGCGATACATCAACTGGTTTTGTTTGCGATTGTCAGCTTCCATTTCAAGGGGAGGACTGTTCGCAAAGTAAGAAATTAAAGATTGTAATGCATACGAAAAACACTAGGACCGATGTGAATGTATAAATACAGACATTTGCAATTGGGCAATATAAAGTAGAAAATTACTTTGAATCGGTGCTGGTAAAAGTATCGAAAATCATTGCAACATGGATTACAAAGAGTAAATGTTAGCAGTAACGGTTGCATGCGATTTTTTGTATCACTCTTAAAAAAAGTTAGATTTGACATTGATGTTTTAATTTGTCTTTGAACCAGACATTTGTGTATGTTGCAGCACTTGCTCATTTTAGCATTTTTTCGTTATGGGACTTTTGTATATAAAGACAAAGAAACTTTGAACAAAGAAGACAGTTGTAATACGCCGATGTAAACGCGGTTTTAGGTGATTTTCATGCAACAGGTTTAAAAAATAACTTTTTATAGTGAATTTTCTTTTCGAATTTTTGTCTCCGCCTATTTTGTGATGCTTAATTAAAAATTGAGAAATATTTCATGGTGAAATGTTTTATTACACTGTAACAAATCAACAAATTGTTCTCAAATATATTGTTTTTTTCATTGTTGACAAAATGTCTCACGGGCCGTAATTTGGGGACCCGGTTTTAGAAGAATCGCATGAAAGTTGTTATGTTTTGGATTATGAAAGATTATTGCGCAGTTTGTCTTAAACTTTATTGCAATGTTATATTTTATCATCGTTGTACCCAACAGCGACAAATCTGCGGAGTGCCAGAGCGCCATGTCCCCTACATTGTTTTTGTTGGCCCATTAGTCGACAACCCAAGGTTGTTGGCTTGATGTGTTTTTGAGAAAGAATTATCAGCTGCAATACTCAGTAGCGAACATCATGAGCGTTTTTTTTCCCTTCTACCTTGGTCAGCGCCGGATTTTGGGGAGGCCCAAGGGTCCCGGGCCCGGGGCTCCCCACCATGTCCATGTGCTTAGCCATATGTGCGTCATGTGCGTGCCACTTAGACATATTTACCGAGGAAAAAATTATTGTAGAAAATTACTTGATATTGTGACGAAACAACTATTACACTTATTGGTTTCCAGAAAGTCGTTCAAATATCTGAATCTAGTGAATGCAAGGCCAATCCATGTAGAACGCATTAGCTTACGTCTCTACTATTCGTGTCTGGTAAATTTTGCTCAGCACAGGTCGCATGTGAGTAGCATTGTTATGTAGGGCTACCATACGTCTTCTTTTTGAAGTACATTTTCGCGTTTTTCATGAGCAATGAAATATTCTCCGTGCACATTCAAAAATGCCAAACTGTCCTCCTTTGTCTATTTCTTATTTTACATAGCCACAATCAGTACCGTAACTATAGGTTTGAGCTGAGGTGGAAAACGTAGCCAAAAGGGGCCCACTGCCCACTGCACCGGGCCCACTAGGCAAATATAAAAAAAACGTGAGAAATGATGGTGAATCCGGCCGTGGGTGGCTAAACTAAAATCCTAAATCACCGGAAAATAATCCGAAATAAACAAAAAAACGACAACTTCCTGAGAACCAAAAGAAAACTAAGACCAAAATATAAGTTAAGTGGGGGTCCGGTTTTCACGTTTAGCTTGTCAGGACGAGGCAATTCCACTCCCTGCCCCCCGTCAGTTACGTCACTGGCTATGATATATTGTATTTACATACAGTAAACTGTCCCAACTTAACTGCAACACGATGCGAACTGGTCGTAGCTTATTTATGGGAGAGGTTGCAAGTTGTCTAATTAATCTAAGTTTGGGTTGAGTTAATGGCAGGAAAGGCGGGAATAATTTCACACTAATCGTTACATAACAGTGGTAAATCTTTTTTCAGTATTTCAATGACTTTAGCATTAGAGTCCGGACTTGCTGATGAACCGTGATACGGTGATCAGTGTATTGCACATAGCTTGGTGTAGTAGCTTCTAGTAACTATAGCTAATCAGTAATGCTGATAATGAAGAAATACGTCAGAAGTATCCCTTTTTCAGAAAAGCACTAAATGATTTTGAAGCTGAGTGAATTACGTGTGATTGCATTTGCGCAGTTCCCAAGAAAGAGTGTAAAGATCATTGTGACTTTGTGGAAATTCAGTACCAAAAACTTATTTCTCACAGAATAATCACATGGCTGTCACTTTATCGTATCTTGCTTAGGATGCTTCATATGTACCCAGGTTCACAGTCATACTTCATATCCATCGGCAAAACAACTGTTTGTCTGAAACGTTTTTTTTGGAAATTCTTTAACACTTGCAATCATTTCTGGTTGCTTTTAATGAGCAAGTTCAGAATAAGTCAAAAGCATCAACTGTTGAGGTTGTATCGTGTTTCGCCACTGTGAAGGCAATGATTGAAATGAGACAATCAAATTACACATCAACCAAGTTAAATCAGCACTGAGAAAAGTCAGAGAAGGCAAGGATCATGACTGTGATTTATTCATGTCAGATGTATCTGTATTGTACAAGTCTTGTGGTTCAAATCTGGCCAAATGGACCACTTTATGGGTGAATTCAAATGTTTGGCATTGTTTGACAGAAGCTGGCATTGTTTTTCTCCTTCACAAAATTTTGCGACTGGAAGGAATTTGCGACTGGAAAGCACGCTCTTGAGCACATGAGGAGCCACGAGCATTCAATGGAGCATATAAATGCCACATACCACCATTACGTTTAGTCGCAGATGAAATTAATCACTATGGAGAATTGATACTAAGCTAGCCAGTCAGGTCAATCAATGCGAACAATATCGGAAATCGCTTCTATCTGCAACGTTTGATTTCTCTTGTAAAATTTATTGCTGAGCGAGAACTGGCGTTCAGAGATTCTTCTTCTTTTGAGCTAGTTGTTCAAACCACTGTTTGGCCGCACTAGATCTCGAGGCAGGTATTGAGCAGTCGAATGGTTGTCTCATCGTCCCGAATCGTCAGGCCATGTAGTCCATGGGGAGGTCGATGGATTGGACATTGGAGGACAACATGGTCGACGGCTTGTTCTTCTGTGCCACACTCACAGGCCGCAGAGGAGGCCATACCCCATTTGTACAAGCAGGAGCGGAAACATCCATTACCGGTGCGGAGGCGGATAAGCCGGACGCAGGCTCTTCTTGGGAGGGTCATTCCTGGGTGGTGGATGCCGGTGTCGGTGAAGAAAGTGCGGAGTCTTGTGGGATTGTCCGCCCACTCCACATTCCATTGATGATCCGCCCAATACGCCGCACGCATGTTGTTATTCTCAGATGAACTGATGAGTTGTTGTGCGGCGGGTACCAATGGGTGTCTCGATTTGAGGCGCCGTGCGTTTGCACTCGAAGGACGGGTGAGCGTTGAGTGGAGCAGATGGCCAGGCTCCATAGTACGACGCGCTAGAGACAGTGTGGCTCCATTGCGACGAAGCTCAGCAGGTTGGATGCCTGCCAGGATTGGAAGGTTGTCCACTGGTGTAGGACGCAGGCATCCAGTCACAATTCGCAAGGCAGGCAGACAGACAGACAATTTTATTTAACATCTGAAAAATCAGATATCAGGGGGAGGAGAATGACCGCAAGGTCTTCGAGTCATCCTCCCCCTCGAAACAC
>Ga0210059_1015917_pt1 | contig 10907 bp, 8 predicted proteins | sample Ectturendosymbi2_FD_188042 | JGI IMG/M metagenome (GOLD analysis project Ga0210059, IMG submission 188042) | Ecteinascidia turbinata endosymbiont from Florida, USA - Sample 2 (SPAdes) (version 2) | ecosystem: Host-associated > Tunicates > Ascidians > Unclassified | place: Key West, Florida... | reverse complement strand
AGTTCAAGGGCTTCTTCGAACTCTCTGAAATTGTTGAGAGTAGGCCCACATGTAATATGGTCAAATTTTTTATAAATTACAATTATAATTACAATTACATGAAAATATGTAATTAATTACATTCAATTACAATTACAAATGTAATTGATCCAACTCTGGTGTGAACTGCAACAAACCTTTGAAAAGAGTTAACACGACGCGCCACTAGGTTTTTGACAATTCTAATAGCGCATAATAATTTCTTATTTGCAAACACATTGCACACAAGGCAAGCCTGGACGCACAGGCGCTGGTAAGTTGATAATGTGCTACATATAAATCGTCTTATTCAAATAAACTATTTGCGATTGCTGTTTGCAACTATATGCAACTATTTGTGATTGTGCTACGACTATACGATTGAGCTTGGTGTTGAAATTTGCACCTTTAACATCTTGTTGCGATAAGACATGACAAAAAGCTCACAAATCTACACAGGTGCATAATGGCACTGTCAACCTTGTCACTGACAAGTGAGGAAACTTACCGCACTGAAATTCGTTTTTTTCCTTTAAAGGGCTTGTGAGAAAGTAACGGTATTTCAAGTCTCCGATAACATGGTGGCAAGATTAAAAGGGGATTGAACATATTTTTAGAATTACTGCAGTATATGGGGTTCATTCAGGGAATATCCATTTTTAGTGTCAGCTATTTTGCATAGGGATGGCTTTAAAACAGTGTGCTTCGTTTGAAAAAGTGTTTTTGTAGGCTCAAATTTTTAAATGCTAAAAAATGAGCTTAGCGAAAAAAGCAAATAAGATAATTGAAGATCATTCCGATTGCCTGGTCAGACTCATTTGGAGTGATTGAATGCAATAGGAAAGCATTGCATATTCTATGTACTGAAAGTGTTGGAAGGTCTGTTATTGTTTATTTCTTTTAAGACGAAAGATGTCAATAAATAAAGTTGTTTTTTCTAACCCAAAACCTCAGTTGGCTCATTTGGATTAAATTGCCCTGTTGGCACTTTGGAATAAGTAAATGAGTTTAGGCTTGCCGTTTAGGTACTTAGTCTACAGTATAAAAGGTTCCCCATCACTGGCCTAGGTGAATTCCCCGCATACCCTTAAAATAAGTCAGGCTTTATATTTTGGCGCACTTGAAACCTTCAATTTTCTCAAATCGGAAGTGCGTCTTATAATGCGGTGCGCCTAATTTATGAATCTGGTTGCTGATTTCTCATCTAGAACCAATTGCATGTGGTAAACGGTCCTATTTATTTAATTGCTAGTTACGATTTCTTTGCAAACAGGCCATCGTGTTACCCAATAAACCAACACCAATTGCCATCAGTAGCGTCCTAGAGTAGCTAGCACATACCACAGATCATATTACTCCACTAGGCTCCTGACTACATTGGTGCATACCGAATCAAACATATGCACAACTTTTATTTTACTCTATTCGGGTTTAACGGATTAGGCATGTGCGACAGATTACACTCTCAGTGGCGACTCCGGCAGTCAGGAGTTATTGTGAAAGAGCTTAATACAGTTGACTTGTCTAGGTTTTGCTTCATTTAACGCGCCTTATAATCCGGTGCGCCCTATGTATGAAAAAAGAACAGCTAACATTTAATTTTTGATACTGCGCCTTATAATCCGGTGCGCCGTATGGTCCGAAAAATACGGTTGTTTTAATTGCGCCTGAATGACCTACTTCCTGAATGGCTTCCAAATTGATTAATTTTTTGACTTCGAAGCAAATTTAATCAAATGTATTTACCAAATAGCCTCCAAGTTGATTTAACCAGACAGTTATTCATCCAGTTCACACTCCTTTTTTGAAATGTTCTTTGCATTTCATACTTTTTGTACAGGATTGCATTCAGTTGTTAATTCGATTGAATCATGGCATGTAGCACGCTTTTCAATTGAATTTTGTTGATCAAAGCTAGTCAGAGACTTTTGTGTTCTCACGTCCAATAAGCCGCTTTCGCTCAACTGTATTCTATAAAACTGTCGGTAGACGTCTTGGTTTTATGCTTAGGAGATATCTATAAAGGTCAATATGTATTATGGAAACACATGCACCGAGCAGATGCATAGTCTCATAAAGCCGTTGTATGTTGATTGCAAGTTCGATGGCTTACTAAACATTATTGAATAGCCAAAGGTAAAATCTCAGGGAAAGATAGAAAATATATTCATTCTAACTATATCATCGCACTGTTTGCAAAGTGTTTCCAGCTGGTTTAATCTGGCGGTGTTATTCATTAAGGCGTGTGCCAATTACAGCAAAAACATTGCATTCTTGATTTTATCCCCGTATGTTTTCACCAACTACCAATGCCGTTTGTGAATCAAAAGTCAGGATTTGTGAATACCAAAAAATGGAAAAAAACTGTTCAGCCTTATTAACCTTCTCAGTTGCTACAAAATATTGATTTTTTATTTTAGGATTTACAACGAAATCTTGGTCGCTGACATACAAACATATGTCTAGTGACAATTAAATCTTGAAAAACGCAACTGCTGACAATCCTTTGTTTTGATTAAATGCGTCCCAGAAACGTATTGCGTCAATCATTATGACACCTTTTCGTTTACTTTTTAAGAACATTTTAACATCCAGAAGTACAGCCAGATTTTCCGGGCATTGCTTTGTAATCATATCCTGTAGAGCTGGCTAAGATATCAGTAAGCTCATAAGTAAGTCGCAAGACTATTTTAGGCTAGACCACCGCTTCCTTTAGACGTTTACACATTAGTGTACCTGTTCACGTCAGTATGAATGCGAAGTGCTCAACAAGCTGCAGTTAACACTAGAAGCACAGAAAAAGTTCTCTACCTACAAGGACGAGTGCGATCATTTTTGACCTTTCATTTGTAAAACCGTTTATGAACGTTTTCTTTCAAATTACTTCGAATGTTGCATTGAAACAAACCAGTCAATCATACTTGCTTGTTTTTGAAGGGTGAGAAAACAGCCAGGTGAAAAAATAGCCTACACAGAAAACGAAAATTATTATTAAAACGTTTTATTAGAACTCAGTCAGCACAATTTTTCATGTCGCAATAGTTGCTTCACCGAACGCGTGTTTTCCACAACAGACCTTCTTGCAGTTTTGGTAGAAGTTAGATTTATTTTTGCAGGACACAAACTGGTGATTTTTTCTTTTCCCAGCTTAGGTGTGATTCAACACTGATTGCAGTCAATGCAGTGCTGGATGTCTTGGGTCACTAACGTGGGTAGGACGTTACACAGCCTACTACATCTTTTAGCTTGCGAAGCTCTTTCATAAGCTCAAGTAGAAACTGTCTCCTCGACAGTTTCAATTTCGTTGTTACACAGTAAATGATGTGAGCATTTATGCACTACAGTCGATTATGCTGAAAAACACAGCATCTGACAAACGCCTAGGTGCACTTTTATTAGTATGGTATTAGAACAGAACATGGTGAAGCCTTAGAACATGGTGAAGTAGCTGTCATTTGTGACAATATAGCCCTTATAGTCATGGGCGTAATTAGGTGGAGGACACGGGGAACGCGTCTCCCCACTTATTCAGACAGTAGGGATATAATATGCCATATCCCTCACATTTTTCTATTTAGGTTTCATAATGTATTGGTTTCACACCAAGCTGTCCTCCTCATATTTTGCAACAAAATTACGCTTATGCTTATAGTGAAAAGGCTACTAAGAGAGATATTACAACAACCAACTATCAGCAGCTATTTGACACAGCTAACAAACAAACCTATAAGACCAGTGTTGCTACTCTGTTGTTACGGAAAAATACTAGTTTTCATTATAAAAAAAACACTAGATTCACAAAAAAAACACTAGATCACAAAATCAAAATTACACACAGTGAATATGCCCAGAAAATGCGTTGCAGTGCCAACCATAGACATTGTGCGACTCATTGTAAACCAGAGATAAAGAAAACGGGAGATAATGGGCTCATAACGGAAATTCACCATAAATCTTATTCGTTACCAGAACGACAACGGCAAAGTAGTTTGTTTTTCTTCTTCACAAGGTTATGTGTATTGTTTCACTAATAGACTGATGTGCGCAGATACGACCTAACGTGCACATTTCCTTGTTTGAGAGGGATTCTACGACTGGAAGTATGCTCTTGAACGTCTGAGGAGCAGGCCCGTAGCCAGGTGTTAAGTTTTGGGTGGCCAACCTACAAAATTTGGGGAAGGCACAAAACATTTGGGGGGACGTTTCTTCCAACTGCTACCCCGTGACTATGGGTCTGCTGAGGAGACGAGCAATCAATGAAGATACCACGATTACGTTTTAAACGTTTTACGTTTTATCGCAGATACAAATCACTTGGAAGAATTTATACTCGCGAAACTACTTTTCAGCGCACCGATACGCAAGCTCCAGGACGTTAATTGCGCGATACAGCGCACCAATGCTGTCGCCGCCAACCAGACTACGATCCACAAATGAACACTTCAACAAAGTGCCTTCCACGAAAGTCAAAACATATGGTCAATGGCAAATGTGTAAGTGTAGGAGCAAACAAGAGAGCGACGGAGCGGTTAAGAACAATTTTGCTAATTCCTGCTGTGAACTCAAATTGTAACTGCTCCTGATTTCCCGCAGCTTGACCAAACTCGATTCAGCGCCAACTCAGTGGCTTCAGCAAAAAATGAGTCACTATTGTATCAACGCTCTGGCCGTGCCATGGCGCCGATGTGCTCCACCAACACTATGAGTGCTCTTGCCGTATCAGTTGCTTTTCCTAACATTAATGGCTCTGCCAATGGAAACACCACGAATTTTGTCTCTCTTTTAGTAGCTGAATTATTCTTAAATATTTTTGCCAACAAACCATGAAAACAAGAAATACTTTTCAAGGAAGAAAGTCAGAAATCAATCACCAGGATTGAGAAAAATTTTGCGACATATAATGTTAAGATTACGGATGTGAAATTTGTTTCAACTCTTGGAAAACTGTTAGCTGATACACAATATCTTTAATAAACATAACATTTTATTGACTTGTGTCCAATATGTTGAGCAAAAATGTCGGGATTTAATGGATAAACTTTCTAGTCATTTTTGCGAAAAGCTGCTATGGATGAAGAATTTATAAAAAACATCTCCAGAACAATTACAGGTACAAAACTATAGTAAATTCTAAGAAAATTTATACATGTTTTTTGAAAAGTACAGACGTTTTTGTTCATATTAGAACCTGTTGCATAGTTGATTGCTCAAAACTAAAACGCAAAAAAATCTGATTTCAAAAATCCTAATCAGATCTTTATTTTTAGTGTTTCATCGGCAAATGCATAATTGCTTATTTTGCGCTAAAGACTTTCAATTGCAAACCTTTCTTTACAAATGAAACTACTTTTGCAAACTATTTTAACAAATCAATGTTTTCACAAATAAAAGCATTTAACTGGAAAAAATCTAAACCTTGCTTCAAATTTTGTAGTCGATATAAGAAACAATTTTGCGAAATTGCAAGAAAACATGAAAAAATGAAACTGTTCTGCAGCAGGTGAATTCGGGTTCTTTGGGGTAGGATCCACGAGTGACGTAACAGGCTGATTGATGTACCGATTATGAATCAAACGCAGTTCTGCGTGATCTTTATCGTTTTGTGGTGGTCACAAAACATAAGCATTCAAACACCGCAAGGCTATCAGTTTTTAAGTCGGTCTTTGGTCCGATCCTCACCTACCGGTCATGAATCTTGGGAAATGACTGAAGGAGTGCTATTACAAGAGCAAGCGGCGGAAATGTGATTTTAGCGGAGAGTTAAAAATGTGGCACATCGCAACAAAGTGCATAATTGTGAAATTCGTAAAGCCCTGAATGTCGAGTCACTTCTCCCCCGAATAGAGAGATCCCAGCTATGTTCGATCAATCATGTTCCTATAATGTTCAATGAAAGTTTGGTGAGGCAAGTCTTACTGGCTACACCCAAGGAAAAGCAGACCAGAAGTCGACCAAAAACCAGGTGGTATGACTACATCTCCAACCTTTTTGATCACGTTTTGATGTTGGTGGAGGCGGTAGAACTAGGTGCGATTACTGTTGATCATGAAGTATTTCGAGTCTTCCCAGGGATATTGCCCCGCGACCTTACCCAGAGTAAAGCGGGTATAAAAAAAATGAATGAAATGGAAATTTGTTATGGATGTGTAAGTAGGAATGGATACTAGAGGAGGCGACCAGGTGGTCGCCTCACCCCCACTATTTCGGAGATGCCGTGTCGCGGCCCCTCGTTTCAGAGTTTCGCTCTTAGGCTTTGTATTGTTTTGTTAAACAGCTTATTAACCACTCCACAGTCACATTTAATCAGCTCTGAAGCAAGTCATTTGTTTTTCAAATAAAGCAAAAATGATATGTAAATATGCCAAAGGGGGGCCCTCAACAACTGTTTTGGGGCCCCCTTTCTGAGAGCTTGGTTTGGGCCAATAAATTCCAATATCCACCCTTGTGTGTAAACTTTCTTTGTGAAGAAGTGGAACACTGCCCAATTCTTGGTAAAAGAAAGGGTGGACTATGCTTAGAATAGGTATAGAGAGGAGAATGATTGCGAAAGTTATGGTAAGCATCCAATCAAACTGTGCCTGTCTTTGTTCAAGTATCTGAAAAGACGTTTTTGTTTTTTATGAAGAAGGTGCACGATGGATTTTATCATTCTTGCTCATTCATGCATGTAATCGCTCAAAGTAGAAAAAAGTAGGAAAGGTGTTATGCTGTGAACAATTTCGGGGTGGTAGGAATATTATCGAAATATTAGTCAATTTTTGCAATTTTGTTTCTCGAAATAAAACGAAATAGCAAAGTCATTGGTGACCACAATACTAGCGCATCACAAGTTCCTCGTCTAAAACGGAAATGGACATCTACGACTTTGGACATTAATGTGCTAAACTTCTGAAGAAGATTCCCTTCACCCAATAGACAAGACGTCACTGACTGTAAGATTACTGTTCGTGTCAATCGCACAGGCGTTTCTGTTGGAACAGTGGTCCCAGGAGTCGTTGCAATGGGTAGCAGGGCCAGAGTCGGCGAGGGCAACATGGACACCTAACAAAGGGTCTCCACAATCATGAGCCGTGATCCCCCCTGGTTTAAGACTGGTTTAACATATTTAATGTGAATAATCGTATACTGAAATACTTTTGATACAGGGCTGGAGCAAGCAATTCCAGCGCCCTAGGTTAGATCCATTTTCAGTGCTCCATGTGTTTGCTTATGAAAAAGTGATCCTGTTTTTTAAGCACCCCAGAAGCCGATGTATCCGCTAATCGGCGCGGATTTTGCGATTACTCGCAAACCACTGAAGGAACGACGATGGGACACCTTGTAAAAAGTTTTTCAAGTAAGATTTTCGATAAACTCCCCAAAAGTTATGTTTACACCTGAGATTTTCAAGAAAATACAGTTACTCCGATTCCGCCAGTAATCAGTTTTCGGCAAAGTTCGATTATCTTCAAACAATCGGCTTCACGCTTACCGTTAACTTCCTCGAAGCGTTTTTTGGCTTGGACTTCTTACAAGGACCACAGATGGAAAAAAGAGTCACTCATCATTGTTGCAGGGGAATAATGTTTGGCCGAAAAATGCATTTTTGTCAAAATTTAAAAAAATATGAATTTTCGTTTTTACGCCAAAAGGCATTTAGAGTGTACCATTCGAAAGAACGTGAAAAATCCTACAAATAAGAGTCAACATTTTTGATAAAAATTGTCAACTTTTTGTCAATGTCTTAGATTTTAAATTGTGATGCATTTTTTCTAAATGTTTTATTTCAAAATTGCTAGGATGCTTTAAGACTTGAATGTTAACATGTTCAAAAATTTTCATAATTTTTCGGTGTTTGAAACTGGAGATATGGGCCTTCGAGGGTAAAAAATGACAGAAGCACCTATTAAAAATAGATATTCCCCCATGGACCCCAAAAAGTATCTGTTGAGTTTTTTGCCTAAAATTTTTAAAGATTTGACAATGGCTGAATTTTGTTATGCAGAACGAATTTTTCTCATTTTTGCTATCGCAAAATATCCTGCAAATTTGCTATTGCAAAACATCCTGCTGTCTGTAAAGAGTCAATCAATCGTGGGTCGACTTATTTGAAAATTTGCCTACCGACTGTAGGTGGCAAACGTGCATTGCTTCTGCACATCGTAAAATTGCCAGGCGTCCTAGGCAATGTCCAACAAGGGTCCGATGCAAGTTTCGTTCCAGTATCCCTCCCACAAAAACACCCTTTTCCGTTGCACATAGATACGGAAGCTTTTCGCATCACGCCCATTTTTTAGATGAATTCCGACTTTACTTGAACCCTAAGTTCATCAAAATAATATCTACGCAAGTTAAAAGAGTTACAGCATTCATATAACCAAAAAATCTTGCATCAGACCCAAAACTTTGTTACAGGCCCATTGTCTCCACATGCACAACAAACCTCTGACGTTCGCGGAAGCCACCGTGTTCGTCATGGACTGATAGAATCGTAAACTTATTTTTAACAAACATGTTTTTTAAACTTTCTCTAGAACCTTGGATTCATCAAACTGTACAATGGTTTGAATAAGTTTAATGTACGATTTTGCTTATGATTACTTATTTACAGCTAACTGATAACAGTATTTCCTTGACCTTGAATAATATTTCCTAGAGATACTGAGGACCTTCATACAAAAGCTTCCCTGGGTCCACATCGAAGATTGTTTTCAGTGATTTACTCCCCGACCATCAAGTCGTCGAATTCGGAGTTGAAGTCGATGATTTTTGCAATTTCTTCTCAGGGTCGTCGTTTCAAACAAATTCACTGACTCCGATTCCGGGAGTGCAGTTCAATAACCTAAATTTAAAACGGACTACAGTATGTGGCGACGTTGATCATGTGCTCACGATGAAATAGTGATGCTTCGCTTCCCATAATGCCGTGCTTATTCTAGAGCTCATGCTTGAGCAAGGGTCGCTGTTGAGCTTCATGAAAAAACAAGGGTTATACAAGCATTTTATCTAAGATAGACACAAACCTTTGCTTCAAGTTCTGCAGTCAATTATCGTAATTTAAACCTTGAGTTGTGCTGTTATGTATGATACTGGTGACAAGCAACAATGTCTACTACATCGCCATGTTGTGTTGTGTATGTTATTTCAAACATTTCATGTGTTTATTGGAAATTGAAAGTAAATATGGCATATTCAATTCATACCTACATTAAAGTAACTTTTCAACGTGGGTCTGGCAGCAGTTTATACATTCAGGTTTGCAACTTCTTAATTTGGAATTATCGTATGGATTTTATCACACATTACTTAAAACTTGCTCTATGGAGTGCTTAAAAGCAGTATTCAACCGTACCTGGAGTGAGAGTTTAAAATTTTTATCCGCTTGGAACTGGAATTAAATTTTTTGAAGTTTGACTGCGGAGTATGATTCATAATCGAATAAAATATTTCCGACTTTGAAGCACTGATCAGCAATAATGTAGCGACGATCAAACCACGAAAGAACAGGCGGTGTAGTTTGTTATCACTTTTTTTGATTGAACAAGGATTAGACGAAATTTTGATATTGCCTGCTTCATAACCCGGTGTCTATCTATAGCTGGATATAATTCAATTCGAATCTCCAGACGATTATATGAATTCTTGTACCTTGGCTTGTTTTATTGGTGGTATTTCAAAGCCTTCGTAAATTCAAAATCGTAAAATGAGAATCATGTGGCTTATTAAAGCACCGGTTTCGTTCCAAAAAAGTCAACTCTGCACGAAAAATGGATTGGTGTGCTGATCAATCCAGCATGGATTGTAAGGAATCGAAGCAAACAATAGTGTATTGTATGCACAAGACGCAATCAAAAAGAAAACGCAAAGGTCGTGTTGCGTTTGAAGCTATGTTTCTTACGTTTATTGTTGTCATCATGCTGAAAAAGCGCTCCATGCTTTTTTCAAATTTCAACACGTTACGGAAAACCTTTAACACATCAGCTTCGAAAATTTCCACTGCTTTACTGCCCATGTCGTTTAACTGATTGTGACAAGGCCGTCTGGATGTGTAAAAAATCCATTAGGAATAATTTAGTTCAAGCAGCTACATTGGTAAAAGAGTGCTCGCATTCCTGCTTCCATTACAAAAAAATTGTGGTTTCCTGAGAAATTTTTAAAAACATTGTGTTTCTGAACATGCAACGCTGTCAATATCGTCTAACTTTTGTCATGTTGTTGTATTATAGCTGTGGAATGCTGGTGATAATCTTTAATTTTAAAAAAGGGTCTATCATGGAACTTCGTGAAGCAGCCAGAAATTACGGACTAAAAGAAGAAATTATAAACAGATTGAATGGTAAGAATTAATTTATCAATTTAAAGTATCAATGCGGTAAACAAAACATTTCATGTTAATGTTCACATTAAATAAAACACCGACGAAGAGAAAAACTGTGCTTTAAGATATGTTTGACCAATCGATAAATTTTGACATAATGATAAATTGTGACTTTTTTGACCTAATAGTTTGGGAGTCGCTCATGGTATGAGCGTGAAATTTGATTTGTGGACGTTTCGTAAACTTTCAAAAAGGCAGAAAAATTTTGACGTGATTGACTTTTGGTTGCCCTAATTATAATAAAAAAACAAAGTACACACGAATTTAGAATATAAATGAATTTTAACAAGAATTCCATCTCTTCATCAATATTATTCGATTGAGACAATAAAGAACATCATTTTTTGTTCAACGTACGGGCAATATGTTGAATTTTTGACCGGAGCTTTTTGGTGTCACGTGACCTCACCGCTAGCGCTCATCACTAATGAAAACAACCCACATAATAGCTTCTATAGGGGCTAGTTGATTGAAACGTAAAGCAAAATACTGCACGCATTTGAAAATCTGACAAGCAAAAATGTGATAATGC
>Ga0210059_1015916_pt1 | contig 10907 bp, 11 predicted proteins | sample Ectturendosymbi2_FD_188042 | JGI IMG/M metagenome (GOLD analysis project Ga0210059, IMG submission 188042) | Ecteinascidia turbinata endosymbiont from Florida, USA - Sample 2 (SPAdes) (version 2) | ecosystem: Host-associated > Tunicates > Ascidians > Unclassified | place: Key West, Florida... | reverse complement strand
CCTCGATGACCTTTGGTCCTTCGCAGCCTCCCACTCCCTCAAGCATTTTATGAATCGATGTACTTGGAAGTCATCGCAGTACTACATTGTAATAAGCAGGATGACTTCATTCATACTTATATCTCAAAAGCTTGTGTTTCATCAAAGTAAATGTATTTGCGCCATCAAACGTATACTCTCTACTACCGCGATGTATGTATCCTCGTCTTCCTTCTTGCGTATTTCATGTTACTGCGATGCATGCTTAAATTCAAGCGACTTGCGTGTGGGAGTTACGACGTTACTCAATACAATACAATTTACAATTTAGTGGAAAAGTTGCGTTTGCGGAAGAATGGTAAATACTGTAAGCACTGCTTGCACTACACCAACTTTTCCAACCGTCTCTTTTGTTAAAGCAATGAAAAAATTGTCAGCACTTAGATCCTGAAAATACATAAGAAAAATTACAAACAAGAAGACAGTAAAAACGTTCTGATCACTGACGGTGGCAATATCATCATGCTCACCATCCATTGCTGGAATCGAACGCTTGCTCAGCAGCATGTCTTTAATCCACACAAAACAATGAAACAGACAGAGCAGTGAGAGGGTTGCTAAAAAGTGCATGTTTATAGACACTTTGGGTGGAAAGAAGCTGAAACCCAGATTCAGAGCTGTTCAATTTGAATAGATGATGGAGACTGTTGATTCAACAGCATTGAAGAATTACTAATGATTGAGATTGCATTGCCTCTTAATCCTTATTTCATTTCTTTAGTTTTTGTTATTCAATATTCAGGTTTTTGTTTGTTGACTGCATGTTAGGCACAAAGAGCGTCTGACTTGATAACGCATGTGTTCTTCGATGATTGCTGCCTATATGTGTCTGTGTAAACTAATGATAAAAAATAAATTATATCTACCTATCGATCACTGCTCTCTACATCACACTATACTTTGTTCATTAAATACTAGACTGGAAAATAGCAGAAAATATTTTTCTTTGTTAAGATGGTGTTGACAGTTTAAGAAAGGATTGATGCAAGACCTAATCAACATCGTGAATACCGAACAGTACAAAACTCTTCAGTTTAAATTCGAAACTTCCCTGCAGCGTTGTCAGGCGCAGTAGTTTCCTAAACATTGAATGACAAAGAATTGAAAGCAAATTGGAAGAAACAAACAACTAATCTTAAAATTGTATAGTATGGTAACTGATATTTCTTGCTCCATATGTGTCCGTCATTCGTGATAAACAGAGCTGTGATTCTTGAACTTATTGATTACCTCTAAACCAGTGATTCTCAACGTGATCTAAGTGGACTACCGGTGGTCCACCTGGAATTTCTAGTGGTGCACAGAGAGTTCCAGAAATCCTTGACAAAACGTTCCTGAAAATTGTAACTATTACTCTGCAATAAAGTATGTACGACCATTTTCTCAAAGTGGTAGATCGGAAATTTTCTAATAAGTTGGCCATGCTGGGCCAAGAAAGGTTGAGAACCACTGCCCTAAACCATACAGAAACGTTGTTTATATAGTACCTTCATCGGAGCTTTCGCGCTAACATGTTGGATAAATTGAAGGTGAAGTGTTGCAACCTCTCCGGTGGCGTTGCGTTGATTGGGTGATTCACCACGAACGGGATGTGCGTGAAGAATAACACCATTATATAAGTAGTGCGAGCAAGCAATAGAAAGAGAGATTGCGAGCATTATCTCTGTTGCTTGCTGCCACGGTGCGAAGCTTTGCGCACATGCCGCTCGGGATTTCCGATCGCAACAAAATGGTGCTGTGACCAGGATGTGAAGGTCGTGCCGAGTCCAGCCTTCGCTCAAAGAACGTGCGATCGGTGTGGTTCGTTGTAAAAAGGAGGGGATGTTGTTGCAACCTCCCCGGTGGCGTTTCGTTGATTGGGTGATTCACCACGAATGGGATGTGCGTGAAGAACAACACCATTAAATATGTAGCGCGAGCAAGCAAAAGTAAGAAAGATTGCGAGCATGCTCTCTGTTGCTTGCTGCCACGGTGCGAAGCTTTGCGCACATGCCGGGATTTCCGATAGCAACAGAAGGTAAAACTATCGTTTTGTTTTTAGTCTGCAAAGCCAGTATCCCAGGCTCGCATATCTTGCACTCTTGAGGTTATCGTGCTTCTGGGAGAGATCTCCAGGTTTAATACATTATGTTCATTTTTGCAAGTTTCGCTTGGATCATAAGCCCTGTTGCAACCGACCTTGGGCTTTGCTGTTGCAGGTGATTGATCGCGACTCCAATTTTATTTGGATTTGGAAGCACCTGACTTTGATACTTTCGCTGATCTCTTCGTCAATAACCATATATCGCGTCTGTTTTTTCAATCACAGCTTAGCGCTTCACATTGTCGATGGTGTATTAGACATGTGGTGGGTATGTTTTGTGATGTAGTCTTGTTTAAAGCTCCGCCAGTAAACATTCGATATCAGGCGCGCCGTCAGGCTTTGTTGGAGGGAAGGAGGGCAAAATTAGAAACACCAAGTGGCTACATTAAAAAATTACAGATACAATGAAAACAGTTGCATTGAAGCAGAATTTGTCTGTGAAACAAGGCGAGAAAGGCCAGTTTTTCCCATGTTTTTTGCAAATTTCTTAAAAATCTTCGAATGACTTAAAAAGGTAATCAGTACCCGAGATTGTCAAATTGCGCTGGACTTTAGAAATTTTTAAACATTCCAAATCACCTGTTTTACCTGAACTCCTGTTTTAGATTTCCACACCAAAAATGAAATTGGGGATGAACGCCACAGGGTCCATTAACGACAACCTAGCCTGTATTGAGGTAAATATTTACTGTTTTCCATCAACAGGTTTTTTTTCAACATGCTGTTGTCGTTTCACACGAACTACCGAAACAAGTTTAGCACAACTATTAACGACCTGACCAAGATACATAGAAATTATGTCAGAACGCCCCGAAAGTTTCTTCTGGACGCTGTCGCCAACCTTCCAGCAGAACTGATTGGCTTTGGGATCGGGGCGAATGCCACGGAAGCCATGGTAGCTGTCGGCTATGCTCGACTAAACAGGGTATTGCGAATGCACAACCTGCTGCAAATATTTGCTTCGTGGGAAAACGACATCAGACGAAAGTAAGTGAATTTGCTGTAATTGCTCTCCGATGCAAATAGACTCATAGGTGGATATTTTAATGAGTTAAGGCAAAATTTTGTTGACCAGAAGCGTTCAGAGAATATTATAGAAATAAAGTTCAAACAATTGTTCAGCGAAAGCGACTTCCCAATTATGCTCCAGTTGTTGAGCCTTACACTGCCCGGCAACGATATGAGGCTAGGATTTTGCCTCCATGAAAGCAAATCTTACCGCTTTTGTCTCTGGCAGTTGTTCTTAATCTGGGGTAAATTTATCCCTGAGGGCAAATTTCATTTTCCAAGAGGGTAAATTTAATGTACCACAAATTGCAGCCAATGTAAACTTTTATAAATCATTCTGAACTGTAAGACTTTGTTAATTTCATATTTTCAAGAAATGAGCGCCATTGAGTGTATTGGGGGTAAATCTGGTAACGTTAGATAAAAGGTAAGATATGTAAAAAAAGTTAAGAACCACTGATCTATGGGGATGTTTTGTTTCGTGAAATCAACCAGGTCGCTCAGGCAGTTTTATTTAAAACCGGTTTCGACCAATGTTGACATGCAGTTATGTTGGGCCAGAGGCACCTGATCACTGACTGTTATAAGTCACTCCGGCGTCTTTTTTCGTCTGTAATTTTGTGTTTGGTTTGCTATTTTTAACTTTTTCAAATTGGCGTTTGTAAAGTTCTTTGCCTGTTAGCCATTTTGAAAGGACAGGCTGTTGGATTGGAATTAAAGTTGTGCGCTGGAACTATTACGCCTAACAATCAATGAGAAGCATTTTGTTCTCTCAACATAGTTTGCGCATACGAAAGAAAACGATCTTGTTTTTCTTGCAGAGCTTTGATTTTGCGCATGTACAAAGCGTTCCTTTTGCTTCTGTTCACAATCAACACACTGGGATGCATTTGGTATGGCGTAGCTGTTCCTAACGGCCTGGCCCGACCTCATTCATGGATAAGCGTCCCTTTTACGAGTAAGATCTTCTTACCTTTTTTTCTTAAAACAGGACAGTACCACTCACATATTTTTTCTTTCATTTTCACCACAGGCTTCCAGACGATTTTTCACGACTTTTAGATGGTGGTGATAAATTTCACGATCCGCTATAAAAGATATAAATGGGCCAAGAAGCCATTTTGCACACACCGTTTTGTTGCCGTGAGGCGTCCGTAGGGAAATGAGCATAATAGTCTAACCGAACAGTCTCGGGCTATACGTGATGGGTCAATCATTCATCATAGATTCATTCATTTTCATACCCGCTTTTTCTCTCGGGAGGTTTACGGGGCAGCAGCCCTAGAAGAACTCGAAATACCTCACAGTTTTCAGCAATCTCAGATAGTTGTGGTGGCTGCACAAGGTCGAAAATGTATTCATAGGTCGAAAATGTATATACAAGGTCGAAAATGTATTCATAGGTCGAAAATGTATATACAAGGTCGAAAATGTATTCACGTCACCTGACCCTTGGCCCATCTCTGATCCGCCTTCCCGTGGGTGTAACCAGGAGGAATAGCCTCAACAACCTTTCCTGGAACATTCTAGACACACGGCCTAACCAACATGTCTGAGATCTCTCTATTCGGAGAAGTGGATCGATATTCAGGGTTTCACAAATTTCACAGCTGCATAGTACTTTGTCGTGAAGTGTCACGCTGCGAACTCTTCGCAAAAATCCAAGCTCTGCCGCTTCAACTTGACATAGCACTCTTTCAGCCAGTTTTATAATCAACTGAGTACCTGACTGAAACATGTAATGAACGTAACCGTATATTTTCGGTTACTGCCCATGATGCTGCTATGCATCTGAAGTTTGTTGTACTTGCACTCATGAAGTAAAGATTCCACTAGTGTGTGGCTTTCTTAACCCGTTCAGCTACGGGCCTGTGCGCCTCACACAAGAATGAATTGTTGACAAAACTAGTCTTGCCCTTCTCGACCAACAAGCAACTTTAAAGTCATCTTCGTGGGCGAATGATCAAAGTGTGGACGTGACGTTGGGTAAGAAGTACTGTACCTCTAGGGCAGGGGTTCCCAACCTTTCTCTGACTATGTACCCCTTCAGCACTTCGACAGATGAGCATGTACCCCTGAATTTTTTTATGACAAAAAGGCTGAGTAAAACAACAAATCCACTGAATTTTTAATATGACTTTATATTTTAGAATATTTGGAAATAAATAATATACAAATGAATTTTCCCTGCTATTGCTTAAATGCACCCCTAGGGTTACATGTATCCCAGGTTGGGAAACCCTGCTCTAAAACGAGGCATTCCCCACGCCTGTCACGTCACAAAGTTTCTCAAGATGCAGCCGATCACTACAATCTCCAAATTGATCTGTTTTGTGTATAACAGCACACAACCCGGGTGTGTTGATCTTCTGCTAGTACTTTGTTCTTGAAAGCTGCTGTTACATATATTATATTTATTAATGTCCACCACCTCTATTGCTGCCCGTGTGGCCATTACACGTTTACGTTCGTCATACTGCATCCTTGTCGTGGCACACGAGGAGCTCGCTTTGGACCGTCGTACCAGTCACTTTGCGGCAAATAAATGTGGTGTGGGTCATAACAACGTTGCATGGGAGGCATGCTCGAGTGTTTTTGCAGATTACAAAGAGAAGCAATTGCATGGCCACGATTGGCAGCCGTTCATCGACAGCCTTTACTGGCTGACTGCGGCTTTAACCACCACTGGTTATGGCGACATCAAACCAGAAAACCAGATTGAGATGGTGTACGCTTGCACAATAATGGTGATTGGGAAGATGATCGTCGGTTATATTCTGGGTATGGTGGCTGCTACCCTGGCAAATGACGAAAGTGTCCGAATCTGCTTTGAGCAAAGTGTCACTGTAAGTGATTTTTGTTGTCGTGTTAGTATCTTCCCATACATTTTTCGTTGTTTTTTTAACAACTTGTTTAATTTGAAAAACAAGAGTATCATTACGGTTTTCGTAAGAATTTGTGGAATGTCTTGCACTTCAAACGTGGTAGGTGCGTAAGTATAGGCTGGTTTTTGTGAGAGTCCTGCGCAACGCACGTCATTCACTCAGCGTTAACGCTGCGGTAGTTGCAATAAAATGTACAATCTTCAATCAAAGGTTCGTTGCTTGCAGTGCTTGTGTTGTGTTGAGAATTTATGTTGTTGCCTTCCTGTCACTTGACTATTCAAACCGATGTAGGTGAAAAGCTTCACGTTTGTTTTTTTGAAAATTCAGGATCTTATGTTTTCTTTCAGTCCATCAAGCGGTGCATGATTGACTTAAACTATAACCGGAAATTGTACAACCATGTTGTCAAATACTACGACTTCATTTGGATGAAGAACAATGGAATTTCAGTGACAGATCTCTTTCCAGATCTGACGTTCAGGTAATATGCCACTGAAACTCTGTATCTGATTGCACGCTCAAATGTTTTTAGTACAAAACACATCATTTCTCATTTTGGCCCTTTTTCATGGCCTAAAGTTTAAACATCTTTCTATCTTGAAGCAACCTCAAATTGTTCACAGCAATAAGATATCGAAACCAATTTATTATTTGGCATGGACCTGCGCATTCTGGAAACGCCCTTTCTTGCAGTTTACGTGCAGACGTCTACATGCAAATCTGCAAAGGCGTCTTGCCCAACATCAAGCTGTTCCACGGTTGCCCGGATAACTTTTACCGACACTTGAGCACAATGATCGAGCCAGTGCCTTTTATGCCTGGAGACTACATTTGCCTGCAGGTAACAACTGCGCGTTTTTGGCTTTCACAGCAATAGTTGAATTCAGTTTCTCGCTTTGCATTCTATTTGAAGTGTCGCGATGAGCGGTCTGCGGCGCCCATCCCCGCTTGCTGTGCGCCTGGGGCCAAGGGACCACCGTCGTAGTGAATGTTGCATTGTTAGAAAGTCAGTGGCAACACCGCGCCTGAGCCTTTCTCTTGAACCCACCCACTGACACCGAGAACGAAGTTGGTACTTGTAGCATTTTTCAAATATCTCGGTATGACCCGACTAGTCGTCGAACCCAGTTTACCCGTTTTAAGGCCGCGTGCTCAACCCATTTCACATTCAGACAGTAATATTTAAGGTCTAAAAACTCAGCTTATAACTTTTTCATTGTTTGGCCCGTTTACAAAGTTGGCAAATCGAACAAAGTACCTGGACTATTAGTGCATTGCAACCTAATATTTTTCTGTCGCGACCTCAAAAATCGAACGGCAAAGTAAGCATTCAAGTATTCATGGCTTTAGAATGATCGTATTCAGCAAGAACCTGAAAAATGCATAAAGCATGTGAATTAATTTTTTCAGGGCGATGTTCGTTCCGAGCTGTACATGATCGACCATGGAGTGGCGGAAGTGGTTGCCACTAGCGACCAAGGAAAGCCGGAAAGTGTGCGTCTGGTTTTGGAAGGAGATTCATTTATGACCGAAGGTGTACTTTGCAAGGTCAGTTTTTTGCACTGTAACTGACTTAGTCTCCGACCCGTAGCTAGGTTTTAAGGTTTGGAGGAGAAAATACATTTTTAGAGAGGCAAGAGTTATGTTTTCATTACATGTTTCAACAAATTTATCTGGGAACAAACATTTTGGAGAGTATTGCCCTTGTGGCTACGGGCCTGCTTAGTCTTCCGCACTGTTTTTTCGTTGGCGTTTCAACAAAACTCTTGCTTTCCACATACTTGTTTGCTTTTTGACCACCACACAGTTAATGCTGCTTCGTGCTGGCAGTATGCCACGCATCGTGTTAATGCTAATTCCATTTGCGCGTTGGTTTTGCTTTCCACCTTGGTCAATAAACCAAAATTTTTTTCAAGTCGTTTTGCGAAAGCTTATCTCGCCATATCAGTGACAGTGTTCAACAGATTGTTGCTTGTTCGCTATTTGAGCCACTTTTGCATAAGTCTGTTTTTTGTTCTAAAAAATAACACGTGACGTCATCAATTTTTTGTCCTTTACATAAAGATCGTAACTTCTTTCTTGAGGTCTAGTTTTCAAAAACGAAATCTTTGTACTTGCAGTTCCACATTACCTGTTTGTAAAGCACATTTCCTCGTCAGGAAGGGTTTTAAAGTGAGCATTTATTGGAGCCACATCCTTCAGAGCGCTGACTTAAAACATTACATTGAACGTGTTTGAAGTGGGGCAATAAAATTTTGATGTTGAAGGCAAACACAGAAATGAAGTCTTTTCGACTCTATACTTTTGCTTAAAAAGTGTTCCGGAATATCTTAAAGCGTGAGCGTGCTTGACTCGTTATGGGCGATCGCAAAATAATTAATCAAATTGTTGCGAATATATACTTCATTTTGTAATGTAATTTCTGTACTAGCTCTTGCAAAGAAATTAATATTTTTGCAAGCTGGAGGTATTTTTTAAAATTGGAATTTAAATGTGACATTTAAATTATTCTTGTTGAAGAATGCGTGTAAAATTTTTGCATACAACTGTACAAAGGCTAGAACAAATACTGCTCTAGTTGCAAGAACAAAAGTGATTCCTGTATTTTTCAGGTGATAAAATGATTTAAGTATTTGAATAACTGAAAAAGTAGTAAAATCAAACAGAACTTTGAGCAAGTAACATACCAATTCAGTGTATTTTGGACTATAATTTAAAACGATGTGATAAAGTTAAGCCCTTTCACCAAGTTGAACGTCCATAAAAACGAGATATATAATTGACAATGTCCTCAGATTTTCAAAAGCTTGCTCGTAACTTAATTGCCTTCTCTCTGTTATTTTTCCAGGTTCGGAACCCTTACTCATTGCGAGCTCAAACTTACGTGGATGTTTTCATCTTGACCAAGGAAAGCTTGGATAGAGTGAAGGAATGCTACCCCGCGGCAAGTGACGTAATCGCCAAGAACGGAAGACGCCTCTTCCCCGATTTGCATTTCTGAGAAAGCGCTCGTAACTCGTTCCAGCGGCTGGCTTTGACAGGCGTCACCAAATCATCCCATGTATCTCGCAGGATTCTTCTTGCGCACAAAGTACAATAAAACAAAAGTCGAAACAGCGAAGAACCGGCTCTACTTGCGTGATTTGATTCAAATGTTGCTTTTAAAAATACCTTGCAGCAGAAGTATCGAGGTGTTATTATTTTCTTTGTGAGTTCATGTGAAAATCTTCTAGAGAAGCGGGATGTGTGAGCACGTGCATTTATATACATGAGCACATCCACTTTTGAAGTCGCTACTTTCTGGTAAAGATTAATTGGCACAAAGCTTCGGTTTCACCCGCTTAGCGTTATTTTGAGCAGTTGCCAATACTTTCTAAACTTAATGTATGCAGTTTGTCAACCTTTTGGCGCTACGGAACGAAAAGTGCAGACGAAATTACTCTGGCATTAAAAAAGCAATGCACATACAAAAATCTGGACACACAGAAATACCACCACTGCCACTGAAGTCTGAGAAGATTGCAGATTGCGATGAAATCCGTCCGGAAATGCTCAAAGACTGGAACAGAGAAGTTCTTCGGCTGGCTCGTGTGTGCCAGTTGGCATGGCGTGCTAGAAGGGGACCGAAAGATTACCGAGGTTAGGTTGCGCCCGGAGCAAGAAACAAGTTTGGCACCCCCATGTTGGAACCTAAGGTCTTTTGGGATCACATGTACTGTATTGAAGAAAGTACTTGTGACATTGTTGGAACTTTTCGGTGCCCCCCAATGATTCGGCGCCCGGGGCATAAAGCACCCTTGCCCCCTCGTTACGACCCTGGTATGGGCGCGATCGTTTATTACTCACTGAACCGCTCTTTCTCAGTCGTGTGACATCTGCTTCAGCACAAGCGGTGTTCTTTGCTAAAAGCTTATCAAATCAAGCTTTTGTTGTTTTGTGCAGAATGTGGCATCATATCAGTTTGACAAAGCGTTTAAAGTGGCTCGTAAACCTGTTTCGTTACATTATGCACTTCAGGAACTATTGTAATATTTGAACAACGCCAATTACACAACACTGTTCCACCAAATGATTAACACGCAAACAACTAACAGCAGTCGTAATTAAGAATGCTGCGCCAAGAGACTTCGTTGTTAGAGCTCAGCGGACACACGCAATGTCAAATTTAAAATAGCTCAGGGAACTCTTTCCTTTGAGGTGGTAAAACCAGGCAGTTCTTTTGAGGCGATTGCCACTTGCCAGGCAACCTGCATGACAACTTAGCTGCAAATGTACAATAGGCTGAAAAATAATTGTAATTTCAACAAGTGTGCGCTTCGAAAATCGGCTGTGACATGGGGCATTTACAACAGAGCACCACTTCCCGTTACAAAGCTCGCGTCTCCCAGTTCTTTCAATCTTTGGAAAATTGCTGCCTGAGTCGCCTAACCTCAGCATATTTCTACACTTCACATTGAAGCAAACTCACGAATGATATCACTCCCAGTGGCGTAACTCACAGGGGTGCAGGGGTTCGAACCGCCCCCCTGGCAAGCTAAATGTAAAAACCAGGTCACCATTTAGTTTATAATTCGATATTCAATATTTGTTTGACTTTCAGTAGGCTGTTGTTTTTTTTGTGTTTTCCGGAGTTTTCAAGTTTTGCTTTAGAAATCCCCATCCGATTGCACTTTCGTTTTTCAACTTTTTTCTGAGTGTTGGCAAGTGGTCCCCTACGGCAGGGGTTCTCAAACTTTTGGTGTTATGGAGCCCATGAAGAGATTGACCATAATTTACGGAGCCCCACAATAAATTTTAATGCCGTTATTGCTTCTTTGGACAGTTGAAAAATTAGCCAAGTCAGTATTTTAATAAGTAAACGAATAGCTCGCGGAGCCCCGAGGTTTCTCTCG
>Ga0210059_1015913_pt1 | contig 10909 bp, 7 predicted proteins | sample Ectturendosymbi2_FD_188042 | JGI IMG/M metagenome (GOLD analysis project Ga0210059, IMG submission 188042) | Ecteinascidia turbinata endosymbiont from Florida, USA - Sample 2 (SPAdes) (version 2) | ecosystem: Host-associated > Tunicates > Ascidians > Unclassified | place: Key West, Florida... | reverse complement strand
TGATTTCACTCTAATTCTTGGGTCATTAAGCGTGGTGCTGACTGGTTCAATACTTTTGAGTCACTCAAAAACGATAAAAGCTAGAATTGTCAATTTCCTTAACCTATTTTAATAAACGCAGTAATCATAAAGCTCCACAATTTTGACGCGTGGTGAACAGCCTAGAAACATGATAAACCAGCAAAGGAGTGCTTTAATATTCAAGCGCGAGGCCCCCAAAAGCTCCAGGCCCGCGCGTTTGCCCAATGGTTAACCCGGCCGTGGTGTTGTTTGACAAAAGAACCATAGCTAAGTTATTAGCTCCGGCATCACTACACATTGACCAAACTCTGTCTCTCCCGCTATATATAAAGCACTTTTGCTCCTGCATTTTTCCAAGCAACAGAAAAAGAAACACGCACTGCTTTACTATGGGAGTAAGCTTTTACTTCTAAAGTAGATGGACGATGACAAGTGCGACTTCACGTTACCTGGTGTTTTTTCTCTTTGAAAAGCGCAAAGTTTTCGTCAACGTATTTTACGTATATTTGCTCGAGATGCCAACGAAGCTTAGTTTCTGCAAGAAATCCGTGAGCAAGGACTTCTGAGCATAACACGAACTGTGGCCGGATTTCATCGTTTACTTCGAGTGAAGTAAATCTGAGTTTCAAGTAGTTGTCGGTATATGCGAACGCCTGCTTTCGTTTGGCAGCAGTAAACTAAGACGGTGAAAGCTAACCGCAGCTCAGATACCAACTTCACTCAAGCTGCTGACCATATTACCTCAGAACAAACATAAATGTCATGTGGACAGGGGCGTAACGATGGGGGCAAGGGGGCACAATTCCCCGGGCGCCGGATCATTATGGGGGCGCCGAAAAGTCCTAACAATTTCACAAGCACTTTCTTCAATACAGTAAATTTCCTTCCGAAAGATTTCAGGTTCGAAAATGGGGCCGCCAAACTTGCTTCTTGCCCCGGTCGTCGTCTTACCTCGTTACGCTCCTGCACGTGCAACAGCAGAATTTTATTTTTCACGCTGGATGGGTGTATTTAATCGCTGTACGAACAGAAACGTCGTTTGCATAAAGTTAATAAATTTATTGTTTGGTGGCATTAAAGCTGAACTTGTTCGCCCTTGGTGCTTGCGGGCTCATCCACATCCTTCCGCGGACTCGGGTTGGAAATCACTGGCATATAATATACGAGTGGATTCCGTATTCCATTGTTCTTTGTAAATAATTCTGGGGTGAACCGATCGTAGTGGAGTCGCGCGCACAGCTTTCCATATTGGAGTGAATTGCTGTGAAACTGTTGGGTTAATTTCGAGACGTGAAAGTCTGTTCTACGCAATTGCGACTTTCGAGTGGAGATGAAAAGTTTTTCTGATTATCATCATAACCCTTCATCATGTTCAAGAAAAGAAATGGAATATCACATGACGTTTCGCAAAGACTATTTTGAATTACAATTTATGACTGATTTTATGTGTGGTCTTAAACCTTTGTCCCCGTTTCTACTATCGTAGAACTGTAGCAAATATCTATTCACACCGTTAGTCAAGACTATTATATTTCCTGACTTGCATGTGATTGATGCAAAAAGTGCCAGCACGCGATAAAAGTAGGCAATTTGATTTGCTTTCAAACATTAATGACAAACAAGAAAGATATACACCGACTGAGGAAGACACGAGCCGTTGTTAACCAATGAAAATTGCTTATAAGCAGTGGGCGTGAGTTAGAGATGCTTTGGGATCTAGCTTTCAACGAATAGAAATGAACTCTTGTAGAAACTGGTCATAGCGAACTGAGGTCAAAGCACAACGTGGTGTCCATTGAAACTTAACAGTTATGTCATTACAGTTAGTTCACCATTATATGTGCTGTAAGTTTCGGGAACAACGTGGACGACTAATTTGTCCTTCAAAACCAAGTCAAGCATGGAAAGATTTTTACACTGGATGTACAAGGCGGTTTTTGTATTTCTAAAGCAAGGGCAATTGTTACTGGAGTTGGCAAGAAAGCAAACGTTTTAATGTTAGTAGTAATTGGGATTTCCGCAGAAAAGCTCAACACACCAAGCATCGCCACTGTAACTCAATCCCAATGAAAACAAAGAAAATAAGGTTTTGTACAAGGTTTGCCAAAAATCATAGAGATCCAAGAACAGTCGCCACGTAAGTGGACTACAAGGCGTGCGCGATGCTGAGATCAAACCAGGGGTGACACCAGGGAAGACCTACACCGCACAGGAATGAGTAACTTCAAGCATCGTAAACCTCGGTGTGTGGAAATGGGTAAGGAGTGTGAACGCGAAAGTGTGTCCCACATGAAGCAGATACTCTTTAAGCATCCCTCCTCCCGGCCCAGTCAAAAACTTGCGTTTTCTTAAGCGGAAAATGTTGCTATTTACAGCTCTGGGTTGGCGTCTTTGCTGCAGACAGGGATGAAAAGAAACGGGAACAGTACATTGAACGGATTGCAGTCGAGAGTTGCGATAAGACGCGGCTAAAAACTACTACATCTTCTCTGGTGAAACGTCAAAGCGAGCATGAACACAAAAGCAAGGATTGATGGGCACCTTAGTGCGCGAAATCTCAACATAAGTAAAAAAGAAAAAGAAAGATGATTGCCGAAGCACAGCGCAGAAATCTAATGGCACCGCGGGTTAATAGAACGTTAGTCGAAGGAAGCCGCGATCAGCATAAGAGCCATGAAGCATGTAGTATTAGAGCGTCAACCGTCATCGCACGGTCTGCCTCGAGTGCACTGTACGTGCTGCAGAATGTTCAGGGCAGGTGCTCAGCTGTCCAGGATGTTGAGATACTTCCGCTCGATCAGCAGAGGAAGAAGCATGTGCCTGCAATGAAAGCAACTTCTGTCAAGTTCGGTTTTATAGGAAGGCCGAGCTTCACTCTCGCTATACGGTACTGCCTTAAAGGTATGAAAATAAAAGTTGCGGACGTATCCTCAATCTCCGTCTTTCCAAGGTGTGAAGTTTCCGAACTGCCAGTATTGCAACGCTTATAACTAAAAAAGTTACAAACCTTGCGATTGGACTCGTTAAAAAGCGCGTAAGTGCGCAAAATTTCGACAAAAGGTGAAATACCGGCCCAACAACAAGAATCATGCTTCACTGGTTAGAAAATCTGCGAGCGACATTGCACGCAATGACTCATTTCAGCGTGACGAGCCTTCAGTTTGACGTAAAGGTAGTGTGTTTTTGAAGTCAGTTTATGAAACAATGCGGCTTCAACTAGCTGTGGTGTACGGCAGAGTATATAATCCGTGGATAAACTACTGAAATATTGCAGTGGTCCTATAACAGTGACAAACTTCAATGGTATAAGCAGGCAGAAAATTGCGTAAGGTTATAAGCGTGGTTGTTCTGGTCGTCTGAAAAAAGGGGTTAACCTTTTTTTTTGCACCATGGCCTTCAACAGCAACCCACTATAAACTAACGACCCCTTGCGCACGACTTTCGTCGTCTAATCGAAATGAAAGCTCAACTCAATGAGCTTTCCCATCTCTACTTTGCGATCGCTCATAAATAACGCTCCCGACCCGCCAAGGGTCGCAACCAGGTTAAAAACAAATGCTCTAAAAAGTGCTTCATTCTTCTCAAAAACAACCCTCTCTGAACCAAACGTATTTAATAATTCACGGCAGATGTCTGGCAGTGGCATCGTGTTATGTCAGGAAAATCGGTGTCCTTACTACTGAAGGAGGGTACCACGACTAATACGTAACAACATCAAAACAACTCTTCAATATTTCGTCTGACATGCGGTAACCTTGAATTTTAAAATTATTCACTTGGCGTTCGAACACACGAAGTTTTCGTCTTTAAATTCTCCCGATTAACACGTGGCAGGCAGCTATGAAAACTAACCTGATCGGCAAGAGAAGCAAAATGACCACGGGAAAGATCATTTTGAAGTAGTACTGCTCGGCGAACCCAAACCCAGACACAACCAGAAGCATGGCGATCTGACACAGAGTGAAGATGTGGATCTTTCGCTGCGGAACTTTGCGCACGTAGTGGTTTGGAGGGTAGGAACTCTGTGCGAAGACACGCACGTCGTTACTTGCTCAGCTCACAACTGCGAACGGGTTGCTGATCACCGCCCGCAAGTAACGCGAGTCCTCCGAATGTTTAACCGCTAGAGGACGCCTCAACGACATTTTCCGGCAGCGTCACTGTGTGAGCAAACAACGACTGCAACAAACTGAACTTACGCCTTCCATGAGGAAGAGGAGCATCCTGTCGAACATCTGGTTTCCAATGAAGGAAGAAAAGGCCAAGTACATGAACAAGCCCTGAAACACATTGACAGAAGCGGAATTAGGCACCGTGTCGAAGACAGAGCTGATGATGACCTGCAACGTTTATGCTTGAGCTCTTTAAGTATAAACGTAAAAATAGCCATACCAGTAATTTCACGAAACTCTTTCAGCAAACGTAAAAAACGCGTACCGGCAATCTGCAATGAAAACATTAAATAGTCGGTCCGGGATTAAACTAAACATAAAATTGCCATGAAAAACGAAGGAAAACGCAATGCTACATGCAGCTTGCCAAGCAAAATGCTTCCAAGGTTTGGCAAACAATTACCCGTACCTGCAATACAGCAATGGGAATGTATCTGAGGTAAGGTATGATCAGCAAAGAAAGCCCGATGAGAACGTGAGAGATGATGCCGGTCAGACGAGTTTCACGAACCTTCACGATTCTGTCAAGATCAATAGAACGATACTCGTTGTGTCGACGGACTTTTTACCGGTTTCACTCTTGACGTCGCAATCACGTCTGCTTATAATGAAGTGACGGACATTCAAACAGTGCGACAACCAGAACGCTATGTAAGCCTAGGGTTGCAAAGACAGTAGGGTTGCCAGATGGTCGGTATGTTACTGCTGGTTTAGCAGAGGCCGGTAAGAAGCCAGTATTTTGAAAATCTGTGGCTAAACCAACTCCAAAAAAACAACGTAAACGTCTCAAATTATAATTTGACTTCTCAAATTAAAATATAATCTGGGAAATTTTTTTAAGTCCAAAATGGGGGCAAATTATTACTCCTTGCAGCTTAACAATACTCAGTCTTTGTTTTCTTCTGTTCCTATGTTTAGTCATGCTTACCATAACCGTACATGATCCACATGAGCATTTTTTGATTAACCGTGAAATCAGCGCAGGTGGAGTTGTTGTCTGAACCACTACAGGCTATTGCAGAAGAATGCAGGAAAATCATATAAATGGACAGGAAGAGCGTGACATTGTAGCGACGAGTGAACCTCATGCTGCCCGTGATGATGGTGCAGTATTTACACGCTATGGCCGGGAAGTAAAAGCGCCGGATGGGTTAAATTTATAACTTAAGGTAATCGCTTGCCTCAATGTTTTTGATTTTATGTTTGTTATCCGTTGATGTTTCTTTCAAGAGAGGGGGATGTAGTGGAATGCGCCGCGCTCGCTTCGCAATAAGTGCAGCGTTTCAAGCCTGAGGCGGCTCGCGATCAACGTTTGTTGCACGCATCATATTTGCGGAGTTAGCTGTAGTGGAATGCGCCGCGCTCGCTTCGTGAAAAACAGAGAATGAGAATTTGTGTTGTTAAATCTTGCCAATTTCCGTTGATTCGGTGTTTTCTTATTAAATTTCGTACAAAGCAGTTTTCATCGTGACCGTGATTAATGTACAGATATTAATCTCTCGGATAAAGCTTTTACCTCAATGATTGTTACTCTCGCCAATGGCAAAGATATTGGATAGGCTGTTTGAATGCGCAGTGTTCACTAATAACTACAATAACTTGGCCTACGCCTTATTTCTATTATTTTTTCGATAAGTTATTTGTCACTGTTGACAAAAAAGCCGGTATTTTATAAAACACATCTGGCAACCCTAAAAGACAGTGTTTTTTGAAAATATCGCAACGACCAAAATCGCACATTTGGAACTTCCAATGCACTTGAACTTACATATCAGGATCGTTTGCAGGCTAAAATATCAAATTTAGTCAATGCAGCACCACGACAAAAATAAAAATTTTTTCGTGATGAACGTGCTGGGGTCTGCTATGTACTGTAAACGTGATGTTAGTGATGCATGAAGTGTACGCGCGATGAATCAGAAAAAATCTACCGAGTTGCACAAAGAAATGAGGTACCACACCGCTGAGAAGCCCGAAGAGTTTGTTCAACTCTATTAAAAAAAAGTACAGACCAACAGGGGTCTCTTGCAAAATCACTTGAAACGTTTTTCCCTTAAATAAAGACAGTTTTCCTCACACAAGTGTGGCTAAACGTGTAGCAAAAGATCGTGAAAAGAACCTCTAATTCTTTTCTCCCTAAATCTGGTTAGCGGTTTCTTCAAACCCTGACAACGTACAAGACAAACACTGCTTACTGCAAGGCAACACTTGATAGCAAGAGCGCACTACACCAATGATAAGAAAGCATGTTAGGAAAAATTAACGCTTTTAAACCAGACAGTGCATCTGGTTTACTAAGATAGGTACGCACACGCTACGTTCTCTCCAGGTGCATTAGCATGATGGCCTACAGCAGATCTACATGTCCACTAAATGTTACAGCAGCTTAAGCTACCTTCTTCGTTTGGTTTTGTACAGCAGTCCCATGGCATGCCTGCACGAGGATGGTAAATATCAACCAATACGTCATACATTGCAACACGCAAGAACTAAGTTCACGCGTACGCAGCACGGATTGCGCAATTCCACTCGTGGAAGTGCAACGGCATAACGTGCCAAGTCTCCAAACGAAGCAATCAAAGACGAGTTTCGAACGATAGTAGTTAACGTTCAAAGCAATCAAACGCAGCTTTGGGAGTACGGGAGTTTTCGTGCCGGAATGGAATGACTTCACACAAAGTTGACAAGAAACACGAAAGTGCCTGATTTTTGATCAGGTCGCAAACCGATTCCACTCACTCGTCAGACACTGTCCCGACGTTAGACACGTGCTGCTCAACATCCGCCAGAGCTTTAACGTGAAGCGGCGAGTGAGGCAGAGCAGCGTGGACCCAGGGCAGGTTGAACACCGACAGTGGAATGTTGATCAGACCAACCACCATCAAGTCCCAGTGATACGCTGAGCCTTTTTGCAATCTAAAAAACAGGTTTCTCAGTACTCGGCAAAAGAACTTCCTGCCTCTGTGGTGAATGCCCCGCGGACGCTGGTGGTGGCCAAGGGCAGCAGGGCCGTCACCAGCGAGGGGGGAGTGGTGCTCGGTCCCCCATTTAAAATCTGCGCCTCCCATTTCATGTTTGCCCCCGGTTGCTGCATACATCCAATATTGTATGTTGAGGGATTTTCCCCCCTTGTGGCTTTTTGCCTCCCCCCTGTTGCGAAACCCTGGCGACAGGCCTGAAGGGCAGAAGAAACCAACAGTTTCTTTGGATCAAGGGAACAAGCTTGAAAAGTTAATCGTGTACGACTATGATAGCGCGCAACTCAGATATACACCTGAAACGTTAAATTTTACCTGCGAAAACTTTTTTCTGCCGATTCCATCCTCACTAGAAAAAGGCGGAAGCAAAAACGAAACAGATAAAAAAACACCTCAACGTAATATTCCAGACTGCAGAAATGGCCGACGATGGGGACTTACTTGTTCTGGGGGGCGTTGACCACAGCGCCGGTGACGTTCTGATCAACGAAGAAAAGGCAACTCAGGCAAAGTCCCAGCCCCATGGCACCGACGTGGGCTAGAGCTGGCAGCATATGCACAGGAGGAATAATCAATACTGCCTTACTGGGAGTGTAGTTGAACTGCTCCTCTGTAATAAGAAACGCAATAGTTATTAACCAGGATTGCTGCTGGGATAATTTTCCTTAATCTGATGCTTTATATCTAAAAACAGCTGAACGAAATTGTTAAGTGGAAATATCGTGACATTGTTGTGATTGGAATTTTTGTTTGGAATTTCGAAACTGTTGTGGGCCATTGGTTCCGAAATCATAAATCTACATTTTGGGTTTTGCACGTCATCACTACTGTTCATCAACTGGACTGGTCAGTTTGGGAGCACATTGGGAGCAGCCATTACACAATCGTGATACATTTTTCACCACTGCCAAAAAAGAATTAAGGCAATTTAAGCGTGATGTTTAGGGTGCTAGAATGATGGAATTCCACCGCTTCTTGACACGTGCTACTCAAAACCGACTGGTGATAAGAACACCGCTGTGGCGAATTTATTCATCTCTTACGCCCAAAGCAGCACTGGTGCACATCTCGCAATTTAACAAAGGGTTCTCATAAAACTCGGCGTTAAATGTACTGTCTTGGAGGTTGACGTCGTGGCCGCAAGCACGTATCTTCTGCCAAGTTGACTGAGTTTGACTGCGTTCCTATTAAGAAATGGTTACGTACGCTCGATAGCATTAAATCCAAGAGCTCCAACCAACGTGAAGGTGATGACGGCGAGCGGAAGAGCGTAATCAGCCAGCAGTTCTCTTTTGGTTGCGGAAAGAAACTGCCTGCAACGCAAAATGTCTTACTGAGTAGGTTTTCCAAGTTTTCACACAACGGCGCAAAAAGGTAACTGTCTTGCACAGGTCAGCATTTGTGATTTTGTTGAGCAGTAACACACAAGTACGTAATTGCAACTCGAAGAAGACATTCTTCTTCCGGTCCGTGTCAAAGAATTGTAGCCTCGCAAGAACACAAGTTTTAATTTGAAAAAACAAAATCGCGAAACTCTAATTCGGCAACAACCAAATGCTAAACCATAGAAAACAAACATCTTGATCAGTGTACTGTTACGTCACAAACATGTACCGTACGTGCAGACCATTGCGCACGTGTTTTGTTTGAGCAGCCATCGAAAAACTCGGAAGCACATCCGGTTGACGTTTATCCCATCATCATATGATTGATATCGATTTTTTTTACAGGCTCAAGCTCTTTTAAGTACCTATTCGACTTTTTCATCCCCTAACCCGGAGATACGCCGGAGTTACACTGCAGAAGAACGGAGACAATACACTTACGACTGATCAAACTTAAGGAGCGTTATGCCGAGCCACAGCGTGCCGAGCATCAAGGCAAGGAAGAGAATGGAGTTCTCGGGCCGGTAGCAGAGTTCCTTGCTGTCGCAGTTCTTCGCGTAATATGCGGCAGTCGTGGAAGTTATGTTCACGGGAGACATGGTCGCGGTGATATTTCCAAGCTCTGATAAATGGGAGAGGAGGTTATATTTTCAAGCGCGTGCACTGCAAAGTGCAAATACACACGTATAGAAAAATCTGAAATGAATTCTTTAGCACCAGTATAACCTAATCCCAACAAATATTATCGTGTTGTCCATGCTAAGCAGAAAAAATGCTCTTCGTTGAGATTTTTATCTACGGTAAACAAGAGTGAAAAAAACGAAGTGATGGTGTTCGGACCCGTTATATATGGCTCGTCCAAGAAACCAAGCTGTGAACAACAAAAAAGCATTTTATTGCGACATAAAATTCATCTGATGATTGCCTAAACCTCCTTTTATAATTGCTGAGGTTGTTTACGGCTTGTACTAAGCAACTGAGTTTGATAGAAATTTCGCTACAAGCTATAACGTCACAGCAAAACCGACGTACCAGGCAGGAAGTTGTAGTTTTTCTCAAAATCTGCAAAATACAAATGTTGTGCATTGTTTTACTGACTAGTGGTAAGTGAACAAAACGTTCTGCTTTGAAAAACTCACTGGCTATTGTTGCTTTGACTGCGTCGGCAGTGAACGCAAGCGCGATAAAAAATCCAAAGACCTCCTCCGTCGACCTAAACAAAAAAACATCAACCGTCACAAAACCATAAACAACTGCTCTTAAACGAGGTCGCACCGCAACATGGCGAACGATGCTGTAAGAATGCATAGCGCCAAACAAGGGAAAGCGCTGAGTCGCCATGTCCGTTTGACGTTTACACCCGATCGATAATTAGTCACGCGCAAAGTTGATGTGAGTGGTTTTGTGGTGTTCTTAACATCGGATCCTATTTGAAAAATCTGGTTTGCAAATCCAACAATACGACAAACGCTAATTGTACGTTTTGAGTGCAAAGTAGTCGGCGAAACACTTCGGCGCGGCATGCTGTACGACAACAGCGTAGCCGAGCAATCTTTCCGGGACGGTAAAAAACATCGCTTTCAATTCTGGCGCGGTGGTCGCGTCGCTCACCGCAATCAACGGTTAACAGTGGCAAGGAATGATTCAAATAACTTTCCCGATTTGAAACGCGCAGTACAGGCGAGACCACGTTCCGCAACGCGGGCCAGCTTTCCGTTTGCACATTCCACGGATGTGGAAGCGGAACTGAAAAAGAACGCAGCAAACGAACGCGAATATGAAATATTAATCACTGATCGGTTTTTACTCGGTCTGACAGAGCGTCATCAACGCCCGGACTGAAATTATTGGTTTACATGTAGGGTTGAGAGAAACCCGTTTTTTTTTTGAAAAAAAACAACCCACCTGCTTTGTTTTTTTTTAAAGAAACAAGATTTTGTTCTTTTTTTAAGGAAAATGGAAAAACCTCATTCTTAATTGTTTTTATTGCATCATGCAATATCATTATATTCAGAAATACACAATAATAATATGTTATACCTATAATACCATTCAAATTTGAGGGTAAAGAAATGTACCCCATCTTTGTTTTTGCAAATTTTTGGTCAATTCACTCCAAAGCGGTAAGGCTTGGCAAGAATGCGCACAACACACAAAGGAAAACCATTTCCACACAAACTCTGCAGTTTCATGTGAAGTGTATCTGCATGTCCTGCTAGTTCAGCATCTATAGCAGGGATCACCAACCTTCTTGAGGCTGAGAGCTACTTCTTACTTGCCGATTAATGCAAAGAGCTACCCAGTTTGATGCACGCTTCTAAAATAAAAATGTTGTTCAATTTACCTTTTGATT
>Ga0210059_1015912_pt1 | contig 10909 bp, 6 predicted proteins | sample Ectturendosymbi2_FD_188042 | JGI IMG/M metagenome (GOLD analysis project Ga0210059, IMG submission 188042) | Ecteinascidia turbinata endosymbiont from Florida, USA - Sample 2 (SPAdes) (version 2) | ecosystem: Host-associated > Tunicates > Ascidians > Unclassified | place: Key West, Florida... | reverse complement strand
TGATTTCACTTGTCTCTGAATGTCATCATCATCCTTCAATGATGCATTTATCCACACACCAAGATATTTCACTTGGTTTAAAAATTGTACACGTACACCATTTAGAAAAACATTTGATGAGGCAGGTTGTTCATACTTTTTTGGGCAAAAAAGAACACCAATTGTTTTGTTACAGTTAAAAATGATTTCGTGTTCAGCAGCATAATCACCACAAATATTCAGAAGACATTGCGGACCCACTAATACTGGGGCTGAACACACATATATCATCAGCAAACTTTAGATGATTCACAACCATATTTCCCACAGTGCATCCCACCCTGGCTGGTCCCAGCTGGATTGAGAGTTCATCCAGGTAAAGAGCAATTAAGTACGGGCTCAAGACTACCCCTTTCCTTACCCCATTGGTTATAGTAAAGGGGGATGAGTAGTTGGTACCCCACTTTACTTGCATGGTCTGTTGCCTGTACCAACTAAGTAAACAATAGTCTTACTATGCACAGAGTCACATAAGTACATTGCGCTTAATTAATTTAGCAAACAGCAGGTTGTGATTAGTTCTGTCAAATGCTTTAGACGCATCTACGAAAGCTGAAAGCATTGGAGTCTCTTTGTTTACATAATAAGACACAGTCTGTTTAAGTAGAAAAATGTCAGTGCCATGTTTTGGCTTGAAGCCAAACTGGTTGTCTGTTGTGGCCAAAAGTGGGGAAATGCATGACAAGATGTAGTGTTCATACAACTTGAAGATGATAGTTGCAAGGGAAACAGGCCTATAGTTCCCAGCATCACTTATGTTGTTGTTCCCATTCTTGTTTTTGCAAATGTTTATGTTAATGGGTACAATGACTGTTTGCATGCATTCCTGAGGAATTTTTCCATGCATTAAACACACATTGAATACACTACTCAGGTGGTTGCACACACTTGAATCAGCATAGGAAATGTGTTCAGCAATGATTCCATCTATTACACAGTTAGTGCTCTTTTCTACTAGTTAGTAGAAACTTAGTAGAAAAGAGCAGTTGATTACAAATGTCTAAGCAAGATGCTCTTGATCAAGCAATACGGAGAAATCTAATAAATAAGGTTAATTCACGGCAGAAACGAGGTGAATCCGGCCACCCCTGGTTAACGGGAACAAAATCAGAATAAAACTGGAATACCACTACTATCGGTGAGATGCCGGTGGTCAAGGCTTCTCAGAAACATTGCTCCTTTCTCAATGCCAGTGTTAGTGGCAGTAACAACTTGCTTACAAGCAGTGTTGTGCGGATATTGAAATTTATCCGGCCCGGATCCGAAAAATGTTAGCAATATCTATTTTACTGCTAATTTAGCAGAGGCTGGTAAAAGGCCGGTATTTTGAAAATCAGTATCTGAAGCCGGTATTGTGAAAATAAAATCATTTGCCGTAACTTCAATAGAAACCAACACAGAATTTCTCAAATCAGAACCTCTTGTAGTGAATCTTGTCAGGACAGTTTCTTCAGAGAAGTTTATTTGCTGCTGTTGACGTAATCCTTGGTGCGATTGTCACGTCACACACACACCGAAATGTAGCGAATCAGCCAAAATAGGGCAAATTATTAATTGTGGCTCAACAATACTGATTGTCTCTGTTTTCCCTGTGCTGCTTAGGAATTACGACACAGCTCAGATCTGGCGCTGTTCACAAAATGGCCGGTATTTTTACAAAACGCATTTGGCAACCCTGCATATGTCAATCAAACGAACTAAACCGGAAATTAAGAAAAAACTGGGGGGGGCAAACGGGGGGCCAAGCAAAAATCTGGGGGTTGCATGGCCCACCCAGCCCCCCCCCCGCTTAGAATCGCCACTGGGTCTTCCAGCTTTGACCTCGTTGAAATCCAGCCATTTTTGACAATTTTTCCTACTTTCAGAATGAAAACATGACACAACAATAAAAATAATTTGCAATCAAAATTTTTTCAAAATTCAGTACAACTTTTGAGTCTGCATACTTTAATGGAAGCTACTACAGAAAGCTGAACATTGTCAGCAGTGCATAAAATGAAAGAATAGCCTTTTTCATCTTTAAACCACACCTTTGCAGTATATTTGAATGCGAACATCACTGTCGGTAGCATTTTTGCGTTACCACCCTGCCTTGGAAAACCACCAAAACACACGAAATTGCAGTTTTTGCAAGTTATCGTCCAGAACAGTTCCCAGAAAGTCTTCAACAGGGGGCTTTAAGTTTGTGCAGGGGTGTTCACTGTCCATATTCTAAATTTGACATAAATTCCAGTGATTTAGTGTTTTATATTTCAATTTGGGAGGGCTTGGAGTTTTGTCTGCAGGCCCTAAATCCACCAAAGCCCCGACATGGTTACGGTACTGCAAATGGTGCCAGCCAGTTCTTTCAAAATTGTTGTGCTATTACAAATGTTTGCAATGGTGAATAATAAATCACATCTAAGTGATTCACTATGACAAGTAACAACTTGCAGAAAGTTGTTATTTGAAACGTGTATGATGAATGGTACCTGTCTTTTCTGCATTCACCTGGACAATTAACCTGCTAGTGCAAAATGTTGATAAAATGCTCTTTCTTGTCAATGTGGAAATATCGGATGTGATCTACCATCCACGTGCTTGCAAGATGATTTCTAACTTTTTCCCGCATTCCAGGTATCCTTGCAGTTATACGATATTGTTTTTTGATATTGTTCGGAATGACAAACATTATACAGATTCATGGCTTTTCAAATAAACACATGCAGTGGCGTAACTGACGAGGGGACGGGGGCAGAGGGGCGAATCGCCCCATCTGTCAAGCTAAATGTTAGAACCCAGCACCACTTATAGTTAATATTTCTTCTTTATTATTCTATTGGTTATCAGTAGGTTGTGTTTTTTCGTTTTTAGGAATATTTTCCGGTAATTTTGGGTTTTAGTAAATCATCCACATCTGGATTAACAACCATTTCTCAAGTTTTGTTTTGAGTGTTGGCTAGTGGCCTCCCTGCAGTGGCCAGTGTGTTCCCTTCAGCTAAGTTTTCGCCCTGGCTCAAACCTCTACTTACTGCGCCAATGAACACACATCGTACTGCAGTTGCTCAAAGATTCTTGATAAAAAGTTTTAGTCATATGAACTTTTGGGAAAGTAGATTTGACGCGCCATTATATTTTCAGTGAAAAGCAGTCACGCATCAACCTCACGCACCAAAATTATGTCAGGCGTGTCTCGACCAAAATTCATGTTGACACGCACGATATCTCGTCAACAACTGCCAAGTTTTCCAGTCTGGTTTGTAGTCGCTTCCTAATTTTTATGTACTTTTTGGAATATTGATTGAAAAATGTCCTTTTTAGGTATCTTGTCAATTCAATGCAAAACCAGGTGTGATCAGCCAAGTGACACTCGGCGATTGACCTGTCGAAGCAATCCACCTGTGCATCGACGTGTTGGCCACCCCTGGTCTATTTCAGTGTTTAAGATACATTCCCTTGGTTAGAATTGAGCCGTTGTGAGAATAGATTGTGGCTTCCTTTTCACACAATTGTTTTCACACCTTGTGTAGACTGCGTGGGTCAAACATATGCAAGTTTCTTTAGAGGACATTTGTAACTTTTAAATTGCATTTCATAGTGTTTAATGACATGAAATCCAAACATTTTTCAAACGTGTCGAGGTATTCTAGCGTTTACGTTATCAACTCTATACGTCAACCAGCCCCTCAAGAATTGGATAAGATCCACGTCTTATATGCGCGCAAGTTTTGTTCTCGGCTTCGATTGAACCTTTGTTGGTTAATTTGACATATTGCTATAGGCTTTACGGCCTTTCTGCGTTTTCTAACCGACATGCGGTGTTGCGAAAACACTAAGTGAGTCAGAAAAAAACGGAAATTTGGAACAGTTGTGAATATCACTTTAACGCAAAAATATGGAAATTATGAAAAACGTGAAAATATAAAAACTTGACAATAAAAAATAGCAAATCTAGGAATTATACACAGAGCCGTAAAATCAGCAGCAAGGCGCTACACCATTTCATTGCTGTTCAACTGCACCGGTGATCCCGAAGTTCGCTCATTCTACTGCAGCATGCTGCATCCCAACAATGCCTGTCGAAAACATCTAACATTTTCTTTTCATTAGAGAAAGAAAAAATCTTCAATACGAAGGCAATGATTACCTACAAAAGATCTGCCGCAGTTGTAAAAAACTGACAATCTACGAGCACCTTGGTCTAAGTAAGACAAAAAAGCAAACCCAAGTTGCTTCGGGGCTTCATTAGCCCTGTGCACTTTGTTGTTGCCATGGAAAACACATCGAATCCACGGTGCCAACTGATTCACATGTAATGACAAAAAATAAAACTTCCCCGCTGAACCACAGCCTAGCATGTGCCAGCTATGCTATTTATTTAGCCGTACATACATGCATATGTAAAGAAGGCAGAAAAAATAGGAAAAATAGTGACGAGAAGAGTGGCTAACAAGCAGAGAAAGCAAGATCCATAATCGAGAATTAAAAACAAGACCCCTTGCAGTTTGTGAGCATTTGATTGTGATGTTCAAGATGCTTTGTTATTCCGTATTGTTATAATAAGCATAGTACATGATTTTCTCTGGTTTTATATTGTTGTAAGCAAATGTGAGGAGTGTAAAGAGGAAACATTTTTCTGGTCGACCCGGGCGACATTAACATCGCTACGCCACTGCAGTAGAGCATGCGGTGGGATATTACCTCACTGGTTAAAAGTGTAAACCTAATTTCTGCCAAAAACATCTATTACTCTAATAGGCCTAAATATGTTTTTCTTTGCGTCAACAGCAGAATCACGAGCAACATTGTAAAAACTTGTTTTGGACAGAGGGAACAAGTTTGGATGGATGAAAAATTAGTTACAATTTTGCTTCTTGAAATTCAAAGTTGGGCTTTCGTTTTTCTAAATCTCTCAGTTTATCACATCTTAATTCTAAATCTTTGGAGAATTCTTAATTAATTACTTGTCGTGTGAGGAGAAGAGTAATTAGGAAAGGCGTAGGCAGGCGCGTAGCCAGGGGGGGCAATGGGGGAAATTACCCCCCAACTCCGAAAGTTCCACCAAAAATTTTCAGAGCAGTCAAGCTTTCAATGTGTATGCCACAGAAATACTTCAGAGCAAATCACCGATATCGCTTGCGATACCTATTGCATAATTTAGTCGAACCTGATCAAAGCACTATGGTTCACCAATTGTCCATGTTTAATCAAATGTAGTGTACATGGGCGTCGGATAATTTTATTTAGGTGTGAGGCAATAGTACAATTTCCAGGTGAAGCCATTGGTTTTCGTAGGGTGGGCAAAATGGTGAAATTTATTTTTGTCCACTCGAAGCTAAGCAAACAATCTTTTTGCTAAAATTATAATAGGAAAATGCAAAATTTCAAAATGTAGGGAGGGGCCAAGGCCCTCTTCTACTCCTCCACTTCCGACGCATATTGTTGCGTATAGTGGAAACGTTGGAGAATTCATGTCATGGCTGACATTTTCCTAAGGTTCAAGCTCCGTGTGGAAGTGAAAAATACGAACTTGCATCTAACCGGTTGTAATCACTAACTGAAAGTAAAACAAGGAGTAACTCTTTTCCGTGGCGTTTCTTGCGCACCAGCTTGCTGTTTCCAACCTAATGGTGATGCAAACTTCACTTCAAGCCCATCACAAAATTCCTCTCTGATAACTCTGGCGTGCTACAAATACTGTATTACTTACTAAGGACTGAGGATGCGTAATTTTACGTGAAATCGATTTCCTATTAAAAATTTGCTGATCGATTCCTTGCTTACACCCATCGTGGAGAGTACATACTTGAATAGAGATATGTGCAAGTTTGAATCATCGCAAAAATACGAAAGCAGATGGCAGTCGACTGATTCCTCGAAAGCATACAGAAACATTAGTGCTTTAAGTGTTACCCTTATGTGTAGCATCAGCGGTAACCTTAAATAAAAATCGTAAATTTTTGGTTTTGTTCAGTTTTAAAACCAAATAATCGTGATGTACGTTTTGTATGCCTTGAAGCTTAAATTTGGTTGAGAAGAAATCTAGTTTCAAAGTCTTTATCATTACTCACATAGACCATACACTAGGGTTCTCAAACTCAAATTGCTCTGAGGGCGAAACGAGGACTTATACAAAAGACAGGCCGCATTATGACGCTGACGCAACAAAGTCGGTGCATGAGCCTTACTAGAAACAGCTTTTAAATCATTTTTCCTGCCGATGGTATTGTGGGTTATCGGGAATTTATCGCTGGCCCTTTCTACGTTCGTTTTAATTGAACTTGTTGACTCGGTGACCTACCACTTTTAAACACCGATGAATAAACTAATTAACCTAAATGTTAATTATTTCAAAATTCCCAAAAAACATCGCGGGCCGAACAAAATACCCTCGCTGGCCGCATGTTTGAGAACTCTGCCATAGACAGACATTGTTTAGCAGCATCGTTCTTTCTGGATATCTATTTGTTACGATTAAAATAGTATTGTAACGGTTTGATCACAATCATGTGGAGCGTTAACGTTTTCATCAATGATTTCATATTAACTTGTCGGCGAGAAAAAAATACAGTTTGAATTGTAGCGGACTTCCCTTTTCGTCCCGCAGCCTAGTCAAGGCGTTGATTACTCATAGTGACCAGCCCGTGGTCTAGTGGTAAGTGCGTCCGCTTCGGTGCTGGTAGATCGAGAGTTCGACTTTTGGCCGGGTCTTACCAAGACCTTGTAAATTGGTACTGTAGCCTTCTCACCAGGCGCACGGTGTACGGAAGAACTACAGGGAACACTAATAGAACACAAAAACTAACCGAGTGAAAATGAACCCAGAAATTGTACAAACTCAGGCGTGGCGCTACAAGGCCATTGTAGTTATAAAGCGCCAACAACAAACCACCATATCAAACAAAACGGTCTAAAAGTGTCACAACTTTCAATTGATGTCAATTGCCACTCTATCCTACTGTAAAGTTGAAATGATTCCTCTCCAAATGGGTAGACTCAGTAGCAAAGTCTAACGTAAGTAGGAAGATGTTTTTTATTTTGGAAGTGGACACTGAGACTATGCCATTACTTATAGATAGCTTGCAATCTGTTTCATCGACAGAGCGCACGTAACTATAACGGAAAAATTTTTCCCAGTCGAGTGGACATTAATGGAGTTAAAAAAAATTCAACCGCATATGCCTGAATGGCCAGATCAGCTGTTCCTAATTTTTTGAGCGCAACCCAAATCTGAGCTTGGTGAACACGCCTCAAACAACTTATGATAAAAAAGAAAAAACATTGTATCGGTGATTATTGGCAGTATAAGTTGTTAAGTTCGCTTTTGGTGTCAGCATTCCACTCTTTGCTCAAGTCCCTGCGCTACACACAAAGACAAATAATGGTAACGTTGAAAATGCACAACTCCGGTTTGGATTGCCTCGTCACGGCCCATTGTTTACCCTTTTTCACCCTTGTTTGTGTTTCGACCGATACTTCGGGAACCATTGATCAAGATCAGCTAATCCACAGTTGTGTTATGCAGCGTCGACAAGTATTTCTTAACTTTCTGCAGAGCCGTGCATGGTGAGAATCGATCTTGACCTCCTTTCTGCATACACAAAACTTTTCACCTTTGTGTAGACTCAAACATGCAAGTTTGACACGGACATGTGTAGCTCTTGCATTTCATAGCATTTAATGACATAAAATCAAAATATTTTTCAAACGCCTTGAAGTATTCTAGCCTTTACGTTATCAGCTGCATACGTCAACCAGTTCCTCAAGTAGTAGATAAGATCCACGTCTTAGATGCGCGCTAGTTTTGTAGACCAACTTCGCGAGTCATTGTCTAAAGCAAAGTCGCTACTCGGCTTCGATTGAACATGTTTTGGTGTACATCAGAAGCATGTAAATTCAACAAAACGCAGGCATAATGGCAGCCACAATGACAATTGCAATATTGTCTGCAAAAGACATACTGCAGATCTTGCACTTAAAACATCAAAATTTTGAAAAAGGCTCTTACATGAAACTTTTACGCGCAATAGGTGGCTTTCATCCAAAATAGAAGCTTGGAACTTTACTAAAAACAAACTTTCAAAATTTGTCAATTCAACGAAAATGGACTGTGCATTTGCCGGCTTAAATCTGAACATATTATTCAGATAAAAACGCTAGAAAAATGCACCTTTTGTGGATGATGCTTTAAGAATAAGGGTCATTAAATAATCAAATGTTGGGACTTGGTTGTTGTTTCCCCCACTTATCAAAATTTCTGGCTATGTGCCTGGGTGTAGGTAACGTTACAAAAAATGGCAAAGCTTTGTTAGCCAAAGTACACGAAATATGTGGCAAAGAAGTGTTGCTCGACATTTTGAAAGATATGGAATCTGTATGAAATACCAAAGACGGTGATATAAAATATGTGCTTGTGGGTTGTGCGCAAAGATGTTAAAATTAAAGATCAACGTTAGGTTGTCAGCCGAGATCTGTCTGCCTCTGAGGCTGTCTGTGGGTGAAAAACATGCTTTACATTTTGCACAAAATCTCTTGATTCCGAAAAGTGTTGCTCGAATTTTTGACAGATATGGAATCTGTATGAAATACCAAAGACGGTGATATAAAATATGCAGAGGTGGGCAACCGCAACTTTATTGATAGCGTCGCTCCCGCTATTTGTTAAATTTAATAGCGGCGCCACTGCACCCATTACTGAATAAAAATAGTAGTGAGCTATCGCTATTCGCTACCGCTCCTTTTGCTGCACTTTAAAAAACTTTTTGGTGTTGTTCTACTGACGTAGAATCTATTTTGAAAAACCTAACCTTCAATTTCTTTTTGAAAAAACTATTAAAGAAAAAATGTAATCTGAAAAATAGTTGTAGAACAGTTATGATATAGGAGAAGTTATTTTACAGTGTATACACGTATAAATGAAACACATCACTGTTAAAATAGGAGGGTCATTTCAACCCAAAAAAAGTGGGTTATATTCACCCAAAAACCTGGGGCATCTTGATTGAGAAACCTGGGTACCTGAGTAAATGGTCATTTTACCCAAATTGGGGTATATCGCCTACTTACCCCAAGAACAGTGGGGTATTCATTGTTGGGTTTCAACCATCATTACCCCAAATATTCGTGCGGTTGACCCCCGAGGTTACTTGCCCAGTTAGCCCCTGAGGTAACTTGCCCAGTTGTCTCCCGTGGCAACCTGCCCAGTTGCCCCCCAGGAACATCATGAAATTGCGGTGCATTGTTCCGTGCAAAATTTCAAAATGCTTTTTATGCTGTAATTTCAGGTAGTATGCATGCAATATGTGAATCCGACAACAGAGAAAAAAGTAGTCCATAGCAGAATGCAGGTGCTTTTTGTATTGTTAAAAAAATCAGTCGATAACAAAATATACACTAAACCAACATATAGGACAATGTGTTACAAACAATAATAATGCTTTTCACACCAGAACATCAGCTTTTAGTACAGAAGATAATACGATAAACGTTTCGACGGGTGTGAAGGGAATTGTGCACAGGTAATAATTTGGAAACGCTGAAAATTATGAAGTTTGTTTGCCAGTTCTGTAGCGCATCACTCAGACAAAAAAAGCTTTTCTAAAAAGCAGCCCTTTGGAACTTACAGCAAATAAAAGTTGTGGTAAACGAAATTGAACTCTTCAAAGTAATCAAAGGTATACGTGAAAAATGAAGTTAATGATCATGTAACAGTAAAATTATTGTGTGAGGAAAAAGCTGTGGCACACCACTTAAACAAATAAAATGATCTTTTCAAAAAACCAGCGCTTTCAGTTACTTAGCCGCAACTTGTAGCGAAGAAGTTGTGCTAAGTTAACGAGTTGGAAGAGTCAACATAAGTGTCAGGTGATGTCACTTAATCGGCAGCCCAGCACTTGCACACGAAGCAACCTTTTGTTTAAAAAATAGCACTTTGCAACTTTTAGCAAAATACAATAGCAAGAAATTTTAGAGTCGATACATATGCAAACAATTAAGTGTGAGGTAAAGCACCTAATATGTACCAAATCGCTTGTGCAGATGAAGCAACCTTTTTATAAAAAACAACACTTTGCAACTGTAAGTAAAATGCAAAAAGAATTTGAGCCGACACATGTGAAAACAATTAAGTGTATGTTATACAGAACACAAGAAGTTTATTACCACCTGCCTTATTGCATTGAAGAACACTGATCTGCTGGACTACGAGCATATTATTACAGAAGGCGTTTATCGTACCTAGTGAAGTAAATTTGAAATGGCCAACATCCATACAAAAGTTGATTTTTTAAAAACGACTGCAGAGTTTCGCACTGATACACACACTGTATTACTGAAAGGCACCTGGTAAGATTGCAGCAATGTTTCATATCACTTGTGGTTACTGTACAAAGCTGGTAGCAAAAAAGGCACATATGGTAAAGTTGGCAGCAATGTTTCGTAACACTTGTGTTTATTCTACAAAGCAGACAGCAAAAATAACACGTATACCAACAGCACTCATTTATATTGTCATTGCTGTGCTTATTTTTAAATGACTATGTGTAAAGCACCAATGCATAGGCCCAAACATGGCAAACATATGCCAGCAAGGGGAAAAGTCAGCAAAAAAATGTCTCAAGCAGTTTTATATGGGGCGCCGTTCGTAAAAAAATTCAAAGGCGCAGCCAGGGGGGGGCTGACGGGGCTCAAGCACCCCCCTTAGCGATCAGAATATTGATGTTTATTTTCTTAGTTTTTCACCAACATTGTACTGTAAGTCGAGATGGGTGCATTGCAAAATGTTCTTTGGCAGTACCACAGGCGTAGCAACACATTCGTTATCAAACCAAGCGGTTATGAATTTTCGAGATTTGAGAAATATTGAAGCAGCTTTCTTCATTCCTGCGTGTTT
>Ga0210059_1015911_pt1 | contig 10909 bp, 7 predicted proteins | sample Ectturendosymbi2_FD_188042 | JGI IMG/M metagenome (GOLD analysis project Ga0210059, IMG submission 188042) | Ecteinascidia turbinata endosymbiont from Florida, USA - Sample 2 (SPAdes) (version 2) | ecosystem: Host-associated > Tunicates > Ascidians > Unclassified | place: Key West, Florida... | reverse complement strand
GTAGAAAGGGATTTTCCAACTTCTGAGAAAAAATTGTTCAAATCTTCACATTGTTTTTGGCATTCTGAGTCTTCAAAAAGCCTATTTTTTGTTGGGATTTGTTTTTTATTGCTATTATTTCATTGATTTTATTGCTATTATTTCAATTGGCAACTGTGATGTCACAAGCATTGAGACATGATGTTATTAACTTTTGTCAGCATGTATCAATTTTATGCAATGTTTTATAAGCCCTCAACGACCCCTATCTACTGTACACTACACCCTATCTATCTACACTATACACTGACTTGAGCACATAAATGTAACTAGTTGTTCTCAGTCTTACACAAAATTCATTCACCAGTAAGTAGACAATGCAAAAATAAAATATAGCTATATAGTGTTGCCAACGCAAAAAAAACACAATTAAAATTGATCTGTCAAATATTTCATTTTGTGTATACGATTCAGCAAAATTTCACTATTTAGAATGGGGTTAAAACGCTTGAAATTACACCAAATTGCACCAATTTGTCGATGGTATAGCAAGAAATTTTTCCTTCACCCAAGCATATGAAATTACACCATTTTTGTAAAAAATGGTGCAGTATTACACCATCTGGCAACATTGTTCGACAACACTATACGAAGCAAGCCCGAGCAAGGTGACCACATTGTGTGTATTCTGCCAAACATTTACGAAATTCTGCAAAATTCATTGCCAAATTACAAATAGTATATTACAAATAACATTGCCAAAATACTGCCAAAATTCTGCCAACCGATTTACTTGAACAATGAACCAATACTAATTGTGTTGCTTAAGCTTATTTAAGCAAACTTCGAAATTTAAAAGTGGGGGGTAAGGTCTCCGAGAAAAAAATGGGGGTCCTAGGCCCATGCGGCCTCCGGTTCCTGTCGTTGAATCGATTGTTATTCTCTTTTGGCGCAGATGATTGTTTTGACCACAACTGGAACAATGATCCTTGTTTTTCATAGCAGTATTTTTTAATTGGCTCTTGAAAGATTGAACTCCTTTTTGAAAATCATCAGCTTTTTTGCTGTCATTCTTTATTTTTGAAAGCATGGGCGTCGCAAAGAGGGTTTGGGGGAATTTCTCCCCCTGGATTTTGAAATTTTCCTGTTCAAATTTTAGCAAAAAAGGTTCTCTTAGGTTCGAGTGGGTAAAATGTAATTTCACCACTTTGGAACCCCCTGGAAAAATTCTTTCGATGGAAAAATTCTTTCACAGGCTTGTAGATTCAATTCGACAGGCTTGCTTAGTATTTGAAGGATACGCCATAACAAAAAACTTGAATAGTGACTGGAACGCCTGGTTGCTCTTTCCCATATTATTAAAAATCGCTAAATAAAAAATGTTCTTCAAATGTCACCTTACGTACTGTACTACAGCACTGCAGTCTGCCAGACAGTGCGAAACAAGCTCTCTTTGTCACGTTCTTGTCAACATAAGAACTTACAAATCTTGGTGTTGCAAGAATAGGGAATGTTACGCTATCATTTGAAGGCCAACGAATGCCTTATGAACGTTTGACTTCTCTTGTCTGCTCTGTGAGTGAATGATGGCTGATTTCCACTGCAGCACAGCTCGGCATCTTCTGCTCACTCTTACGGCGTGTGTGCAACGCATGGACATGCGCGGTTCTGCGGTGTGTTGAGCTGAATTGCAGAGATAAAATGGTCAGAGTTCCCTGTTAAATGGTCAACAAAGTGTGCGCAGGCGTGCTAACGTGGAACAAACCAAAGGTCACCGTTTGGTTGTAGGTATGGGAGGGCCAAGAATCTTACAGATATCGCTGACTGCTGAGGAGCCATTCGAGTTATTTTTCTGAATAAGTGTAAAACTTTCATTTGCCTGAGACAACAGTTTGTGTCGTCACGAATTCATATACTCCTTCGTGTCACAAAAGTCAACACTCCCTCCTCCCCGCAGAGCGTGACGTCATTTTTTAAAGACCCCTAAGTCGTAGTGATAGAGTTTTTAGGAAATGTTGTCACATTTTTTGCCGACAGTCTTATCTTGCGTTTTAATATTAACGTAATTTCTTCTGATTATCTTTGTGCAACCTCTGTTGATCTTTGCGCTATTTCACATTTAGATAACTATTGAAATAAAAGCTAAAGTGTTTCGAATCCGCTCACAACAAGGTTATATTTCATTGAACTTGTCAAGACAATTTTCCTTTTAACAATTATACTTGCTGCTCTTCCTGAAGCTACTTAACAAGTGAAAATGCTTCGTTGTACATTTTTTGCTCATTTTCATCAACTACTGTACGGCATACATCTAAATCAGTCTGCTTATCACAAAACAAACAAAGTTTTACCATGTTCTTTTCTATTGCTTTCAAAAAACCAACAAGTCATACGCTATTCAGAACTGACTAAAATTTTGATTAAACAAAAAGAAAAAGAAGCAATAGAGTTGGAACGTGAAAGTCAAACGAAAGTCCAAATCACGCCTACATATCTACTTGATTTTTCATAGAGCCATTTCAATACTTTCAGATTCACAAAATTATTAGCAAGAACAGTTGATTGAAAACAGCCATCTAAAAGGTTTCGAAACAATAACTATGTTTTTCACTAAACTGTTACAATTGAAAACTTCGCCACTTAAAAGGTAGGTTTCTGTATCCATGCAGGCAAAGGTGCTAAAAAATTTCTCAAATTGTCCGAAATGTCGCAAGCAGATTTCAGAATTGCCTGGTAGCCTACATATATTTTCAGGTAGTTTAGTTCTTGGTACGAGTCATAGCAGTGTTGACTGCACTGCAGTGAAAACCAAGCAAAATTTGCTGTAAGGAAGAAATAATTTTCTGCTTATACCTTGTCTGTTTTTGCCTCTTCATATTTCAGCTTCCGAAGATTTTCAGTAAAATTAACATTTGGTCAATGTTTAATTATGCATAAATATATCAATTCACGTAGAAACTGTACAGAGCAACTTTCGGAAAATCCTGGGAACAATTATCCTGTTAAAAGTTATTTCCAGTGTTTTACTCTCTCACCTCATCTCCATACTTGCTTCAACACAGTTTAATTGGGCCATAGTTCCAACGTAGGGCTGACCTGGAATTCCTTCCACCATATAAGAAGTGAATTCCGGTCTCCACAACATAGCAGGGCTGAAATATTAAAAGCAGAACTTGTATTAATCAGTGATTCTCAACTGGTGGGTTGCGACTCAAAAGTGGGTCGCGGATACGTTTGGGACGTGACGCAGACAGTTTGTAAAAACAACTAAATATTAAAAAAAAATGATAAATTCTCATCTGATTTTGTATTGTTTTTTTCTCTAAAAATATAAAGACAAAGAAAGGTACTCTTTAGATATGCGTAGCATTCTCGTTGCCACAGTAAGGATTATTCGTTTGCTTTATACGATTTTCTTTACAGTCGTGTGCAAAAGTTTAAGACCACATAATGAAAAAATGCCAATTTTTTATTTCCATCCCTGTGACTGCATCGTTACATTCAGTGTTGCCAGTTTGGCTTTTCTGAGGCCAAATTTGTAATTAGTGGCCTTTTTTCAACTCTTTTGGATTTTTATTTTTGAAAAAAGGCCAAATCAAATTGGGCTTTTGTGGCCTTCTTGACCAATTCAACTTTTATGTCGGTTTGGCAGATTTTAAAGATGATTTTGGCAGATTTTTGACACTTGCAGATATCTGGACACTGTTTCTAGACACAGAATGAAAAATTTGTATTGGAAACTGTGCACTAGAATTTTATAATTTTTAGTTTTGCTGTTTAAGATTACTCCTTAACAAGACCAAATTTTCGAGACGTTTATTGAGTGATCTTTATTCTTTATATGTATGTATTGTCTTTTAAAAGTACTGTGCAGCCTGTATGGATGTTTAAAAGAGTCGTTGTATGTTTATCTTGTATTTAGCTTTCCTGGTGATTTCTTTTAACGGATGATGTGGCCTTTTTTACTTATGACAACTTGGCAACCCTGATTATATTTTATCAGTTTAGTCAGCTTTGTTTAGCAATAGATACAATACTCAGTGATTGTTGGTTTTCGAATATTAATACTTTTTCTTCAAGCTCTTCATAGTTTTTGAGTGTCGAAAAATGGACAAAAATTTTTTGTTTGTATTCTATAAAATTGGTTCGCAACTGATTAACCATGGGAAAATGTGGTTTCCGGACAGAGCCTAGTTGAGAACCCCTGGTCTAAGTTATTGTACATGTTCTGATCGCTAGACGTTGTGCCTGCAACGCAAACGTAGGCAAAAATTTACAATGGTCAAAGCAAGACAGACGAAAGTCGCTAAATGCGTATCGGTTGTGAAAATATACATGAATACGTAATTTAGTGTTTTGAGGAGCCATATTAGTATGGATTTGTAAGCAAATTTTAGTTTGACATTTCATTTACAACAGGATTTTGTATAGGCTATTTATTTTTGAAATTGATTGTGCACTGTTAACAAAGAGGTATGCTGACATGAAAGGCCTCTACCAATAAATTGAATTTTGAAGTGCAGTCCAGTCACAAAAACGTTGTCTCCAAATTGTAGATAATGTATAAATTATATTTCGGTGGTTAAATAGTTCCCAGTGATAATTTTAGGTTGAATGATGTTGCATTTGTTTTTTTTATTGGTACTATTGTCTTTTGTCTAATGTTGCGGAATTTTATCACGGTAAGCTGAGTAAGATGACGTCACCAGAGGGCCCCCTTTTCAGCCTTTCTTCGCCCCCCAACCCTAAGCCCACCACTGCGTCTTTTTAACCGTCAGGCTTTTCACAGTGCTGTGTTTTTTTCTTATTCCAAAATTACTTATGCAAGATGCTACTCCAGGAATTGCTTTTTGCGGCATAAGCTTTTTTGGTTGAAGGTAAATATACGTCAAGGGTTTTGACTGTCTCATTCTTCTTAAAAAATACAAAAGCCATATTCTTGAATATACTACGTGTAGACTGGCGCAATTACTGCAGTAACTGCAATAAATTTGTCAAATTGTAAGCAATTACTGCACACTGCAGCAAAAGCTAAATGTGGCTACTATGTACATGAAATACACAGTATACTCTAATAAGATCACAGTGTTTGATTCATGTTTGTGAATAGACCCCTAGCGATAAGTGGGGATTAGATGAGGGCGTCGTTTTTCTTACGCTATATCTGGTTTGCACAAAATAATACAGTTGGACTTACGTCCAAACTCCATTCAAAAAAAGCTTTTGAATCAAATATCGGTACCTGTGACTAGCTCTGCGGTAAAGTACTTAAGGCAATAACCAACCTTTTCACACGAGTACGCAAGGATAAACTCGGGATCACAATTTTGACTTCAGATCGTTATATCGCAGTCACATTCTGCCTTCAATGACTTCATGTCTTGCCCGACTAAAATGCTGCTGCTACGTTACTGAAGACAGGAGAAACGTGTAATTACAACGGGTGAAAGACACAAAGCAGTCAAAAATCTGCTCAGAAAAGCTTTCAAACGGAGGACACTCGTGCTGTGTGACAATACGGCTGAGCCTCATTATCTAAATAGCGTCGATGATGTTCACGCTGTCACAGCGTACACTTGATGCGTGCTTACGGAAGGGATTTTATCGTTCACTAATATTGCTCGCATTTTTGTAAACAGTTTGAAGCTTCTAACGCACGCTGCTTGGGTGACGCAAGTTGATGTGTTTGTCAAAATGGCGCGCGCTGCCCGAAGTCTTCCGTAATGCTGAATGTATCTTACAAGTCACAATTCATCAAATGAAAAGTAGGCGGTATGTCAACCCGCTGAAATAGTAGCATTTGGCAGTAAATTTATTGTCGTTAAAAAGCAAAATCTTTTCGTAAACATTGTTATTTTGAACATACAAATGCTTGGCTTTCACAAAGCTCTGCTGTTTTTTGCGTTACGTTGTAGCAGGCTTTCATTGGGTTCATTGGGTTCGTTGACGACAGTGGCTTTTGCTGCTGTCTACACCGACTTCACGTGTTTCAAATTTTGTTAGTGTTATCGAGCAAAATGCTTGAATTTAGGCAAAAGCTTAATGCGTAAAAAATCCAATGACACTGAGAAACAAAATACACAAGAACAGTAACCCCACTCCCAGAAAATCTGCTTACCATTTTTCATCCGCTTGTGTGTCATCTAAAATGCGAATAATTTCCTCTGCTCTTAACGAGACTTGAACATTCCGATGTTCGTGATCAAACCGCAAAATCATATATTCAACCTATGCAGAAACAGTTTCACATGAAAAGTGAAAGAAACCAAAATGGCTATTTCCGAAAGTAAACAAACGACCTGGTGAGAAGCAATGTAACATGACATGTCACAAGACGTTATCACAAACAAACAACATGAAGAACTTTCTGCCATTGAAATATTTTGTACTTGCACTTTTACAACGATTAATATCGAGATTGGGTAAAAAGCAGAAACAAACATTCATCTTTCTTTAAGCAATTTCAATCATGTACAGGTGGTTTACTGTCATAAAACTCGTTCTACAGGGCAGCAAACGCATGTTACACAAGCAATTCGACGGGAAAGCTACAGACTAGAGTGTCTGAAAAGTTCTTTTTGGCCTTTTTTAATGGTAATGGAAGACAAAAACATGTTTAACACTTCTTAAAACCTGGCTACATTGATCTTAAACTTATAGAAGTTTTTAGATGCTTGGCTTGTGTGGCATATATTGCTTATCGATTTGGAGTAGTTCATCTGTTGAACCTGGCAAGCCTGTTAGTTTTTCTGTACCGTAGGTGCTCAGTGGCCTTGTATATCGTAATAGACATTTTGTGGAGTTGTTACATATTGAACATATCAAACGCTTGTGTACCAAATTCAAGCTGATGAGAAACCATGGCATGGTGCATGTTTGCATTTCAAACTTGTATTTTAACATTTCAGGAATTTGCATGCATTTTTATTAAGCATTTTCTAGGAAATAGTAGCATAATTTGTTCCAGATGTGGTCATTTCTGGAGATATCTTTTGGTTCCAAAGATTGCAAAATGTGCAACAAGATTTCTAGTTTACCTCTGTATGTAAGTTTGGAGTATAACGTTCATGTGCAATACTTCTGGGGTTGGTTGTGCGGCCACATTGCATTTTGCTCTTATCAACTGATCTGATTAATTCAAAAGCGACGGCATTCCGCCTGCTTTGGTTTGTTTGGCGTTTTTTGAAGCTATTTGGAATATTTTGGCAAGCGATTTGGATTTTTCTAGTAAAGGCGATCATGGCAACCCTGCTTTCCAACGTGGTAACTTGATGATTGGGTTTTACGAGCTTGCATTAAATAAATTTAACTCTCAGTGTGCGCTGCTGTAGTTAGATCTTTCATGATCTTTCACAAAGCACTGCGATCAACAGGCAACGTAAAAATCGGGATCAAATCGTGTCTTGAAAAGATGGGATTCGTGGAGACATTTCACATCCACAGGAATTCGTGGTGGGGTAAAGTTAGGGAGCCACTGGTGTAAGGAAAATACCAGTCAGTAAAGTAGTAGTTGTACCTTACGTAGAATTGACGAGATTGCTTAAGGAAAAGGGCTGCTTACATCTAGTAAAATTTTTTTAACCGGGCTACATGCGTCAACCTGCTTCATTACTGACCACCACTGTGCAGAAGCCACAAGAGGTTGAATAACAGGGTCCTCTTTAACTGAAAGCGATTCATAAAAAACAAAAGTTTTGCGTTCACTGACGTTAGTCAAAATTTCTCATTCATCAAAATTAACAACATTCTTAGGACGTATTGATCTTTTTCTCAAAGGTAAAATCCCCATATACTGTGATGACTTATCTCTTAATGATAAACGCACTCACCTCTTCTCCCCATTTCAAGATATCATCTGGTCTCTTCAGGAGACGTTTGTAATTGTTCAGAAATTGTAAAATTCCATGCGTCTTCACGTAATCAACATAGGGTTCAATTTCTTTGTAATCTAGGGGTTTGTCTGAAAACTCTAGAAAGCCCATGCTACCTAAAAATGCTAAAAGAAAAGGAAAATACTTTTGTTTCGATATCATTCCCGTTATTATTGGCTTTGAACATGTAAAAAATGTAGAAGCACTGACTGTCTCAATGTAAAATTCACGAAAACACAAAATCAAACAAGGAATTTTTCTTTGGTGTACTTAGCGTGCTAGGAAGATTTCTTTGCCAACTAAATCTTTGCTAGCTCATACTAATCTTGCAAAATCTGGCCGAAAACGATGCTGACTGAATAGGAGGCAAAACTGATAAATCAAGAGTTTGTCGTTGATCGCTGTTTCCTCAATTTTTTATTTTTGGAAATACTTGATTGACAGCGATCGCTGGAAGGCCGAAATCTGAAAACTGCCACTTACCGAGGCCTTCGTGATTAAAGTGCTGACTAATGGAGCGCAAGTGTACAGCTCGGTCATGCTGCCTCATCACAAACCAGTGTTGGCGCTTCTGATGTTTTAAAGTCAGATCTGTTGTTTTGAGAGAAGTCGGTTATGCGTAATGTAAAATGTTATTCTTAACGCAGCGAAGAGGGTTTTGTAGCCTAACGATAACCAAACACACGTGAGGGTAAGGGATCTACGAACAAAACGTAAAAATCATGAATCTACCTTATTTTCACCTTCTAAAGGGGAGGAAATGTGGAAGGAAAAACAACAGCTCAGTCAACATCAGGTTTGTCGCCAAAACATCAGACATCGGAAACATCTCTCAAAACATCAGATCTGATGTCAAAACATCAGAAGTGGCAACGCTGTTTGCAACTGCAAGCATAGCTGGTGTTGCGCAAAATATGTAGCCATATGGACGAGGTATCTTTTTTGATGAAAAGCATACACACTTCTGCGACAACATTTTGACAAGCTTGTGAAATCACATTTCCTAAATACAAAACTTGTATCTAACTTCTTGTAGCCGCTAACCGTAAGTAAAAACAAGGTGTATCGCTTTTTGCAGCTATTTCTGGTACACCAACTAGCTGTGTCCCACCTAATGGTGATAAAAGCTTTATTTTACGAGATCGCAAAAATTATTCTCTAATAACACTGGCGTGCTACAAATATTACTTACCCATGTTTGCAAGTCAGCCGCAGGCTTAAATGCATATCATTGGCTATCGTACAGTTCTAAAAATAAATGTATGTAGATAGTATACATTTTATATGTTTTGAAGTTCAAACTTTGTGTAACAAGCGATTCCCGTGTGCCAGTTCCAGATATAGCATAGTGCTAAATCGTATATCAAAACATTCCAAATAACTTCAAAGCATGCCGACAATCCGGAAGAAGAAACAGACCAATGACTGTTGGCCATAGGCGAGCCAAGGTGACCAAAGGAGCCACGCCCCCCAAAAATTTTAGCATATCTTGTCATTTTGTGCTTTGAGAAGCGGTGTCCCAAGTAAAATACTGTTGCTTTTCATTTCTTGCTGCTCATATTGCTTAAATTTGTAATATGTTCCTAACTTATTACAATGTGCTCTTTCATTTGTAACTTGTGCAACTATTCCAATTGTTTATGTGGCCTGCATGAAAAACGCACTGTAATGTCTTTCAACTGTGGATTGAGCAATGCAAAAATATCGGTATCTGCATAGATTATCTAGGCCGTAGTTACATTGAGGCAAATGAGGCAACTGCCTCGGTAAACTTTCTGTAACGCTGACACAAAACATTTTTGAAAGGGTAAATCAATTCATATTTTATTGCGTGGCTATTTTAATGAGTAGCTCTGCAGTTACCTTGTGTTTCAACCACCAGAGATGAAAGAGTTTAAAAAGTATGCTTTCCAAATCTGATCTAGCAATTCAGTTCATTGCTACCTGGGCTTTCTAATACATGCTGGAGATTGAGGCTAAGCTCCCTAAGTGTTTTTTTGACAAAATGCAAGATTATCCATGAGACTCTCTTGTCAACAATGAAAGAGTCAATTGTGGATACTCGCACGAAAGCTGCAAGTTTTGCTAAATGCATGGAAAGTTTTGAGTTTGTTATCGTTGCAGTGCCAATGATCACAAAATACATCATCGGCATGGCGAAACCACTATCCTTAGAATTACAAAAATCTAGCTGTAATCGCGTTCAGGCACAAGCCGAAGCTAATCACGCAAAGATTGTCATCAGCAAACATAGAACTGAAGTTGTATATTCTGGTTTATACAAGCGCGCTGTGGGCATTGCGGAAAAAGTCAACGTCACTCCAGCGAACCAACGCCCAACCTTCTTTAGTCGCCAGAAGCACAGCGCAAATGCTGAAGCTGATACGGAAGAGACATACTTCCGAGGGAATGTGTTTTATCAATGGCGAAATGGAGCGACGTTTCCCCAATGTAGTAACCATATCCTTCAAGTTTCGTATTTCAAGCCCTGCAACATTCATAAACTGGACGAATATGCTGTGCTCGGGTCAATGGAATAATACTTTGATCTTCAATGCAAGGGCTCCCTGATACAAGAAGTTGAAAGATATAAGCAGAAAATTGACGATCATGAGATGAATTTGAACACATTGACGCAGACAATGGCAGCAGGAACCTGTGTTTTCTTTCCAAACAGAAATCACTGTGCATGTTAAAAACTCTCATAACGATACCAATCAGCTCATGCTGCTGTCAACGCTCCGTATCTTTGAGACGCCTCAAGACTTGGTTGAGGAACTCAAACTCGCAAAACCGACTCAATAGCCTGGCTTTACTACATACCAGGTCTTATGTGGACCGAGACAACAACCTCAAGCGGTTTGATGAATCCGGTCACAGGAGAATTGTGCTGTTATTTAATTTAATTTAATTAATTTAATTTATTAGTTTGTGAGCAGACACGAAGTCCATAGTATGAACACACACACTCTGCAGAACGCAGGTTGATAAAAACAGACAAAACAGAATGTAGTACAAGGCATTGAAGCCGGTGGAATCACAGGGTTACAGACACTTTT
>Ga0210059_1015910_pt1 | contig 10911 bp, 9 predicted proteins | sample Ectturendosymbi2_FD_188042 | JGI IMG/M metagenome (GOLD analysis project Ga0210059, IMG submission 188042) | Ecteinascidia turbinata endosymbiont from Florida, USA - Sample 2 (SPAdes) (version 2) | ecosystem: Host-associated > Tunicates > Ascidians > Unclassified | place: Key West, Florida... | reverse complement strand
AGGGAGTTCAACTTTAATTCACCTGCGTAGATGCAACAACAGTGGTAGTTATCTCTTGCAACAACTTCGATGTCGTGACAAATGCAAGCAAACCAGGTTATCACAAGCCAAGCCAGTACCATCACAGCTGAGTTACGCTCACAGCCAGTACACTCACACTACCACTTACTACAAAGGTCACTGCTACTTAAACTTAACCAAACAGTACAACGGCAACCTAACTCTAACACCTCAAACAAACAACTGAACGTGGTGTTGGGAGCAAAGGAACAAGGTGACGATGCTCCGCTTCCGGCATCAAAGAGAATGCGCTTATCAATTGACACGATTTGAGCGTATGAGTAGGCTAATGAGTAATTGTTCGACCGTAACCCACCGGCCCCAAAATGACGAAGTGAAGAAATAAAGTCATTATCAAATACAATGGGAATGGGTGAGCAATTACGAATCGCGTAGCAGAAATGAGCAGGTAAGTTCACACGACATTTGGGAGGGCAAGCATATACAACTCTTATTAATACGGCACACACTTGAGCGGGCAGCGCATAGAACACTTGCGCATAACGAACACTGGAGCGGGCAATGCATACAAGACTTGCGAATACGAAACTTGAATGGGCAGTGTATACAGCATTTGCGAGTATGATGAAGACAATGGGCAGGGTATGCAAAACTTGCGTATATGAAACTTGAGGGGACAATATATACAAGTACGACACTCGAGCGGACAGAGTGTACAACACTTGCGAATAGAGCAAACAGATACATGCAATTGGGACTGCACATTAAAGCTTTATCAATTTTCAGGTCACCGACGCTTCACGAAACCTCGTGGAGTAAGTTGCAAATCGCTCAGCTTCAACAGAGAAGGGTGAACCTCAGCAGGAAACATACAGCAGATCATCGTTGTTTCACAAAGGTCCAACGCATAGTTTAATAAAATGCAATTCAGTAAGCGTGTCCAGCAGAAAGTCAATTTAAGGTGAAGAGATCCCACACCCTCGATGAGTAACAAGGACCTAGTTAATGATGAAATCGAATCTTTTTAAACACGATGCAATTACAAACGAAAACAATAAGCAAATATCGCCATCAGTCACTGGCGTACGCCCCGAACGATGGCGTCACATTTAGGGAAAGTCTTTCTAACGACAGCCGTTGTCCAGCTTCAACGTCAGCAGCCTTCATCGACATTAGAACAGTGTCTCCAAGTCGCAGGTTGCCAAAAGGTGTTGGCAATTTATGGCTGTTGCAACAGCGGAAAGCATAGGAAGTGCAAAATCTTTTTCACGGATGATTTCCCATGCTATCGTTCATTCTAGTTTATTTGCTACAAGTTTCGCCAGTATAACTGCAGCGGTAGCTGTACAGATCTCAGACCTGCGTGCTACTTGTGGCTTTTCAAGCACAAAGGAAAAGTGTATTTCAGAACCGCAGACATGACGAAGCTCACAAACGGTTCCATACCCAAATGCCCTAAGATCACAGAAACAATGAAGCACTTTTACCGATTGTGTAATCCCACCAGCGCTGTTTTCTGATTTCAAGCAGTCATCAACATCAAAATCAGTCTTCACAATCAGCACAGTTTCAGAACTAGGATGAGTTTCAATTTCATCATCTACTTTTCGCAATGCGTAGCTTGCACATGCCGGCGTGATTTCCCTCCAACCAAATGCACAGGCAGAGCCGTATCAATCGCACTCCATACCCCCCAATTAGGGGGGCCCACGCTGTCACAGGGGCCCAAAATTCACTCCCGTCAAAACTTAATTCCCCAAAGAAAGCTTCGACCCCAATATTGAAATATGAAGCACGACATATCAGTGAAGTTGGGGGGCCCTTTGAAAGAAACGTGCATGCTTATACATTACAGTTACTTTGGGCCCCTTTGAAAGCAAGGTATTTACACATTGCAACTGCTGTTGTGGGCCCCCTTTGAAAGCAAAGTAGCCTACATAAACATTACAGTTGCTGTTGTGCCTCTTTGAAAGGGTAGTGAGCCTACTTCCACATTACATTTGCTATTGCGGGCCTCTTTGAAAGCGTAGGACTTACACATTACAGTTGTTATCGTGGTCCCTTTGAAAGCAAGGTACTTACGCAGTGCATTTGCTGTTGGGCTCCCGTGTAGAGTACCTGCACATTATAGTGGTTGTTGGGGGCTCCTTTGAAAGAGGACTAGCCTACTTACACATTGCAGTTGCTCGTGGGGGGCCCTTTGTAGTTTGAAGGCCGAGTACTGAATTATGATGTGGTTCGGAAAGTATTATAGGCTATGAGAGGATAATGCGTTTTTCACCAATATTTACGCGCGAAATACCTTGAGTGGGGGCCCTGAGAAAGGGGACCCTAGGCAAGTGCCTCCCTTGCCTTCCCTATATATAACCCTGACAATGATCTTATATGAGAATTTATGAAACCGACTGAACACGTTCTGCTTCACTGATATGCATACTTTCTCATCTGATGTGCGCTGTAAACACTGTAATGTAAAGTTATCTTTATATTATTGAACACATTGAAGTTGCTGATAAATTTTTCAATGCAAAAAAAAAAATTTAACGCGATTTTTCATAACTAACCTAGACACCCAGGTCGACTACAAAAAAACAGATTTGGGTGGAAAAAAACTCAGTGTGAGCCCTGGTCACATGCGGCAAAACGCCTACTACAGTAACTTAGTAACTTGAAGTGAACATTTAAATATTTATTGCCGTGTTATTGTTACGCCAAAAGACCAAGAGTACAACAATTCGCTAGCAAGTTTCGCAACCTGCCTTTGCAGGTAAATAATCGGACATGAGCGAACTGCGTACTTGCGCTAAGTGTTTCGGGGAGCTCGCGGTCACGACTTTTCCCTGATGGGCCTCGCGTTCATTTATTAGGCCCTGCCTACATGCCTAGTTGTATACGTCCAGAAGTCAGACTGCTACTTGATCAACATGTTGTGTGTTGTGATTGTGCTATGTATAGCCCAGGTAGTCTTCTCGTATTTTCCACCGGATAGCAGCAAGATACCTTTGGTGCTTAAGACCAAAGTTGCACATTTGCGCAGCCTGCGGTTCAGACAGTCAGATGCGGTTAATTGTATAGTTAGAAGAGTCTACTTAGCACTCATTGCTAAGTTGTCGAAAAACAGAGTACAGGTAGTGCAGTTATTAAATTATGGGTGTTAGCCGTTGCGCCCACGTAGGCCTTGGTCTATATTTCTTAACATTTATAGGCGATTTGAGATACAAAATGTTATTAATCTAAACATGTGACATGCACCAGGAGAATTAACAAGTCCAGACATAAGAACCAGTCACCCCCTCAGTTTTTCTCGTTACTTTAGGACCACGCAAATTAAGTCTTTGCATCAAGTTTGTGGTGCAGAGCGATATATTTGAACCTCCGTCAAAGAAAGCAGCAGTGTTAACGAAATGCATTTGGTCATCATTGTACACCCGCACTGGATGCACCACCAATGAGATGGTACTGATCTCCGACTCGCATAGTTGACCTGTGCTCTTGAGGATTGCGGAGCACAGTAGCATCCGATTCAAGGTGGCTAGTTGGTGTTTTCTTGTAGAGGTTGTGAGTTGGTGGCGTTGTGCAACAGGTTATGGTGCCAGTTATTAGAAGTTGCGCATCTCGTATTACTTTCACATTCCGTTGACATTTGATAACGTCCCAAGCAGTTGAAGCAATTTCTTTACTTTTCATCAGGTTCCAACGTTCACGTGTACGTGTAGGTAGCCTGTCTTACAGGCAAGCATGAATATTTTTAAGAGATGGTTTGCTGAGCTTCTTGCAATTCTAAAACGATTTCGTAAGAACCGGCATATCACTGAGTCCAGGAGAAAAACGTTCGGAAGGAATATACAATCATGCTTGAAGTTTTTATTTTGTTGTAACATGATAAACATTTTCAACCAGCCAGTCACGCAGTGATATTTTGTGTTTGTTTTATGCGCATTTGCACAATACATGACACTTTGGAACATGGAACAGTGGTTGAAAGAGATACTCTCATGTCATCTTTAGGAATGAATCGAGACCGATGCTTCGTTGTATGGTGATTGAGGAGAACACAGCCTCACACAAAACTATTTTGAATAGGTATAATAAATTCAAATGTGCTCTTCGATAGAATAGGAAAATCTTCGCCCAATCCACACCTAAATTTGGGAATATCACAGTTGCAACACATGAATGTGGAATAAAGCATTTGCACAAAGCGCATTGAAGATCAATCAATTCATCTTTCAAACGCACTTTGGAAAAACAAGCCCGTGTCCTGATGAAATGCACATGTTGAGTTACACATTTCAAAACTATTTTCAAGTATTCTGGAAACGTTTTAACTCGTCAGCGCATGTCTGTGAAGAACACAAGGAGTAGAAATGATGTGCGATGCCCGTTTGTTCACCAGAGTTTTTAAACCTGACTGCACGGAGCAACGGAGAGGCGCCGTCTCTGCATAGCGAGCCATTGCGACTCCACGAGTTTATTTTGTTCATAGATATTATTCATTTCTTCCTGATCATCAGTCACTTCGCTAGTCTTCTCTAGACTTTCGCACATCAAGACCTTTTCTTTTAACTCAGCTGCATGTATACATCGACAGTGAACCAACAAGTACATGCAGTTCGACAAGTCAGTTGACACACCTAGCTGAAGGGTGACACTGTCCTATTGTAGTAATTTGAATATATCTGCTACGTCATCTAAAATATCACGAGACATAGTGTTTGGTTTGGTAAAATCGACAAATTATTCTTTGGTTTGGTAAACAATCTTTCTAAAGTCTCTTCTTTTACTCTCTTCCACAAATTAATTCCACTATATACATAGCACATGGGCACAATTAGGTTGGAGACACGGCCGAAGTGTCCCCCTACTTTTTCAGACCGTTGGGGTATAATATGCCATGCCCCACCTACATTTTTCTCTTTTGGTTACGTATTTGTAGAGGTTTCAAAAAGAAAAGTGACGTTTGCTACGTTTTGTGTGAAGAGCTTTTCATGTTAGATGTTACACATAGCCAAGTTGAATTTGAAACAGAGTTTGGTGTGGTATCATTGATTTTGGTATTTTTATATCTTTTAGCTTTAAAATATCATTTTTTAGCATTTTGCAAGTTTCTAGAGACCGCAAAAGATTGAAGCTTCTGTCAGATAGTTGACCCTGTGTGGTATACTGTAAGAAAAGCCAATGTCTTGAAATAGTGAGAGTTTAACAGCTGCATGTGTGAGAGACCACAGTGCAGCCATGAATGTTTTTTTGCAGACACGTAACTAACTTTGCTGTAATGTTGGATTGCCACGTATACAGAAATAGACAACGTAAAAATTCAAAAAATGCAAGTCTGTAATCGTAAAAAAGTTACATTTTCAGGAAAATCTTTTCGAATTTTTTGCTGAAGACAAAAAGCAGCTTTAGAGAAGTGTCAAAGACAAAAAGCAGCTTTAGAGAAGTGACCTATCAATATTAATTTGTCAGATAATTTAAATGTTGACATTACGTATTGACATGTTTGTGACTTATACTTATAACAGCAGATGCCATTAAATGCATTCTCGCTGAATATTTGTCAAAGTTTGGAATGCTGGTCATGTTGCTGAACTATTGCACCGTCTCTAGTAACAAGTTGAGTATATTAATAGTTGTAAATCATCTGCAAGGATAAAACAAAGAGTGACTAGTGTTGCTTTCAAAACACCTCTAAAGACAAGAATGGGAATTTGTATTTATGAAACTTCTTCTGCATCGACCCGATGACTATATTGGATTCACACCAAGCCCTCCCCCACCATTTCACAACAAAATTGCGCCCATCCCATAGCGATAGATTTGATGAGTCATTACCCAATTGTTTGCGTTGTCTTTTCCTTTGCTCTTGCAAAAGGAAGGCGAAAGGATGCTTCCAATCCCAACGCGTCTTCAGAAACAAATCCAACCAGGCAGAGTCCCTACAACACAAAATCGAGCGCATTCGGTATGCAAAGGCATGTGGTGGTCATTTGCATGTATGGGATGGAATGAAGCAAAATGAGCTTATGAAATTGTCGGCTTTGCGGAACCATCACCAAGCACTTTGGAGCAAAAGAGACATTGAGACTTTTGAACATCATCTCTTGTGATGAAGTCGACCCGAAGTTCATGTAAGATTCTAAATAAGTTATCATCTTCGGCAGATTAACTGACATGTTGAAAAACCTACAATTCTTAACTCATGAATAATTCATTCACTAAAAAGACCTGTCCACTGTGGTGGCTGTGCACTATAGAATGTCCACTGTCCATTCTATAGCATGCTGTGAAAAGAAAGAGAAAAACAGCGCTACAGACTGACCATTTTGAAAACAGTGAAATGTATTGCACAATCGAAGATTTTTCAATTCTGAAACAGTTGCAATCTTCTTTTGCGTGCAAACTCCAAACGAAGTCGTGAACAGAAACAGCATTGCCCGCATGAAGTGCTCAAATGAATCTGGTAGCCTGCATGTGTGAAGATGAACCAAAAAGAGAAACTTATCACTACGCATAACTCTGAATAATAACCCGAGGTGCAACGTCTCCAGTTTGCGTGGTATATCCGCAAACCTATTTCATAGCAATGCTCTATGACGCCTGACGTGGAGCCTCTCACCAATCTACGAACCAGACAATATCTGATGTAGCCTACATTTGTGTTTTTCCCTGTAACTACCGAGGCTAATAATCCAGTATATTACATTTTGTAAAAATTTGTAAAAATTACATTTCTCAGAATTTATGATTCAGTCAATTTACCCTTGGGAAGATGAAATTTTTCACTGGGGGTAAATTTACCCCAGGTTAAGAAACACTGTCTGGCCCAGGGTTCTTAGCCTTTTTTCCACCACGTCCCCCTTCACTAATTTACCTTTGTTTCACACCCCCTTATTTTGAATAGGTTGCAAAATCAAATGCAGTTGTTGGTAAATTTATTCATACTTTTTTATTTTAGGTTTTGTAATAGATACGAAATCCATACAGTACAAACACAGAGTCTTGACAATGCAGATTGATAAAAACAGACATAACAGAACGATTAATGGTGAGTTTGGAGATAGAGCAACAATATTACAGACACTTTCTTAACACTATTGTTCGCTAACCCGTAACACTTGGTAAAACACTACATCTAGGACACTGATTCCAGCCCTGATCAAGGCCACGTAAAATACGAAAGTACTGTGGCATGCACACGCCCTCAAGCAAACAATAACGTCCGAGCACTCAGTCGCAAAGTAAAATGCGGTTGTAGTGTTCAAAGTACAGTATAAGGATGAATTTGAACAATCTGACTGCATCAGAACGTGTAACCATACGTTGTTAGACTTTCTGCATCGTTCAAGAAAGAGGTACACATTTCTTAACTGTAAAGCCTCAAAGACATAAGAATGTTGCATTGAACCTAATGACTACTAACACTCGCTCGCCACGGCTTGTTTTTCAGCGGCTCGTACCCAAAGTTATAGACCACTGATTACTTGACAATTTTTGGCCAATATTTAGCGCAACATTGATTTGCAACATTAGATGAAAACGCTTTCTTTTGTGACATCGCGCACGATTTGCCTATGCTCACAGATGCGTAGGCTCCCTCTCTAGTCCGCATGCTTCAATGCGCTGCAGTTGCTTATTTTAGAGTTATGCGAACTTTTGTAAATTCTTTGTTTGCTTTATTCACTCTGCATAGCTTTGCAACGGCACACTTTCGCAGAGTGAGTGCAGATTACTCCTAATAATAATATATCGGACAAAATCGCTAACCGCGTTTTTGCATAAAATTCCAGAATCTCAAACCAAAACCATACATGCGTGAAAAACATAGTACGGTTAATTGAATAAATTATATATTCCAATACAAATGTTATTTTTATTTGTAGGCTAAACACTTCCTCTGCGTCCCTTAGTGTGAATGAAAGACACGGTTCCGAGATTAGGCAAATGAGTGTCGCCACTGGTATGGGCAGAAAGCAAAGTGTCTATCTATTTATGGCCAAGAAGTCAACATTGTATGGTGGCCTGTAGTTGCCATGCCGCCAGTAAAAACTTAATCTCACATTGTACAAGAGTTTGGCTCAAGTGTAGTTGAATCGTCATAAATATACAGTACATCATCGCATTACAGAACACGGCGGGAGTACTGTAGAAGGCTAGTACCATGTAGGTGTACGGCCACTTTGCAGAAAACCCGTTTGGAAGGGACACATTCCCGTTCAAAACTTTCCATGTTGCAGAGCATGTAAGGGCTCGCGCCCCCTGGAAATTTCTTGACGCTCCTTTCTTGACGGAAATTTCTTGAAACGGCTAGATCAGAACCACTGGTCTAGCAGTTTAACGCTGTGACTACTACGCAGATTTTCTTAGGTAACAGCTGAAATATTCGTGCGGTTCGCGCTCTGTGCCTACGCGACTAATTTTGTTGTGCTGTCGGAATCCCTTGAAACCACTTTTGGAATTCGTCGCCAGCGCTGTTAATTCTGAAGAGCTCCTCTGAAACGTCAGGTTTCTCATCGTGGAACTTGGTTACCGCCTTCCCTGCTCTGTATTATCGTTCAACCGCCGTTCTGCTACGGTTTTCCACGTATCGTTGACCTGTCTTTCCCGACTAATACACCCAATTCTTCCCATTTCGCATGTTGTTTTGTATACTTTGCGTCTGTCCCCTGCAGGTCGTCACCTGAGTCAGCTTTTGCTCATTTTTCGCCGCCATGCGCTGCGTGGTTCTCGCTTTGTCTAATCTTTTCTTATATTCGTTTTTTTGATTGCTTTTTCGGATGATATTGACTTTGGTCTGTGATCAATGCTTTCCTTGTGTCGTGTCAGGTTTCCGTGAACTATCCACGTACGTTTTCGCCAGACGGTACGCGCTCCTGTAGCGGCTACAGGCTTTCTTTCCGCAGTGTGATTTTCGTAAGTGCAGCGCAGATTGATCGATCGAACGCACCTCATGCGCGATGGTGCGATACGCCTTTTGAAACGCGAGACTCGACACGCGCGATAAAGGGTGAAAGCTGCTATTATTGTTTGCACCAGCATTGGTTTGGACGCGTCTCGAGTTTTCGTTTGATATGTTCACATCTTCCTTTCGAAATGTCTTTGAGTTTGTCTTTGGAGTAAGATAAAGTCAGCCAAAATAAAGAAGCTTGATTACGTGAAACGCAGCCACGCTGTGCCGTGAGATTCTAACTACTATACTGCAGCTGTTACCAAAACGCAGCCTCGCACAAGGTTCCCGACCAATCTCGTCGCTACAATGGTTCCCAGACCGGGAATCTGCCCCAACAGTCGAAAATTTGTTTTCTGCAAAGATCGTTGGTTGCAATTTTATACGAACGACATACAAGACCGAAACGTCGACCTACCTATCGACATTAAATGCAAGCTTTTTGCATTGAAATCGCGCTGCACGCTGCTCTGTTCAATTTAAAATTAACTTTCCGTAACACGTATAGCGGTGAGTTTTCCATCATTTTCGTTTCCTCTTACAGTACACACTTTTATATACACGGCATACTGGACCGAAACACGACCTAATAGACCGAAAAGTCGACCTACCTACATGGTCAATAAACGGAAGAATTTTGGCCTGAAACCACCCTGCACGCCTCACATGAATTTAAAATGAATAACCTTCCGGGAAACACATAGCGGTGAGTGTTATATCAATTTTTTGTCTGTTGTAGTAAATTCGTTTGCAAAGATCGCGGGTTACACTTTCATATCAACGACATATGTTACCGTAGCATCCACCTGCCTATCGACAGTAAATGCAAGAATTTTGCATTGAAATCACGCTGCGCGCTGCTCGATTCAATTTAAAATCTTCCGGGAAACATATAACGGTTAGTTTTACATCATTTTCTTTGTCTATTATAGTAGAGTGGTTTTCTGCAAAGATCGCGGGTTACACTTTTGCATGAACGACACAAGAGATTGAAACGTCGATCTACCTATGGACAGTAACCGCAAGAATTTTGCATTGAAATCACCGTGCACGCTGAGGAAACGTATGGCGGTGAGTTTATTTCATTTTTTTATCAGATATGGTTCTTTCAGTTTTTCAAATTTATGCGATGGCGTTTTTCGTATATTTTCATGCATTTTTGCCAAACTGTGTATTTAATTCTTTTAGCTGTTAAGGTTTGCTTCATCAGCAGCCAGGGCCAGTCTTGGCCAGTGGGAGGCCCGATGGGAAGCACTTTTGCGGGGCCCAACTTAGTGGTGTGTGCAGAAATTTTTGCAGAGAGCCATCAAGTCATAATCATAATCGTAGAAACTATGATTGATGTCAAAGAGCGAGGCCCGAAAAGGGTGTCTGGGAGCATGCCCTTCAGTTTTATCTCTCCAACAAAGACTTTACATGTCCGTACCATTGATATTTCCGTAACACCCTGCAATAAATCCTTGATCACCATTCAATAAATCCTTGATCTGCAACACTCAATCATTCCCGTCGCCACGGGGACTTTGGTTGACTTATCCCCAAACAAAGTTCCAAGCTCCCCAATTGTAATATGAAAAAATAATAGCCGTGGAGTTTTTATTAAATTTTAAGAATTTCAAGCCCTCCTGCACAAACGTAAAGGCGTCTATCGAAGAATTTCTGGCAACGGTTCTGCACTCAATACTGCCTGTCTGAGCATAGGTACCTACCGCGGGGGTACGACAGGTCAATTGGCCATGTGTTGAATGAAATTAGCAACACTGCTTGATATAATCAGCCAGCAAAAACGGTGTAATTGCTTAGCAACGACAACAGGACATCATACAAAACTGCAGTGCAACATTGTATTATAATGCTGCACAATAATGGCAAAGCAAAATGAAACGGACAGTTAGGCTGCGGGGTCAAGAGCCCGAGCCCAAGCAATTCTGGACGATTGCAGCTGG
>Ga0210059_1015909_pt1 | contig 10912 bp, 8 predicted proteins | sample Ectturendosymbi2_FD_188042 | JGI IMG/M metagenome (GOLD analysis project Ga0210059, IMG submission 188042) | Ecteinascidia turbinata endosymbiont from Florida, USA - Sample 2 (SPAdes) (version 2) | ecosystem: Host-associated > Tunicates > Ascidians > Unclassified | place: Key West, Florida... | reverse complement strand
GAATAGCTGCAATAAATTTGTTTCAAGTCGATCTTGATCAATCATGGAATTACTTATGGTACTGTTATGTGAAGGACACCTGTGCCCCCGTTGCACCCCTTTCAAAGGGCAGTGCCTCCGTAATGCACCCCCGTTCTGGCGTCCCTGGTTGTAAGTCGGGCCGGCCTATTCGGGTCGGGCTAAAGTTTGTCAACATGTTTCGGACCGCTTGCGGGCCTGCACACAAATTTTTTAATAACACTAAACAACACTTTTTAATGGTTGTAAGTCGGTACTGCCTATTCGGGTCGGGCTTAATTTTGTCAAAATGTTTCGGGTCGATTGCGGGCCTGCACACAAAATATTTTAATAACACTAAGAGTAACAATTTTTTCTTCCGTGACGTACATTTGTTGTGCTACGCGGTGACTTTTGTGAGTAAAGTGATGGCGATTTTTCTTCAGCTAGTTCTACTTGCAAACACAGCTACGTTCGGTTGTTATCTGCTCCGGTTATTCTCAAACTCATTTTGAGAAGGCGACAGCGGTGAGGAAATTAGCACGCGATGGCGTTGCTTTGAAAAGATCAATCACTAGCGAGATTCTTGGTTTGTTTTAAGAAACGATGGCCTATAAACCAGCTTGTCATGCCTATAGTGGTATTCTAGATAGTTCGTTTTGTAGCACCATGTCGCCATCCTTGATAGTTTCGTGATAGTTTCTATTTTTGCGAAACATTACATTCTGTAGCTTTACAGTTGACAAACAAGCTATGCACATATCTCACTCACTTGGTGAATTTGGCATTCGGCCTAAATCACGCTTCAAAAGCATATTTCGGGCTTGGTCTTAAAAATGAAGCCCGTTTGAAGCCAGCACCTGCCCCCAATGGGACTTTTGGCGCATAAAAGATTCAGGGGTCAAGTCGTCCCATACTGTGACCTAACAGCTGAATTGACGACATGAGAAAATGAACTATCAGACTAAAGTCAACGCATCAATTAGAGCCAGTTAACAGTTTCTCACTGTACAAGTATTTTATTCGCTCGGGCGGCAAAAACTTAAAACGCACACAAAGATTAAAAGAAGACTTTTGCTTCGCAAATACTTTTTCAATGCACTAGTCGCAAGTGTGACCACATTAATTTCAGGCTCATGACACTATTTTCCTTTACCTGGCCAAAGTTTTTTGGAAGAGTTAAGAATTGCGCTGAATAACTGAAAAAAACAAACATGCACGTTTATGCTATTTCTCCTTGTGTCGCAGGAAGTGTTTGTAAAATGCACAAATGGCAAGTGTGACCATGAACTTTAGTTAATGTTTGTTAATTTTTAGTTAAACTTCAGGCTCATGACACTATTTTCTTTTACCTGGCCAAAGTTACCAAGGCACAAACACAGCATGTCTCCAGCGGAGACTAAAACAAGTTCGTGTCATGTTTGAATACTCGAAACGGGCGACGATGCAAGTTCAGGCGTTCTGATTGGTGATCGACAAAAAGCGTCGCTATGGGCGAATGTTTTGTTGAAAAGTGTTTAACTGCAAAGGATCTAAATACCTAACATTTGGTGGAACACGTGTTCTACATAATCTTTGAACACAACAAATTTATTTAATGGTAAGGACAGTTTTCCATCGATTATATTTACACATTCTGAGCACAGAGCCATGAACAGCGGTCTAATAATCATACAGTGCATCGCATCATCATCATGCTTGATTTCAAATTTGTCTGTTTCCACGTGTACCACATATTCCCTGAAAGACCTTCTCCCCATCGGGAATTCAGTCGACCACGAGCACAGTGGTTGTACCACCAACCACCACCACCACCATAAGTGACAGCACAGTTGCCTCCCGAATATCTAAAATTAATAAAAGAGTTGAACAACGAGGATGAAACATTGACACGTCACGTTTTAAGTGAAGCAACAAATCACTTTGATAAACTCTTGAACGAATCGTTTGTGATCTGTTCTTCAAAAGCAAAGCTTCTTATTGAGAAAATACTTGGCTTTCTAGTCCACCATGATCTAACTGGGATTTTAAATTACATCTTGATTGCATCAAGGTTAATAAAAAGTGTGAGTAGTTTGTTTCGATTCGATTAAATCAATTTTTTTGCTTTTTACCAAGTTCTTTCATTAAGTTGTTTATCATTTTTCAATATTCCTTTATGTGAAGACCATAATGCTTGGTACAATTAAATATTTTTTTCTCTGTCGAAAATTCATTTCAAAACGTGAAGTGTGAACCTTCGTAGTACATTACCTGTCATTGTCACGGTCTACAGTTGTGAAAGGTTGGTTGTTGAGGTTTGTGAGGTATCTCATTGCATCTCCCGCAGTGCCACGAAAATTGGAGAAGGTTAACTTGAAGTTCGTCGATTCGTTCGCAATACTGAAGGTTCTGTTTAACAAATGATTTCGTCATCATCTTTGCTGACGCGTTTCTAATCCCACAACAAACGTCACTAATCTTATTGAGTTTGAAACACACATTATGGAATTGTACACCTTTTGCATTCAAGTGCATTCCTTGTTCACTGGAAAACATTTGCGTACGTCAGATTCACGTCACAAAGGAAATTTGTTGCTACGTCAGACTGGTTTGCAGCAGTGGTTCTCCTCAGAAAGTGCATAATGTAAAAATGGAGGACACAAATCAATTAAAAGTCAAGAAGTGTTGAGATTTGCACAAGTTGAGCAAGTCATAACTCGCCAGAAGATTGCGCTAGAGATCTGTTCAAATCTTCTAAACATGCGGAAAATCTTGTAGATTTAAACAAAAAAGTGCATAGCTTTGGATTTCAGTTTTTTGTGGATCGCTTCAAAAGTGGGATGCGTTTTTGGTCTTCTTGGCCTCTTTTATCAGGACTTGGGCCCTAACCTCAAGGGCCAATATTTTGTTTTTTTTCACAAAGGAAAGAAAAAAACTATGCTTTTTCAGTTTGTGTCTATTGTGTAATGTCGCTTAAATCAATAAGTCATATCTTTAAACCAGCAGTTTTCTTGAATGAACTATGGGTTTGCTCTAGTGTGATGCCGGTTGTATCTTGTTTGAAGAACATTTACTTGCTCATAAACAGGGTTGACAGATAAAAATTTCAATTAAAATCCAAGCTGTGTTAAAATGGCAAGAAAAGGACCAGATTATTCATTTAATGGCCAGAAAAAAACAAACTTCGACTCCAGCCACATCTGGTTCACAGTGCACGAATTTCCAGTGATTACACAAAAAAACTATTACGTACGCATACTCCGCCCAAGCAGTAGTGTCATCATATCCACCCAATTCAATGCGAAGCTTGCATTGCTTGTTTCCAGTGATGATGTGAAGTTTCTCAAGACCTGAAACATGTTATTGGAGTTTAGGGAATAGAAACACGTCATCATACGAAACGGTGAGCAATGGCACTCAACGAAAAAAAATTTTCGTGTCAATGCTTGTGCAGAGGTGGTGCGGGTTTTTCTCGAGTTTAAAGAGAAAAGTTTAAATAGTCACTATCAATATTGTTTGAATGGGAGAACTTGAATTTCAATTTAATTTAGTTGACGTACCAATCCAAAATTCAGTGGATAAATTTCCAAATCCTCGTTTGTACTCGTTCCAAGTTCTATCGTGAAACCGCACTTGACCAGAAAATCGTCGTTGAAAAACCTAGAAAGAAAAAAATACAGGAAACGGTAACAAACGATAAAAGTACCTGACAAAATTTTGTAATTTTTTCGTTATTGAAATTTAGTAGATTACCTATAGTCTCACGAGAAGTGCTGACAAGCCAGATATACCGTGCCATGGAGTCTGGACATCTGCTCCACTTAGCGCCCATCTGGCAGTGGGGCGGATCACCAATGGAATGTGGGGTGAGCAGTCAACCCCACAAGATTCCGTGTTTTCATCCCCACAACGGCACTCACTCCCGGAATGATCCTCCCAAGAACAGTGTGGGTCCGGCTCAACCGCCTCCGCATCGGTGTCGGGTGTTTCTGCTCCTGCTTGTACAAATGGGGTATGGCCTCTTCTGCGGCCTGTGAGTGTGGCGCAGAAGAACAAACCGTCGATGTGAGTGTGTCCTCCAATGTCCAATCCATCGGCCTCCTCATGGACTGCACGGCCTGACCGTTCTGGAGGATGAGACAATCGAATGGCTGCTCAACACCTGCCCCGAGATCTAGTGCCGCCAAGCAGTGGTTAGAACAACAACTGGCTCAAAAGAAAAAGAATGTTTCATAAAGACTTACAACTTGCAAAAGGTCTACGCCTACTCAGATGATATAACTGTTACTGCTGCAACTGTCGTAGAAAATGATAAAAATCAGAATTGCTTGCTTGCTGCTGCGGCTAACTGTCGTCTGACGCTAAACGAAGAGAAGTCGCAGATTCGCGAGGCGACACTTGTCATGCTTGGGTATAAGATTTCTTTCAGCAAAGTCGAACCTGATCCCGATCGACTGCAACCACTGCTCGATCTTTTGCCCCCTACGAGTTTAAAGGAACTCAAATGCGCGTCTGGTATATTCTCATACTATTCTAAATGGAATACCTAATTTTTCTGCTGGGTCGCCTTCTGCGTGCAACGTGCTTTCTCCTGAATGGAAGTGTTTTACTTGCTTTGGATCAGCTCAAGCGAGTGCCAACGAAAGCTAGATTGGGTGCTATCCGCCATGATGTTCCGTTTTCTGTTGAAACAGACGCTCCTGACTATACCTTGACTGCAACTTCATCGCAAGATGGACAGCCTGTGGCTTTACATGTCTTGTAGCTTAACTGCTTCTGAAAGATTCTCCCCTATGGTTGAAAAAGAGGCCACAGCAATGATCGAAGTAGTTCGTCCTTCGAGTCATTCTTCAAAGGGTAGACGTTTTACTTTGGTCACTGACCAAGAAGCTGTATTGTTCATATTCGATCAGAGTAATGGAGGAAAAATAAAAAACGCCAAGATTCTTGATTGGAAACTTGTATTGAGTCACATGACTTACAACATTCGCCACAAACCTGGCAGTGAAAAGATCGCGGCTGATGCGTCCTCCCCCTTGCTTTGTCCTCTCTCACTTCTTTGCAAAACCTCCTTCAGTCTCTAGGCCACCCTGGTTATGCGCGACTTTAACTCTTTGTGAGGCAGCGTAATTTACCCCTTCCTTGTGAAGAGATGAGGAAAGTTTGTCACATCTGCAGAAGATGTGCAGAGTTGAAACCTTCTTTCTTCAAGCCGCCCTCGCAGACACTCATACAAACTGTACGTCCTGGGATCGCCTTAAGCGTTGATTTCAAAGGACGTGATATAGGTCCCAACATAGGCGTAGCGAAAGGGAGCCCAGGGGACCATGCCCTCCAAATTTATAACAAATATAGTTATTTTGTGCTTTGAGAGGCAGCATCCCAAACAAAAAAATAGTGTTATTTGCTAAATAATATTCTAGAACACAAGGTTTTAGACAAACTTTTTACATTTTCAATAACATGCGAAAACTTTTTAGACTGAGTTCGCAAACATCCTAAGTTCGCATCCTATTGCCTTCCAAAACTGCAGGACCAGTCACGCAGGACCAGTTCGTGACTGGGCCTGCAGTCAGAAACTGCAGGACCAGTCACGAAAATCTCTCTGTCGGTCCAAAATCCCATGGACTCACACTCGGTTGCGGATGGCAGTTTTGATAATCCCGCAAAGTATCCCCATCGGCTGATAACCCCGAAACGTATCTCCGAAATGTGCCCTTGCACCGGTCTACTCGAATTCATAGACCACCAGACAGATTAGGATTTCTTCGTTGGTGAATGTAGCGCATTTTTGAGTTGCGTCCAAGTCGTCCCTGCTTTTAGCAATCCCTTCGCGCAGATTTATCAAGTTATGTCTCAGCTGCTGTCTCGTCTGTTCTTTTAGTGCAACATGTTCTGTGCCAGTGCAGTCTCAGTTTGAGGTCGTATACGTTAACAGTGTTGGGTTGTACTGTTGGATGAGTGAACTAACTTTGATGCCTTTTGATAACCGTTCGCTTTCATACGTTTTCAGGTTATCGTTGAGTTTTCTTGTTAACTAAAGCTTAGCGAACTTGCGTGTAACTGTTCGCATCGACAGGTCTCCGCACGCTATTTTCATATTATAACACTTTGGACAAAGCGTTATTTTCATTTTAAAATTATTTTGGTGAAAAAAAAACTCCTTCAACTTACTTGCCACCCTTGATAGCAATAGACTTCTTCTCCCGATCTCAATCTCTGAGTTCCGTTAACTACAGATCCTTCGCACGGATTTGGATTTTCTGATTAAAGTGAAAAAAGAATCTGGTTAAAGGCTGAAAAAACAAACAGTACTCTCGGACGATCTTGACCTGATGTTGCTCTTGAAAGCAACGCAAAAGACCTTGATTTTTTCTATGCTAAATAACCTACAAAGTTCTAACTAAACAATAAAAAATGTGAGCTTTTCATGTTTTGTCTTAGTATACGTGTAAAGAAGTAGCCTATACATAGTTTTGTGTGCGTAAAACGAGAGTGTATGTACGTAAAAGAAGAGAGTTGGTCGATGCTGATGCACAGGATCAGTGGAAATCCAAGGAATCAGTTCTGCAGGCATGCTATGAAGTTTGTGGAAAGAAGAAAGAATCAAGGAAACATGTGGTGGTGAGTGAATAGGTAAATGGGGTGATAGCATGAAAGAAAGCTGCATAGAAAGAGATTTGCCAGACTGCTACTGAGAAAAACAGGACCCGATACAGGAGCATGGAAAAACAAGCAAAGAATGTGTTTGGGAGAGCTATAAGGAGGGAGACTGAACAGCAATTAGAGGAATAGGTAAAATATCAAACTCTATCTTGAAGTTAATTAGAACGGGGGGAAACGATGTTGAAGGAGGGAGATGCATGAGAGGAAGTGGTTGGGAGAGCTACCTGGGAGGGAGATGAAGGCTGCAAGATGAAACCTACAGAGACAATTACCTGGGGGGAGATGAAGGTGGAAAGATGAAACCAACGAAGACGATTACCTGGGGGGAGATGCAGGCTGCAAGAAGAAACCAACAAAGATGATTACCTGGGGAGAGATGAAGGCTGCAAGATGATACCAACAAAGACGGGTGGAACCTTACCGTAAAGATAACTGACTCTGTCAGAGTGTGTTGGATTGGAATGAATGGCAGAGCAGTGGAAGACGAGTATGAAAATACCAATCGTTAAGGAAAACGAGATATGATGAGATCTAGGGTATACACAGAAGTAAAGTTACTGAAACATCTTAAGATCGTGAATAGTGCTGGAGAGGAGTTGAAGGAAACCAATATGCTGATGATTTGGTTGTAATGAGTGAAACCATGGAGGAACAAAGACGTTTCATAAATGGAAAGAGTAGTAGTACTGGAGTACACGGATAAAGGTTAACATATGGAAACCGAAGTGGTAGTTAGTGGATCAAAATGGGAGATGACAAAAAAAACTTCATGAATATGTTCAATGTCCAAAAAACATCGGCAGAAAAGCTTCTGTTGAAGCGCAAAAAATTGTATTAATGTCGAGACCCCTTCCGTGCGTTTAGGTGAACCACCTGTGAAACGTTCATCGCGGATACGTCACTCCCAGACTTCTATGGCCACCGGATTTTGGTTTTATGGGTTTTTGAAGAAATTGTTTGAGATTTGCGCAGTAATTTACTTTCAAATATGGGAGGATGCAATCATGTACAACGTGCGTGGGACAGTTTGACTGAATGAACCAATCAACGCTTTGCACTTGCCGTGAGCCTGCTCTTAATGCTGTTTTTGGCAAATTATGTCTTATACAGGATTTCCACACGTTTTTGAAAATAATTGTCGATACTTTTTCAATACTAAATTAAAAAGTTCAATACCATTACTTCTCCATTTTTCGAAATTCTTAATCACGAAACTCAATTTTGCACATTGCATAACGCGGAATAAACAATGAAGTTCTTTGCCTTCAGTAAAAATCTGCTCAGATATTTCAGATTGCTTTTCTGTTTAGAACGTCCATACTTTTCCAATACCTAATGCACATTTTGGCCAAATTCAATACATTTTCAAGGTCTTGAACACCAATTGTGAAATTCAATACTTTCAATACCGCGTGGGAATCCTGCTTATGTGTTCAGACAGTTTGAGATTGTTTGGTCATCGCTGATGCGTGGATCTCAAACCTTGTTGCTCCTTCACCATGATTGCCGTTACTTTCCTTCAGATGCTTTGTGATCCACCCCAGTTTAAACTTTTAGTGTATTAACTCCTGACTGCCTACCTTCATGAGGTCTGTCTCAGCAATGATTTACATTCCACACAATTCATTTGACAGTTATTTTAAATGTTCCTATTACAACAAAACAAGATTTCAAATCAATCATGTCTTACCTATAGAGCAGTTTTTTCCTGTATAGCCTGAAAGACAAGAGCAGTTGTAATCAGCCAGTAAATCTTTGCAAGTTGCTCCGTTTTGGCACGGGTTTGTGTTGCAGTCATCGATATCTGATGAAGAAAAAATATATATTTGAGTTATTGTGATTAACGATTGGTTGACCTCAAAACCTACATTGCATGATCGAAAATTAGATTAACTGTTCTAATGTGAAACATCAAGTTTTAAGACGGTGCAATTCGTCTTTTCACTGCAAATTTTCAGGTATAACCTGAAAATATAAGCAGTTGCAATCAGCCAATACGTCACTGCAGGTTGAATTTTGCATAGCTTTCAAAATCTGACGAAGTAATAACGAAAGAATTGAAAGTGTTTTAGGCTTTTGGATAATGACATAGAGAAATTCTGGTTAAATCTAGGATTTTTTTTCGAAATTGAAATAAACAATTCACCATGGGGTTTTTCTTGCTGAATTCTTCAATGATTTCCTCATTGAGCTTTCACTTGCAATTTACAGGACTGAAGATGCGCAAATGGCGTGGATTGATTTCCTTGCAAAACACTTTGCAAGCAATTGGAGCTGCGTCGCACTTGCATTGTTTTGTTGCATTTATTATTTATACTCAAGCTTGCTTCTGTATCACCCACAGAACATAAGTAGTTGCAAGCAGCCAATCAACACTGCAACTTTCTCCAATTTGGGATGAATTCGTTGTGCAGTCATCAAATTCTGGTGCAAACTCACTAGAAAACATTAGGTCATTCTGTATTTCATATTTTTGCGTAAACTCTTGAGAAATTGAGATTGTTTGCTCATCTGAGAAGAAACACAATATTTCAAGTGATATATTTCTTACCCACGCTGCAGTTTTTTCCTGTATAGCCTAAAGAACACGAGCAGGTGTAATCAGCCAGTGAGTCTTTGTAAGTTGCTCCGTTTTGGCACGGGTTTGGTTTGCAATCATCGATATATGGTTAAAAACGAAAATTTGAATAACTTTGAACTTTCAACCCTTAAACAGTTATTACTTTCTCCAATCATTGGTTAGTTGTTGTAATCACAAGCAAAGTAAAATACCCGAAATCATTCCTTCCTAAACTGCAATTTATGCTTATGCATGCGAAAAACAGTAACAGTTGCAATCAGCCACTGCGCAGGTGAAAGTTGTTAAGTTTTGGTATGAGATTCTTGTGCAGTTGTCATTAAATAATGAAAAAAAACGAAAAAAATCAAATACTTTTTAATTTCGATTAATTACATTTGGTTTAGATTTGGGATTCTGTTTTTTGCAAACTAATAAATTTTCAAGGAACATTTGTTCTTAAAATGATGGCTGAGCACATTGATCATTTCACCAGTCAACTTTTGCTTGCAATTGACAGGATAGCTGAGGCGTGAATGGCAAGGAAGCGACTTTGTCGCATTTCAACTTGAGAGCTATTTTAGCTGCGTCGCTTTTGTTGTGTCTTGTTGCATTTCTCACGTACAATCGAGTTTTTTCCTGTATAACCTAAAGAACATGAGCAGTGGCATTCAACTTTCTGATCATTGCAAGTTTCTGTTTTTGACTTGAAATCGTTCTGCCAAAATCAACCTGTGTGAAAATCTTGACATAAAGCAAATCTCTACATCGGACCTAGCGCCAGCTGGAGATCCAGCGCCGAAACCAGCCTGAGATATTGTTTTCACAGAGATGTTTTTCTAGTTGCGTGCTGGTATGCTTTTGAAAGTTGGAAGGTGTAATGAAGTGCACGATGAGAGGAACAATTTGACTGGATGACCCAATCAACGCTTTGCACTTGCCGTGAGCCTGCTCGCAGTGGCGTAGCGAGGCTTTGTGCTTATTGGGGCCGACAATAAAGAAGCCCCCTTTCCATTTCTCAAATTTGCTTACAAGAATTTGAAATGAAAGATCATGTTTCTTGCTTATAAAAGATATAAGTGGCATCCAAACACTCATAAACTGCAGTGGGTCTTGTTTTTTCGTTGTCAATTTGTGTTTCCCGGTTTTATGCCTGTAGCCACCTTTGTCAACATTACTCCTGTTTTTTTCTTTCTTATATGTATGTGCATTCGGCATATTTTGTCCAATTTTTTCCGTGTTGTTATGTAGTCTCCGGCAAGCCGCACCGCTCGGCCTTTGTCATTTATTCCAGAGTTTCTCAACTTGTGGTGTGGGCCAAGGATTTTTTACTGTGCGTGGCCGGGTATTATTGAAATTTAGGTATGTTTTGCAAGTTGAACACTTTACCGTAGACATGGATAGCTTATGAGCTGCGAATGGCATAAAACGCTTTATTTTGTCATCATGCGTCAGAGATTATTTCGATACGGAAATTTCAACGTGGCCTCCACATTGTGCACAATACGCAGTTACTGAAGACATTGAGGCAGACAGACGGCTTATGTTTCCATGAAAACGAAATCTGGAAGCAGACATGATTGTTCATCACCATGTGTTGAGCCTCGAATATCTATAATTTCTAACAGGGCCGCAACCAGCTTATGATATTTCCGAAAACAAGAGATACGATACCAGCAACACTTGTGTTTGCTTGTACAGGTCACTGAA
>Ga0210059_1015908_pt1 | contig 10913 bp, 5 predicted proteins | sample Ectturendosymbi2_FD_188042 | JGI IMG/M metagenome (GOLD analysis project Ga0210059, IMG submission 188042) | Ecteinascidia turbinata endosymbiont from Florida, USA - Sample 2 (SPAdes) (version 2) | ecosystem: Host-associated > Tunicates > Ascidians > Unclassified | place: Key West, Florida... | reverse complement strand
TTTTTTTTTTTTTTTAAAAAAAACAAACGTTTTTCGTGCAGATGACCGCAGTGACCGATATGTCGCATGCCCGCCCTCAGGCGCAACCATCTCTCTCCCACACTATCATGCTCGGCCTTTTCGCCAATGGTGAAGATGTATTTTCGTTGGCACGCACACCAACACACAGGAGCCTTTCACTGACTGTCGTGACGGCGTCGTGTTCCGACGATTTATTCCTGTCGCTGTCTTTGCTGATCTCAATCCGGGCTGACGGCGTGCGTCGCACGCTCGATTTGACGTCAGTGGAAAGTGGAATGGCATCGCTAAGGTGGCCGCGTTCGGGCCCGGGCGGCACCGCGCTCCAGCGCCCAACAATGCTCGGCGGAACCTGCGCGACAAGCACCTGTAGTCGAAAATCGTTTAAACGATTTATTGACATTCTGCGCCTTTCAACGACACTACTGTTTTCGAATTCTGTTGTTGCGTTTTCGTTTCAAATGACTCAGAGTCTATTTCTTTCCACCAGCATCGATGTCGTTGGCTTGAGGTCTTCTGTTTCTTGCGCGTCGCGCCGTTGTCATGTCAACGCGCAGTTGTCTCACGCAGCTCTACCATCTGGTTGAGATCAGGTCATATTCTTCGTCTTATGAGGGATATCGTAGAGACAGCGCGTTTATTTATTTAGTGATTTCTCGTCTAAATGAATGATTTATTAAGATTCCTGTTCATCGCTAGCGCTTTAAGGGAAAATACAGTACTAAGATCTCACTAAAGTTTGCATCCAAATCGAGATGCAGCATGGCCATTTTACTAATGGCGCGGATTCTTCTGGGATGCTATCAACGCAGTATTGTGCTTGAGATTTAAGTCTCGATGAACAATATTAAAAAGAAATAGGTTGTCTCCAAAATACTGCGGACTTGTCCAGCGTATGCTCTCGACTATACATCTCTATTAGTCTATTCGCCACCTCTGTTGTCAAGAACATAAATATGTTTACTGACTTAACGTTTTAAACGTCAAAATTTGGTTGTAGGAAACAAATGCTTGGGTGCGGGAACGCGTGCATCGTACCTCTTTGTTGTATCATTGTGGGTTCATACACTCCCATGCCACCTGCCTCGAGGTTTCACACCACGGCAACCAGACCCTTCGGTCGCTCTTAAAAGCATGTTATTTGCAAAAACTCTGTATCTTTGACCTTGCAATCTCCATTATGTTAGCTCGCAGTGCCGGCGTGCGTCACAAAGGCTCAATTCACCGTTGCGAATTCCTGCCATAGGATCGAACGGCAGGTGCAAAGCTACTGGGCTGCTGGTCTTTCGTGTTGCCGTAACTCAGCCTTCGGATCGCACACGTTCAATGTGCCTTTGCCCAGGGGATATCGCGGTCCAGATGTTAAGGTTCGTTGGCCTCCGGGTAGACTGTTGAACGCGAAGGTCAAAAGTGCCAACTGTCACTTTAGCCTGCGAAATCTGGATGACTCTAAGAGCTTCTTAGTTCCAGCAGCGGCGGTGTTGTCGACGATTTCCCCCAAATAGACATGTGCTCAGCACCAGGATGGGATTTTCGCCGTTCTGACGTAAACATGCGTTCTCTCGTTGAGGTATTTTCGATGGTGAGCGTTTTGGGTTAAATGCCATGCCCCCCTCCACGTACTCCACTCTAGAAACGGCGACATCATGCCATCCGCATCAGGAATTTTCCTTCACAATCGGGCGTACATCCCCCGCACGCCCGTCATGCCGGGGGTAAACAGGCAGTAGTCGCTGTTCGCTAAAAGTACGACTTCGACAAACAGTAAACACGACAGCGTGTCTGGCGGTATGACGCTCATCACGTGAAGGATAGACCACCGTCGATGCAGTTGACATTATCCGATTGGTCGGAGTGTGTCTGCAGTCAGGATGGCTTTGTTTGTTTTAAACTCTAGTTGTCACGGTGAGAGCGCAGCAAGTTAAGGTTGTCAAGTTTAAAAATGTCGCTGCCCGGGATGTTCTGTAGTTCTTGTCGTGACGCAACAGGATAGAAAGGATACTGGATTAAGTCATTTAAAGACGATTTTGTTGGCGCTTTCATGAGTTTTCTCTTTGGCACTCGGCAATGTATTATTTGTTGTAAGAATGGTAATATGATGTCGGAAGGACAATGCCAACAAAATCTTTGAAGATTCACTGTCCTGACCAAAAAAGAGTAATTATGACTATTTTTTGTTGTCACTTTCGTAGCAGTACATCGGTTAACATAAGATTAAAAAAATTTTTATAAAAAATTCGAGGTAATCGGAAATCATGGCGAAAAATGAGTGCCTCTCAAAAAGTCAAATCAAGCGATGGTTTGTTGCAGAACTCAGTGAGCCAGAACGTAAAATAACCTTTTGGTCACGTGGTACGTTAAAATTTATTGCGCAGGCGGCGGCCAGCAAGTTGTCTGTCAAATAAAAAGCAAACATACTTCCGGTCCGACGGCGTTGCTTATGGACCGCGCAATTGATAAACGGACATCCGAGAATTAGTTTAATGCTTAGGCATCAATGCATGACTGCAGCTGAATTCGTCGTTGCCGTCACGCTCCAATAGTTGCGTGAAGGGTGATTTGGCGAAAAAACGCGCCTGGGTCGTGATTGTTGTTTCCATCAGCCATGAAGAAGCTTGCTGACGAGATGAGGCGCGCCGACCGTTCCTGTTTCAGGCGCAGCGTGCTTCCGACAGACGAGCGAAAGTCATGTGTCAGTACGACTGGGTTAATATGATGCTCGATCACTTGCCGTTGAACCTTCAGGTACATTTAAGTCATTGCACGAGTATCTGCGCGTCTCGGTCAAAAACGGTCGATGATGATCGTTTTCTGTCATCGTCGTTTTGCCTCAGTGAGTACCTCGCCCCAATTCCGATCCCCTCTCCATCCGTCTGCTTTCCTCATAAGACACGGAGAAAAGCAACCAACATCCTACTCACTCTGTGTGTGTCAGCAATTGAGGGAATTGGACCCTACGATCCCCAGCCCTAGGATGTGGACAAAAGGCAAAGTCGACAGCCTCTGAACCTCTGTAGCTTACATTCTGCGTGTGTTGTTGCAATGACGTAAAGAAACCCAAGTTTTAGGGAAGCTGAGAAGGTAGGTTATTGTGAAAAAACAACTGAGGCTTTTCTTATATGATCGGTGACGATGTACTGCTGGATAGTTTCTGCCCGCGTGATCCAAAGCAATTTATTTTTATTTCAGCGCGACTTGGGAGTGAATCGTGTGTAGGCATTGTGAAGCTGAGCTGTGTGTTGGGACATTGCTAAATCACGCTGTCAGTTGTCAAGTGAAAACCACACGACGAGGTCGTGCGTCTTAATTTTCGCCTGTTCACTTTGCTCGAGCACCTGAGCCGTCGCAACGTCACTGCACATGCTTAGTCGCACGGAGGAAAAAACGCGGCTCAGGCTCGACGGTAACCATTCTATCTCCAAGTTGAATGCCTTTTTTTCTTTCTTGCTTGCCGTAAACCGAAAGGCTGACTAAACCCGACGCACCGTTGCAGCTCGAATATTCCGACACTGACTGGTCGTGAGCTAATCGCGACTCGGGCGCTCTGATTCGATTATTGCATCAGATGCTGCGTTAACAGAACGCGGCATGGCCGCCGAGCGCACGGGCCCAGTCAAAAGCGAAATTTATACTGGAACGCTTTCCACTTGATTTGCTGGCGGCCTGTCGACGCCAGTGCTGTCGGAAAGCCGACATCCTCCTCCAGAATGATTAAGTTCTCCGTTTAAGCAAGTTCCTATCGTCAGCGCCGACAGCGCGAACAACCATTGTCATCGCCGACAACAACAACGCGAGTCATCGCCGCCTTTCTCTCCTCGCAAAGCATCGCAAACACGAAACGCTAGCATCGCGGTCGATGTTTTCGAGTTCCCGAGCCGATGATGCGGTCGTTCGGAGTCGAACTCTTGTTTTTACTGATTCGTTCGCGTCCTCCCCAACTTGGTTTGTCATCGCCGACTAGCCGCGCCACGCGCCTGCTTTTCGCGTGACTTTTCATTTCGGAGCTTACCTTAACGCGGGCATAAATTTTCACGCAGCGTCGGGTGCATCGCTGCTGGTCGGGTGAAGCCTGGTGCACCAGCGTACGGATTTTTTTCCAGCATTTTTTCCCAAACGCAACACAGGTGCATTCCGCGCTGGCGCGATGCAGGATCGTCCGGCACCGATCGCATCCGCTAGGTGTCACTGTCTACCCCTCCCCCTCAGGAGCGGCGCGAGATCGGGAGCTGATTAATTGGCCCGCAGCATGTTCAGCACATCGTTGCCTGATTGTTTGCTTTGCATCGGCCATTAAAATTTTGCCAGCCTGATCCGAGATCGCCCTGAAACAACTGGCGTTCCTTTCCGCTCTGCGCGAGACGCGTCCCGCACCTGTGCACAGCGCACTTTTCGCGCTTCCCCTTCACACGCGCCGCGCGAACATTGCTCGACAGTGCTTGGCTGCGGCTGGCAAAAAGTCGCCTGTGCAAACATGTTGTCTTTGCCTTGTGTATCCAATTGCCGATCCCTGCTAATGCTTGTCGCATTACCGGCCGCTGCCTGTCCGGCGTTGTTGTGTCAAGGCTGGCCAAGCGTTGAGGTCGCTTGTACAGCGAGCCAATCGAATATTCATTGGTGTTGGCGAGCGATCCGAATATAGACGAGCGTGGGGAAAGTTTTCCGCGTTTCAATCACTGCCCATTAGATCTTTAAATACGACAGTCAAACCTAACGGTTCCCACCTGGCCACACGGACGACTGTTACCTCAACAGGGAAGGAATGACGTCAAATGTTCTGTTTCGCAGTGTTCGGGAGCGGTGGCGACGTTCTTTAAGTGTGTGATTGACACAGTGGTACCATGTTATGCGGGAGGTCCGCCAACTTCGCTTAAAATATAGGAAAGCGCAGATCCGTACCTTTTTAATTACTCACATCTGGATGTCGTGACGTAGACCTTAGTCACGTCTCGATGGTGGGCGGAATAGCGTTGTGAGGTCGGCCAAGTCCTGTTGTAAGTCGTAAACGATTACTCGGTGTTCTCGCGTTCTCTGTCCCCTGCAGTGTTCCACTGACCGTGAACTGGCACTTGGGTTGAACGGTGGAAATGTTTGGCAGAAAGGTTAAGCGCTGCTGTTTACTTGTTCGTTGTACGGGTTGACCTTGACGTGACACCAGCGAAAAATCTCCTTAAATCAAAACAGTCGTATGTGGTCTCACCGAATCCGTTTTAACCCACGGCCCTGTTGGGCTATCGTCTGTGCTGTAGTTTTGCCATATCCCATCCTCCAACCCACTACTGGTATTCTTAGGACAAAGCACAATGGGTGGGTGGGAAAATTTTGAGCGAACTGGGTCTGAGCTTTATCTCGTCGATCAATCAATCACTCTCGCGCTTGCGCAGGAGGAAAATTTACAACGTCGGCTTCACGACTCGTTGCCAGCAAATGAATGTGGCGGCATATGACGAATCCTGCCCGTATTTGACAGGATCGGTTCTTGTGGGAAAGTTATTCGCTCGTTGCAGACGCGAGCGGTTAATCCAATCGTCGATCGCTGTGCTCGATTGAGCCCCGCCTACGAGTTCGCGAAAATTATTCGCCGCCGAGCGTTCGTTAAGTCATCACCCCCCCCCATTGCCACTTCAACCGGATTGATTCGACAATCGGTTGCCATATTGTTGAAATCGTACAGCAAGTCGCTGCGCTGGGCCCTCGTGCGCAGTCGCTCCAGGAATGTTGCTGCTAGCGGATGCGCTGCATTCCCGTTGTTAGCGGTCGATCGCGGCCAGCAGGCTCACCGATTTTCATCAAGTTCCATCATTGCGCCTCAGCCTCAGTTCAATAATCTCTCAACGCTCGCAGGCAACGTAATCGATCTCCCGTCACCGGAGCACAAGACCGTGCACCCGCGTTGAGATAGATCTTTCGTGCACGCGATAACCATTAGGTGTGCATTGGTTCGTTTTTCAAACGCACTCTAGGAAATTTGGCGCAGGCCGAGTAGATTGTGCGTACGATTCCAGTGAGTTCGGATGCTCGTTCGAATACAGACGTGCAACGCGAAGTGAGATTTCTCCCTTGAGATGCCAACATTGGTTTTGCCGCTTTTCGTCTGTCTTTAATTTCGTTTGTTGATTGCAGCAGTGCAATTAGATTACGCTGTCATTTATTCTTTACCGTGCGTGTTGTTGAAAAGCCGTACAAAAGCGCTCGTTGTCACGTCATGCATTTGAACTGCTTAATATTTTAGCGAGGAGGCCGCCTGTATGATTTTTACCTGTACTGGTTGCAGAAAACGTCATAATTCGGTTGTTGCTATTGTCGTATTTCTGTTGCACAAATCTAGTTTTCATAAAACTAGTCTTTTTTGCGTATGGACCATTTTCAGGTCAGTGTATAAAGTGCGTCACGCCGTTATTCGCGTTTGTAGCTGATACGATTTTTTACCCAACCTGCCTGAGTAAGACTTAATGCAAGTGCCAGTTAAAGTTATCAAAGTTACTTACTACCCGGCGAAAACTCCTTTCAAGCGCTCGCCACACACGGGCGACGCCAATAGCGGCACCTCAAAGCGCCCGTTGCCGTCGTTGGCTCCTATCTTCGATCAAGGCCTTATCCGCTTCGACGGAAGCCGCATAACAGAAATGTGATTTGTTCCTATATTGTTAAAATGTGTTTTGTCGCGCGCGGTGCTTTTCGCCAACGACGACGGTTGTATCGCGCACAGCATCACCTGACCGCGATCTTTCGCTCTCCTCGCGCGTCATCCACTCCTGACCGAGACTGGATGGCGACGACGCCGCGTGACAGTGAGGGGGTTGGTGCGGCGCTGTGTCGCGCTGGCACTGGTTTTACGTGCACTTAAAATGGTCCGCCACTGAAACATCGAGGTTTCATTTGTTTTGGCCACACCGGGTCGCCCCGCGCGAGCTTTACGAGCAAACAAGTTATATTTTGTGCGAACGAGTCTCGGCAAAACTTTTTCCCGATAGTTCACCGTTGTTGGCGATTTTTTTGCAGTTATAGCAGCCGAGAAATGTAACGCTCTGTGTGTATGGCGACAGAAATCGTGGAATGGGAAGGGTCGGTTTGTCAGTTTTTTTACAAATGAAGCCAGAGTTCCACGGCGCTGAAGTTCAGTGCTGCTTGGAGAACTCAGGCTCGGCGTCGACGATCGGTGCGTTTTCGCATTTGGCTCACTGACAAAACCCCGCGTGCACTGCACAGTTCCCAGGTACTCACGGCAGCAATCTTCGCGTTTCTTCGTGGCAGTGGGCCGAGGAACATTCTTCTTGCTCCGATACCGGACGAGAGGACAGAGCACGTAATAAGAAAGTGAATTTTCCGCGCTTCCTACCTGCTCGCTGTAGTGCCTGAAGTGTCCGGCAGAGTGGCTCGATTGGCTCGGCGGCCTGCGTGAATTATGAGGGAGCTAATTGCCTCGATAACGCCCTCGAGAAATACGAAACGCCACTCGACTTTGAAACGGTTGCCGCATCAAAATCAGAGCCCCTTGAAAAGCTATACAAGAAAATCGTGTAGAACGAATAAACAGCTCCTGAGCCAATTTCGCTGCGGATCGCGTTTACGGAATTCGGCCGTTGTCTCCTCGCCGACCGCATGAAAGAGATGCGCGATTTTATCTCGCTTTCTGTTGTGACAGTTCATAATTAACAGATCGAAAATACATTTCGCGATTTTCACTTTGAAATGAAACAGTAGTTCTGAACCTTTTTTAGCCCATAGACCAACGTTTTACAAAAAATATCCGATAGACCTCTTCGTTATGCTGACTGAAACTACAAGAACCCTAAAAACACTCTTAAACAATTTATTGTACAGTGAAGTTTACAATTTTCAGAAAGGCTTTATCAAGGATTTATTAAATTACTAGAAATTCCAGGTGAACACCGGTGGTCCATTTGGACCACATTGAGAATCACAGCTTTAAAGTTCTGCCATCGCCGCGGTATTTTATGCAATTTTCTAACGTGTTGTAGCAATTGGTGCGATTTTTTGAGCCGTGGAATTGCTTTTCATAAGTAGGGCAAAAGCTTGCAGCTTTACCTTTCAGTGTCGCAATTTCTGTTGAAAACTTCAATAACATGTCGTTTGCACTTGCCTGTCCTGACATGGTGACGTGCCGAACGCCCCTCGAGACCTGCCGTTTCGCACCCCCTAATATCTTCTGCCCTCTTACGTTTCAGGCCAAGTACGAGCAGGCCAGAGCGAAAGCGGAACAGCAGCAAACAGTCACCGACGCTGGCCCGGACGGCCTGCGTGCGCCGCTGAACGACTCGACGATTGTCGACCTGGCGCCTTTGTTGCCACCGGCAACACCGGGCGACGTGCGCGCGCAGCATGCGCACCACCGCAACCCCCACGCCACGAACAGCCACCCGCGGGAATTCCCCCGCATTGCAACCGTTCCGCCTCTACGCACGTTGAACTCTGCCAAGTACCATGACGTGTGATTGCTGGTTGCGCTGGTCCTGCCCCCGAAGCAGCTGAATGCAGGACGGCGGCGCGTGTGCACGTGCCAAACCCACCAATCACGTTACAGAATGCGGAGATTTGCGCCGAAGCTTAGATGTCGACACCTGGAGGTTCCTGTCTCCTCTGTGAATCAAAACCAGCTTGACGTCATCGATGATGACGAGCGACGTGCTCGTTGATCGTAATCGAGTTCGCAATCAAAACGAAATGTACGTGGGCGTATTCCTCCTGGGCCGCCGCGATTCAAGTGAACACCCTTGATGTTCTGCATGAACCGACGCGTTTTTTCGGCTAAACTCAAAACACCGTCTTTTCCTCCGGTCGCCGCAACTCATATATGCCCTGCGGTGTACTTCATTAGTTGCGAACTCTATTAGTTTGGCTGCGCTCCGGTGCTCAATTAAGAGATCAAGCTGTCTCCGCAGCTGAAAGGCATCAAAAGCCTAAGCAGGTGTGAAAAGGCCCTGCCGTGGTGCCTGAAAGCATTTTCTTCTTAGCAACAAGTGCGTTCCCGTTCTCCTCATTTACCTCATCTCTCGTCAGCGTATCTCGTTTGGCTACCGAGGATAAAACGAAAAGCAAAGAACGAGTATCTTTGTTTCGGTGTTGTGTCAGCTTTTAATGACGGTAGAAGAATTAATCGGACGTTCTTTGGCGGTTGTGGCAGTGTGCAATGTGCTTTCCCCGTTGCTGTGCCACTCTGGTCAGTCTTGTGTTAGTGTCTCTAAGTACACACAACATGACTTCTTGCACGCCGACCGTACAATTCACGCTGCACTTTTGTAACGCGCGCCGTCGTACTTATTTATTTACCAGCTATTTATTTATTCATCGTGTAGTGTTTGTGCGTATTGGTTAAAAATCTTACGTTTTTCAGATATTTTTATAAGCATCAAGCTCGCGCCTAGTCTCTCGCACGCCCTTGCAAAGGTCGACCGAAATAACGCGTCTCTGCAGCTTCCCAAAATGTTCTCAGGCTGTCTTAAGTCATAATCAACTGTATTAAGTCATAATCAAAGGTGTGTTTTTGATTGAATAGTTGCAGATACAGTCAGTATAAAACAACCGAAACATCATTGCGCATAACTGAAATGTGAAGTCCAGCAACCCGTTGCCTTACGTTCGTTAGTCCACAACGTTCCATTCGCTTCAAATGTTATCACATCGATATGTTCCTTTGTTTTATGTCGACGCATCGCGACTGAAACTTGCTTTTATATGAGCCGCTTATTCATCTTCTTTTAAATCGACTTCTTGACCGTATTGCACTTGACCCTTCCAACGAAAATATGTATTATGTAGTAAAATTGGTCAAGCCGGTGAGAAGTACCTTGATGATGTTTAAAATCTCGCTGAAGTGGACGTTCATGTTATGGAAAATCTAGCGCGAAATGTATTCAGCGCATTTTGTTATTTTAACTGACAGGGTTAGGGGTGGAGCCGGTAATAACAAGCAGTGGTGTAGGAGGTGGGTGTGCATGATGTGCGCTCCCACACCCAAAAGTTTTTATTTGTCGAAAATCCCTGAAAATCTTGGGAAAATTGAAAATCTGGGCAAAATCCGGGAAAAAATGGCGCTCCACGTTGTTTGACTTCAAAAAACGACGCCCAACGTTTGCTGAAAAACAGATGAAGACCTTTTTTTAAGGCCACACCAAAAAAAGGTCTTCATGATCTTTTTGTTAGAAAATTTGTAGGCAAAAACTGCACAAAAACTTTTCGGGGAAATTCGGGCGAAAATCTTTCGCACTCCGAAAATTTTGCCTGCTCCTACACCTACAGTGTGATAACAAGAAAACCAGCCAGATCTACGTTTTGTTGATGTTGTTGTAGTACAAAGGTCTTTATTAGAAGATAATTAAAAATATCTTCCACATCTGCTTTAGCAATGCTAAGTTCTTTTGCTGACTCAAACTACGAGGCGTTTAAAATTGAGGAATGTGGTTCAGAAAGCCTTGGCCATAGTTGCAAACTGATAACTTGTAGCCTTACAATGATATACGGAAATTACGTACAAAAGTACATCTACGGATAACCACTATTGTGCGAATGCTAACGGAAAGCCCATGTCTGGGCATGGGCACTAAATACAGTTTCCCCAGGAGTGAAAAGTTTGTTTGCAGTGTCTGACCTATCGATCAATGCAATGGACGCTCACTTTACAAAATGTGATTTGAACAGTGAGTGTCTTTTTTCTGCAAGTCTCCTTGAAAACGTTTAAACACATTTCGCAATTGCATAACGTTTTTAAAGGATTCTCGCTTGGAGTGGATTCGAGTAAGATTTATCCGAGTGAATCGTTCTTGTCCAAGGATTCGAAAATAACGGCATGGCAAAGTTCGCAACACCTTTTGTCTGAGCTTCCTTGCCAAGCCCGCAACCATGGGGGAGACAACGAAGAAATTGCCCCCCCGCCCCCC
>Ga0210059_1015907_pt1 | contig 10914 bp, 5 predicted proteins | sample Ectturendosymbi2_FD_188042 | JGI IMG/M metagenome (GOLD analysis project Ga0210059, IMG submission 188042) | Ecteinascidia turbinata endosymbiont from Florida, USA - Sample 2 (SPAdes) (version 2) | ecosystem: Host-associated > Tunicates > Ascidians > Unclassified | place: Key West, Florida... | reverse complement strand
TGATGGTTCTGATGAACTTTTGTGTTCCAATCAATCAGTTGCACAAGCACTTGTTGGTGATGAGGGGTCAAGATGTCCCCCAGGCCATATGCATTGCAATAGTTCCACTGAATGTGTGGCCATGGACAAGGTTCTGTGCAATTTTTCAGTTGAATGCAAAGATCAAATCAACCAAAGGTTTTGTCGTCACGAACAAGGATCCAGTGGTTTAATGCTGTGTTTGGCCAGACATGCGACAGACTACTTCATCACTGTACGCGCCACACGATGCGACAACAGACCAGAGTGCGTGAGAATGAAAGACGAATGCGAGTCACAATGTGATCCTCGACCATCGTTTTGTGATGATGAGTGTGGGATGGTGAGTAGCATTTGGTTGGGTGGAAGCCTTGTATGTGATGGGTATATTGAAAGGGTCATCCTTGGTTCAGACAAATGCAGTCGAGAAGTGGAAGAAAATTGTCCGATGAGGTTTCCATGCAAGAGCAAAGAAATGGTCAGCATCGACAAACGTTACTATTGTGACGGCATATTCCATTGTGACAATCGTTCTGACGAAACAAGTACCGATTGTCTGAACAAACGATTCAATTGCACAGCAGCTGGAGGAGCCATTTCCATCAGCAAAGAGTTTGTTTGTGATGGAATTAAAGACTGCGTCCGAGGTGAAGATGAAAGTCGTCAACTGTGCGGAGGGAAAAGGTTTTACTGCGAAAGTGGAAAACCAATATCTATCGATAAAAAGTTTGTTCAAAATGGCATAAGAGACTGCGATACTGGTTTAGATGAATGCAAAACTCTATTTTCAGATAGATATGAAATGATTGCCAGTCCCTTTCTTCGCTTATTGTTCTGGATCATGGGTTTTCTGGCATTGACAGGAAATCTTGCAACAAACTTTCTGACAGTGAAGGAAATGTTTTCCAATCGCAAAAACAAATCCACTGCCAATCCAGACACTAAATTTGTCAAACGAGCCAACAACTTTTTTATTTTCAACCTTACACTTTTCGATTTTTTGATGGGCGTGTATTTGTCGGGAATTGTTAGCAAAGGTGTGAATTATTCTGGTGTTTATTGTTTTGTTGATAAAGAATGGAGATCAAGTTATGGTTGTTGGATACTTGGAACAGTTGCAGTTTTATCATCAGAAGCATCTGCGTTCATCATGGCATCCATGTCCACTTTCCGACTGGTCTCAATTTATAAACCATTCCTGACCCTCACCATGAAATTCAAATGGATCGTTCTCGTAGGAGCTTTATGTTGGTTGTTTTCTTCACTTTTTGCTTTTCTTCCATGGATTCCATTGAAATCTGGTTATTTTGTGTCTGAAGTTTGGTTTCCCAATCATTTCTTCAAAACTGACACAGTTTCCAAGCACCACTTGACCACCATTGCCAACCAAGTTTCTGACTCAAATTCCACACTTCAATCTTGGTTCAAACTCAAGGAAACCATTTCATGCAAGTTCAGATACAATGAAATAAAAGCAGAGTTTGGGTTTTACTCTCAAACAAGTGTTTGCATGCCACGTTTCTATGCTTCTACCAGTAAAAGTTCTTGGGAATATTCCACTTTTCTCATCACGCTCAACTTCATGCTCTTCATATATATGGTGGTCGTCTATGTACTTGCATACAAGAAAGTCTCTGGCATGAGTGTTTCTACATCTACCAAAAAAGATGCAAACAGAGGAATGCAAAAAAGAATTTCTAGGCTTTTGCTGACTGACTTTTTCTGTTGGATCCCAGTGTGTTTTATGGCCTACTTGAGTGTCGTAGGGGTGTCTCTCCCCCCCGATGCTTACATTGCAAGCGCTGGATTTCTTCTTCCAATAAACAGCGCCATGAACCCGTTTATTTACTCCAAGCTGATTGGTGAGTATATGTCACGTGCACGAAAATGGGTCATAAACAATCCACATTCCAGTTGTAAACGTCATGTTGATGAGGCTACAAAGGTTGAAGGGACAGTTGAGCAAATCGAACTTGAAGTAGTCCATTCCAACAAGCAGTGACTTTTATCATACCGACCTTGGGGATAATTCTAATATTTTGATTGTGTTTCTTTCCTAAAAACGTGAATCGCTCGTCATTTTATTCAGTTCTGATTTCACAGCTGAGTGGGTTTGCCGGCAGAGAACTGTGTAAAGCGTTAAAAGAATCCATGAAGGTGTTTTGTGCCTTGAGTTTAAATGACGCTGCCCTGATTCGCCAGATGTTTTATGTTCACACTTCTTGGGATCAGTTACCACCAATGTCTCGTAATTATCTGTCAACTGTGAAATCAGAACTGAATAAAAACTCTACTATCTGTGTGATATATGCTGTAGTTGCATTGAGGCAACCTCGGTAAAAGTTCTGTAAAGCCGACAGAAAATATTTTTTTATGCTAAATCAAATAATATGTTATTGCGTGGCCATTTTCATGCGCAAAAGGAAGCCAGCAACCTCATCAACATAACAATCACCATGGCCGTAGTCAGGGAGTCAGGGTCTTAAGTGAAATGCACTTTATGTAGACCTAACATCCTGCCCTTATTTGATCTAGGCTGAACAAATTTGAATATAAACGGACAATATGTCATGCTTGCAGTTTGGAATTCCAAAAACGCATAAAACGTTGCACAGAACCAGGTATATCTAAAAGTTCTAGATCAGGGTTGGGGAACCTGATGACCATCGCGAGCCACATGAATTGCGGAATACCGCTTGTGAGCCGCAAAATGAAATTAATTTCATCTTAAAATTCAACCCTCATCTTTTTAAGAAAAATAAGGAGAAAACTAAGAGCCGCGAGAGCGACTTCTCTTGACTTAATGTCTGAATATCTACTTAGCACCGAGTTTCGTTTTGACACGATGTTAAGTTCTAACTTGGGTAAGGAAACTTCGTATGCGGATCGTGGTAAATGTCCGCGCGTGTTAAATTCCATGCATTTGGCAAAACCTGCAGCTTTCGTGCGAGTATACTCAGTTGATACTTCCATTGTTGACAAGAGTCTCATGGATGATCTTGTATTTTGTCAGCAAGAGGGAGCTGAGCCTCAATCCCAGCGGGTACCAGGAAGCTCAAGTATGCAATGAAACAAAATTTCTGGATGGGATTTATATTTGAAAAACATAAATCCGTTCATCTCTGGTGTTTCCAACGCAGGGCAGCTACAGTTGTGTTTAAGAGATTGCTGTCTTCGTTTGTGCATTACGTGATCCTGTCAACGGTTTACAAAAACCCTTGTCTTTCATCCCGGTTGGTTGAGTTGTAGTATTTTGAAATGGGGACATCCTTCAAAATATGCAACAGAGAAGTGGGTGCGAGAACTTGACACAGTTCGATGTACAGCCATAATTCTCAATAACAGCAAATATATCATCTGTTTGTAGTTTCTTGTATCTCTGACGCCGAATTTCAAATCTTTTGATACGTGACGGAACGGATAAGCTGTATATTGTGACGTGACATCATGTTAACAATGGTTATTTGTCGTCAACATCTACTTATGCTGTTGCTCCTAACATTGGTGGGATATGCATAAAATATATTGCATCGTCAGTATGGACTTCACTGAAATGACATGCAGTTCTTTGTAAGTGAACAGGAACAAACGTGTTGTACACTCTTTGATCTTATATCACTTTGATAATATTTTAATGAATGCATGTTTCCACAGAGTTTGTTTTTAAAAGAATCATTCTGCATCGTTCGCATACATGATACAGCATGAATACCGATCCCACGTATTCGACAAGCATAAACTTTTGTTTGACGTGGTACCATGCTCACCCACTTTGCAGCATTGCGTCGTATCCATCCTGTTGATAATGTTAAAGAGAATTAGTTGCTTTGCTACATTTTTTCTGCATTAACGTCTTCATTTTTATTTCATCTCAGTGTTTTGTATAATGATCCTTTCTTTTTCATAATTGTAGCAATGCACAATTCACTTCCAGTTGTCTATTAACGCTACAAAGCTATGTTGTGTTATCCTGTTGGCATCATCATAACTGTGCTGCTATTTCTTTGTTCAATGCAAACATGTAGTCATGTTTCGTTCTTAACGTGTCTATGCTTATTTCTTAATATAATCATCGAAATCGATGATCAACCTGCTAAACAAAGAACAGTGTGTGTCTGTGAAAAAAAGATGAACATTTCCTGTCGTTTCTTCTCTCTGCAATCGCCGACTTAAATAACATGATTTTGCTCTATACCAGGGTCTCAAACTCAAATTGCTCAGAGGGCCAAATGAGGTCTTACAAAGTAACCCGAGGGCCGCATTATGACCACCAGATGGCAGTAGACGCAAATGTGCATCAGTGTTTGCTGCTTTGTTAACGAGGTATTTCAGGCGTTTTCTATTCGTGATTCGATGCAACGTGCTTGTTTGTGAAATGCTTACCAGTTAACATGACAGCTTGCTAACCTGCATCACTGCGATTGGTCGCTGTTTCCGGCTGATCCTGTTAACGTTCAACGCTGTTGTTCGACGTTATTTTCTACTGAACCGTTTTACGTTAAGTTGCGCTGGCTTTACGTTCACTTGTATTGGTGAGTTTATTTTATATCTGAATATAATCAAGGAAAGAATCAAATTTGGAGTGCTAGTGGGAGAGTTAATAACGGGCAAAGTGGCGAGAACCTTCATACTGGCTTGCTTTGCCTTGGCAACATCAAGACGTCAGATCGCTTAGTTTGGAGTCTGACCCGCGTTCCTTCAACAACTACCGTAGATTGACACAACTTGTAGGACACCTCCTTTGAATCACAAGCTGCAATGTTGGTTTTCTGATACCTCACCTCATTGTAGAAGCGCTCAAGCATCATAGTCAGTTGGGGATGTTAGCACCAGCCTTGGATTTGCATTTCGTCCCTATTTTAATGTTTCGTGGCTTAGTGGTAGGTGGGTCAAAATTGGAAAGATATCATAATTTTTTCCGCTTATTTTGATTCAATTCCAATCACACTTACACTGCAGCGTTTCAGGAAAATCTGGAGCCGGGAATACGGGCATCTAAATGTTTTTACCTCCGGCTCCAAAATGGCTTGGCTCAATGAAAATTGAAACCTATCGTTTTACAAATTTATTAGTACATTGGCATAGATGAGGTGTTGCGAAATACAATTTCTTATGGATAGGGTGCATGTGCAAAAAGTTTGAGAAGGCCTAATCCACACACTTACAAGGAAACTTATGTTAATTTGAGTCCTGCGTGACACGGGTTAACCCGCGCAGCTTGCGGGTACCCGCGTTTCCGTGGGGGAGCGGGATAAAAAACTTTTGTAGGGGGTAACTGAATGTTGACTCAACGCATGAAAAGAGATATGAGCAAAAAAATTAAATGCTGCAAAGAGCTTGCGGTACAAAGGTGTAGCGACATTATCCAGTGGTGGCGAGACCACAGATTTTAGTTTCCAGCACTCAGTGATCTTATAAGATATGCGTTCTGCAAGATATCAACCAACGCTGCTAGTAAGAGTGTTTAGTATCGGTGACCATATCGTGAATAGCAGAAGAGCAAATTTAAAGTGTTCGTCAATGAAACGACATAGTCTTTTTCAATATTACTCTGAAAACGAAGTGCTGAATGATGGCTACAGTGTTTCACATTTTTGCTTTGCAGGGTTTTTCAAAAAACTTCTGTTGGCCCTGAAATGAACGACTGAATAAATTGCCATCAGCGATGAAACCACGGATTGTGAGGGAGCGCAGGGCGGCCGGGTGCGGGCTGAAAGCAGTAGTGGAGGAACCTTTTTCAAAGTGGGGTTCAAAAACTTATGCAAAATGTTTTTCAGTAAGGGATTTACTTTAACGATCGACCCAATCCTAAATGTTTTGCTTAAACTTAAGCAAAATTTGAAATGTAAAAGTGGGGGCGGAGGCAAATTCGACTCCCCGGTTCCGCCACCTCTGGTTAGAAGTTCACGGGACTGGGTGTGGGGTGTTTTGAAATTTTGCTGGCACGGTGAGAGGGCGGACAAAAAATTTCAACCCGAGCAGAACTCTAGTAGATCTGCACACACGGCAATCCTGTCATTCACAAGTTTTGCCAACGTTTTTTTCACGTATATTGATTCTCGCATTTTGATGTTACAAATTGTTTTACCCCAGCTCGTCCCACAATTTTAACATGCTTGACCCACGAAATAGTTCTATACCAGATTTCAGGTTCCAGTTTCCGCTCCACCTTCGAAAACTATTGGGCTCTTGTTCCAATTATCCAAAATTGGTTGTTGCTGCGACTTCATAGCAATTTTTTTGACCCAATGTGTTTCCAAGGCGGAGCGCATCTGTACAATCATTGCAAGTTACTTGATTACTTGTGTTTTAGTTCAAATGGCATGTCATGTAATTTTGCCCTTTTTAGCCTCTTCCCTCCCATCTATCACTTCCCAGTCAACCTTTTCTTTTAATGGCAATTTCATTTTGTATTGCTTCCCAAGCATGGTGACAAAAAAGCAGGAAGCAAAAGAACTGTTTTGAAGTCAGCATTTGAAAGAAATAATTCATTAATTAACTTGCTTACACGCAAAGAAGACGGGATTTAATGAAATTATTATGAACGTATAAAAAACAACGCGTTTGTATCTAAAATAGATTTATAATGAAAATCGCTTGCAAGAAAAAAAATGACTTTCTGTTTAATATCCTTGCGTTTCTGTGTCAAGGAATGTTTTACAGCAAATCTTCATATGAGCTTAAGAATTACTACAAGGAACGCAGGTTTTCGTTTAAATACACGCGCAAATAGTGCTTGTAATTGTGGTTTCCTACAACAACCAGTCACAAATGACAACTGCACGTACAGATTGTATATATGTGTTTGCCCACATCAAGTTACCTGATCAATCAGGGTATTTGATTGGTCATTATATATACCTTACGATGCACATTTTCATCCAGCTTTTTGTCTGCTTACTTTAATTGTCTGATGCTCTCTACAAAGGCCAATTTCTCGCCCATTATGTAACGCTTCTGTATGAAGATGACTGAATGCAGTAGTTACTATTTGTTTGAGCTTTCATTCATGTTCAGTATGGACTACAGGTGCCACATAACTCCAACCCTATGAAGCGTTGTACAAAAGTATTGCACGCTTGTGTTGTTCTAACAAATGTGATGCATGCAGACCTTGTGTATGAGACAAACACGTAAACAAAAATAAAAAATTGCAAGGTTTTGTTCTTTTATCGGTTGTTTCTTTTCATCTTTTGAAATGCAATAATGGTTTTCACGTAAAGTTAAAAATGTGCCTCGCTGATGATATTTGTAAACCACATTTGCCCCGAAGCCATTTTCTTGCCCTGAGTTTGTGGATCCTGCCCTGATCTTCGCATTGCAACAAAATATGTCTCGGCTCCCGCCCGCCAGGACGTCCGTATGTCTGTGGCTTTTACTGCGAGTGCGATTGTTACGCTTATAAAGCTATTGTCCTCCCTTTGCGCAATGAATGATCTCGTTATTGTTTTAAACGAAATCTCACATGCATGCTGGGGCCACACTATGATTCAAATAGACTCCCTTGAGACTGACTGCCAGCCAATCCAGTCGATTGAGCTGGCATTGCAATGCTTTGAGACCTGAGTTTGGGAGCATCTTATGAACTTGGATCAGTAAAATCCAATAAATGTAAACCATTCAAGTACATCTTGTCTAAACGCACCAATTTGCATTTCAGTACTTATAAAAGCGACCCACATAAAATATGACGACACAAGTTTGAAACCGTAAACTGTAGCCTATGCTGACAAGGCAACATGCTAACAGTTGTTTGTCGTAGCTGTCTGTTTATCTCTTAGCATGGTTGATGTATGCAAAAACATTCCACCGATGACATGAAGTGCTTGACGGCGTGAATAGGAACTTATGACAACTCTTCTGTACGAGTTTGTATTATTTTGATATCTAACATTTTGATGAATCCAGGGGAAGGTCGGTGCACATGATACGGAATTTTAGTTTCAAGATTGTCACCATGCATGGTTCCATACAGATGTCATCCAGGTTCAGACTTGTTTCCACATACTTGACAAGGATAAGCTATTGTTAGATGTGGCACCATGCTCATCTGTCGTGCGGCATTGCGTTGTTTCCATGCAGTTGATCACAGCAACAACAATTTAATCGCGTTGTTCGATTTTTTTCTGCGTAAATGTCTGTCGTGCATTCATGTTTTGGTCTCAGCATGCTGTATAGCAGTTCTATCTTCTTGTAAATTGTGGCTATGAGCGGTTCATTTCCGGTTGCCTGGCAATGGCAGAAACACTGTGTTCCTTTTTTTGTTGAAATCAACCGTAAATTCGTGTGTTCTTACTAAAATCAAGGAAATCAACTGGAGTGTCATTTGAGAAAATCGCTGCCAACCAATGTGTGATTGATAAAACAGTCAACAAACAAAGAAGAAGCGATGAGAGCTGTTCAGGCTTTGGTGTAACATGGCTATCTTTTCTTAAATATCACTTGCAATACGAAATCGACTGCGTAAAATGGATAGACTGGCTTCGTTGGCGTGTTGTTTAATTCGCTGCCTTCTTACCCCTTTGGGATCAAAAACTGCTTCAAACTGTGTTGCGCTATAGGGATATCAAAGAAATTAAAACACTGCCAAGTGTCATTAGATTGATTTGAATTGATTAAATTTTTATTTCATGTGACTCAGCTAAAAACCAGAAACAAGGCAAAACCATCATGCAAAGAAGTTGCCAATTGTCAGTGGCATTTGGAATAAATGAAACCACAATGGCAAGAGAACTCACCAATGTTAACAAAGATTGTCACTGTGTCACACAAGATTGGTGAAAGACCATGGATATCATTTAGTCGTCCAACCCTGTTTCAAAACTATTAACATGCGTTGGAAGGCAACAGTTTGAAGTAAAATAAGCACCAATAGAAAAACAAACACAGAGCATGGTCAGGAGAAATTACACACAGAAAGAGTGAGCCTATTTGCACAAGGAGTGAGTTCGGTGTGGACAAAAATATTAAACAAAGCATGAAAATAAAAAATCATTCATGAAGAAAAAAGAAACTATTGAGTGTAAGTTAAGCTGTAAAAATCGGATGTGCACAAAAAAATAACAAACAAGTCAATATCAACACATAAAAAAGAAAAACTTATTCAAATTGCTATAACCGGTCATGTAATGGGGGTCATGTAAATTTTTTCAGCTGTCTCGACAATTTGATGGTCTTTCAACTGGATTACGCAGTGGCGCATGGCCGTCGCCAGCGAGGAGGCAGTGGTGCCCTGCCCCCCATTTGAACTCTGTGCCCCCCGATTTCATGTTTGGCCCCCCGACCTACCACGAAGCTGTAGAATTGCTATGCGCAGTTGTAGATAGTCAATAAGTAATAACTTGTTGAATGACTCTAGTTTGCGACATTGCGTTTGTTTTTCAAGTAGCCTAAACAAAAGCTCAAAATTCCACTGTTTTATTCGCCGGAATTGCCAACATCAGGGTCTTCAATGCTTCATGAAAACAAAATTTTCGCTTATGGTAAACGAAGGGCGCGTCTTTTTTTTATTTCACGACGGACAGTAAAGTTGTACAAAACACAGCGTACTGTGAAATCAGTTTTTGATTGGTCACACGTAGGTTGTGTACACTCAGGGCCGGATGTACCAATAGGCTATGTAGGGTTAAGCCAAGGGCCTCAAGATCCAAGGGATTCTCCAGCAAACTGCATAGGCGGATCCAGGATATTTTTTAGGGGGGGGCTGAAGGACGAGTTTATCCGGATGTGAACTGACTGCATAGCAGTGAAGACCCAACTGCTCAGGTAACTTTTCTTAACAAACACGGTTGATAACCACACATATTTTGGCTGAATTGCATTCGCATTCTCACCATCAACCAGCCTTACTGGGACGTTTCCGGAGCAGAAGCGGCCTTCAAAACAATTCAGAAATTGTGCTCAAACTTATCTAACCTAAAAAAGTAACTTGTTGAATTTCGGAAAAGTTTCATTATTAGTAGGCCAACCAAAAGTCAATAAAGTCAAAATTTTTCTGCCGTTTCTAAAGTTTATGAAACGTCCACAAACCAAATTTCACGCTCATACCATGAGGGATTCCCAAGTTATTAGGTCGAAAAAAAGTCAAAATTTATAATTAGGTCAAAATTTATCGTTAAGTCAAATATTTCTTGCAGCAGAGTTTTTTTCTCTTCATCGATACTTTATTGAAACTGCAACAACAGATATTAATATGCTTTTGCAAGTTTAGTTGCAACTCTGTAATAATAGTGGGTTTGTTGCGACTTCTGGCGTAATAATGCTGTTTTGCCCACTACTGGACGATTTAATAGTATGTAGGATAGGCATGGTGAGGTAAGAAACGTGGTCTTACAGTACTTGGTTTGGTAAATGCTCAATCCATTATGCATATAACCAGGGTTTTTAAGGTGTTTTAGGGACCCGATCCGGGTCCCTAGAATTGAAAATCGGGTCCCTAGACTCCGAGAAAATTATCATCGGATCTCTAGAATCAGAGAAAATCGGGTCCCTAGAATCAGAGATATCGGGTCCCTACAACGCCAATCCGGGTACCTAACATTTTGCTTAAAAAAACCCTGATATAACGTTTCAACTTTATGATGTTCTCAGGTTTGACTCCACTGTAGTTATATATGTACTTATCAATATATCATCCCCAAAGTTAAACAACCAAATATTTTAAAATTTCGAAGCATAGAGTGTATGAATATGTTTCTGGGTTAACCTCAACGCCTAAGGCTGAATTGTTTTGAAGTTGCAAACGCAGAAAATTTATAGGTCAAAATAAAGTCAAAATTTGTAAATTGTAAAGTCAAAATGTTAAGTTTTTCGGTCAAAAATTGGTTGCCCTAATGATTAGCAAAACAAGCACAGGTCCACGCCCAAAAACGAGTGGGGCAGGCATGGAACAAAAAC
>Ga0210059_1015906_pt1 | contig 10915 bp, 13 predicted proteins | sample Ectturendosymbi2_FD_188042 | JGI IMG/M metagenome (GOLD analysis project Ga0210059, IMG submission 188042) | Ecteinascidia turbinata endosymbiont from Florida, USA - Sample 2 (SPAdes) (version 2) | ecosystem: Host-associated > Tunicates > Ascidians > Unclassified | place: Key West, Florida... | reverse complement strand
GCCAGGCATCGACATAGGAGAATCTACAAATCAAGCCTTCTCAAGTGGAAACACTGGGCCTCAACGGAGGGTGGCACGCATGGACTACGACCACAAAACTGACGCAATTTTTTTCGGTTTGTTTTACAAAGTGTTTCTTGAAACGAAAATAAATTTTTTTAAAAACGAAAATGTTTTTTTTAGAAAAAGTTTGCGAAACGAATGTGTTTTCGAAACGAAAGTAAAATTGTTTTAGTTTTTGAAACGTTTTTTCAATTTTTTTTATCAAAAAAATGCCAGAAACAAACATTGTTTAGGGTGGCACTCATGGGCCGCCATACAAAAGTTACTATCTCCACCGCTGACAGTGATGGGATTCTTGCTTTAAAAAGGATTTGGATTTTAAAACTGTCAGGTTTCGGATTTGGGTGGGATTTTGAAATAAAACTGTTGGATCGGATTCGGATTTAAGGAACATCTCTGATGCACAGTCTATTCCAGAACTTTATCTGGATTTGTAGTTTGAAAGGTGTGTAAATCAGTGTTGAGATGCGATTGTAAAAAGACGGGATCTTCCTATATATAACGCCACGCTAAACATCGTAAACCTAATTCGGATGAAAATGTTTTGCAACAACTGATAACTTCTAATTTTAATTATAAAATTTTAAAGATAAATGCGTCGGAAAAGATGGACATTAAAACTGCGGAAATAGTATTTTGTGTGCGTGGTTATTATGCTTTACACTCAGTGGCGCAGCTGGAGTTCCTCACACTCGGGTCAAAAGCAGTGTGGGCGTCCCCCATCCAGCCCGTTCGCGGCAGCATGGATGCGAAGATTGAGTTGGGAGTAAGGGGCGTCGAAAGGTGACTCGGACGTCGCATATAGTTGTTTCTAAACCCGCCTGAAAACTTCATATGACCGTGACGTTATGGAATTGACGTCAGGACCTTTGAATCGTCGAAATCATCAACTATCGTTGAGTTAAGAATCTAATCGTTTCGCGTGAAGCTATCGCCACTTAGGAATTTCGGTCACGACTGAACATTCAAACTGTTGTAATGCGACATTCCAAAATGCCGTAATACATTCGAATTGTAGCTACTAGTGAAAGAAAATGCAAAAACTAAGCAAAACTTTCCCTGATCATCTGCAAAAACCTGCATGAATTTCAATGTCAGAATTTTTGGGCACAAAAATCTCTGATAACACAGCATAAAATTTGCCAGAATTACACCTTGTTTTCTAATGCACGAGCTTGTGACTTGGCAGAGCCTTTTGAAGATCCCAAATGCAGCGCACCCGCTTGTTCCCTCTCTCGTCAGGTCTGGTCGCAATCACCGCTACTGACAGCTGTATCGGGTTCTGGAGCATGCACTCCCAGAGTTCTGAGATTTAGAACGTCACTGAGGTTCGCAACTCCTTGCTTTGCAAACCTTGGTGATTTGATAAGATTTCGTAACTGGGAAGCAGCCGCTGGCATTCCTCATTTTGCAAATCGTAATTATTAGCATCCGCTGACGTATGACATGTCACAAGTATTACGTAACATTCCGACCTCGATTTGGCGCCCCAAAAAATGCTGCGTCCGGGGGGGGGCAGATGTCCCCCCGTGCTCCACCCCTATTACTCCATAGTTTCCGTTCTGGAATATGACGGGCTCATCAGTCTATCGCAACAAATTGTTAATACTGATAGGGAGCACGGAATACTGATAGGAAGCACGGTCGTTTTGATGTTACGGATGTTTTATACGGAAGAAGCATCGTATCTTCATTTTGCAAAGGAAGGGCTGCAGAAATAAAAAAAAACACTATTTGGGTGTTCCTTTGGTTGAACCTCAAGAAGTAGAATCTGTGTCTCTGTGTATATATGGATATGTGACGGTTTTGATGCCCGCGGTCGCCTGCACTGATTGCTTCACTTGTTGATTACGTGCCACGTCGAATTGCGTTGCTTTGCCTGGTTGTTTGTATCACACGTCAGTATCAGATTATGTTTAGTTTCGTTCGTACTAGGCGGTTGTTGTGTTTATCGACTTACGCTGCAAATGTTTTTGCGTGCTGATGTTCTTAGTTGCATAAAGCCTGGTGAAAGGTTTCGTTCGTCGACAGGTTCTGTCGTGACGGGATATGGACTAATGATTACACGCACAGGTCGTATATCGATGTGCGTGTCTTTTGGGTTGTCCAATCGTTTGAAAAGAAACATCACATTTTGGTGATTCGTCATTTCCGAGCTGAACGTCAAACTGCAGAGAACGTTGCAAAAGCTCTGCACAATATTGATTGATTATGGTGTTGATGCCTCTAACTTGACTGCAACCATCAATCACGGTGCGAATGTGGTTGTTGCCTTTCGTTTACACTTATTAGATAGTTTCGCGCGTCTTCACTATCTGGCACCATGCATGGTCGTCGTGAAGGAGGCGGGGGGGACTTTCCTCCTCGATTTTGAAATTTGATATTTTCCTATTAACTTTTTAGTAGAAAAACTGTTTTCCTTTCAGTTTCGAATTGGCAAAATGAAATTTCCCATTATTGTCTCCCCTGGAAAAATCCTTCGGCCACCCCTGGAAAAATCCACTATTTCCCCGCTGGAAAAAGATCCTTCCAAAGTCCATGCCTGGCAAATAAGCTTCACACTTGCCTTGCATCAATGTTATCTCACGCACGCAGTTCAACCTAGAATTACTTGAATACGACAATTATACATCAACCAACTCTAATCTAATCAAGTATTGGAATCAGGCAGCAGGTGTGCAAGAGCAACTGCCTGGGTCCATACAGAAAGGATCCACAACCAGGCGATTAGAAGGACTTATCGACAGAGCTCATTTTATTAATAAGAATTACGACCAGACATTGTGCGACGCTGATAGAATCAGTAAACCGAGAATTGAATGCTGAAATTTTTATCTTTGCGCGACCGTTTAACAAGCTATTTCAAGTGTTACATTTCAGTTCAACACCAACAATCAATTTCGCAGTGCTCACGTACAAAAAAGCGTTTGAACTAGCCAAGCTATGTCGTAACGACTATCCTGCATTGCGACTTCAAAGAAAGAGTTTCGAAGGCTCATGGACAAATTATCTTTCGAGTCTTAATCAACAGCCCACCACTGTCTAGCATATTTCTCGATGTGCAGTATTTTAAACGCTTCGAATATCTGCTGACTGGTATTGGAGAAGCAGGCCCGCAACCAAGGTGAGGCAACCGATCAATTGGCTTTCCGGAAATTTTCAAAAACATGTTTAATTGTTAGGTGCAACAAAAAGATAAACCATTTTCCCCCCGAAAATAGTACAACAACAAGTTACAATCTTTATCTGCGGAACAGAACTCGGTTTTAAGACAGGATTGCTCTCAGCTGTTAAGAAATGGATCGTGGAACATATGGAAAAAGTCGCTGTGAAATTTCCGGAAAACCAAAAAACTCACAACCAGTAAAAAAGTGACTCGATTTGAAAGTTCAGAAGACCAATACGCATTCAGCAATTTTTGTGACGGCACGACTGGAAAGAATAATAATCCATCAACCAGCAGCTGCAACAAGCAAGGTCTACACGAGGTGTGTGTTATATTAATACAACTTTGCTTTCTAACGCTTGCTCATGTGATCAAGCTTTTCAAAGCTTTTTTCGGTAAAAGGAAAATATTGAGCACCGACTTGATAACTTGTAAACCATGTATAGAAACAAAATCTTGGTTGTGATTTCACATCATCCTATAGTGGTAGCCTATATGCTGCAGTTGCGGAGATTGCAGCAAACTATTGATGGAAGCTATCAAACGTTTTGTTATAAAATTAAAAGCCAAAATAAAAACTAATCCTGCACTTTCATCTGCGTTCATATATGTATTTTTTTGTTTTTGATGGGGACTCCAAGCCGACAAAAGTGTGATGCTGGTGCACTGGTAGTGCTGGGTGCTGGCCATCCCGAACGGCCGTCACGGAATACTGCAATCAGACAGTTAGGAAGGACTGAGGAATGTCAATCTTTTCTCCGATCTTCTTATTCATGAAAGAGAGATTATGCTCGCTTTGTAATCCCTTCGTTATGTCACAAGTGTTCTGCAGGCGGCTATCTCTGCGCCATGGGCCAAGGCCCCCGAGTCTAATTTTGCAATGAATCCTGCATTGGTGTCTGGTGACAAGGAGCCGTTCACAAATGACGTCACGTTTATTGCTAAAAATAAACTCCCTCACACTTTTGTCACAAATACCCATACCACATTTAAAAACGTCACACTTTTGCGTTCCTTTCAAGGAAGTACTTCCAGTTTTTTGTGATGAATGTTTTCCTTATTCTAACTTCTGATCACAGTCGTTTACGTCTCTGCTGCGGGAGCACTCTTCCTCGTGCCGCAAGTAGACCAGAAACTGTCTTGTTCTACTGTCAAGAAACATACTCCTCACCGCAAATAATGGCCTACATAATCTTCGTTGCTTGGTTCTGTCTTTTATGACCTCTGCAGCCCTTTGATCAAAAGAATCTTGCGTGACAGAACAAGGCATGCCATCTGTATTTAGCCTCACTGGTGACGCTGCAAAACCACTCGCAAGAAACAACAGGGCAAACCTAATTATCGGGTCGGTAAGAGTGGCTGCCCACCCACAACGCGAGATGATAGCGATAATCGCAAATGGAGAAAACTTACAAAGTGCTGACTGGCAAGAAGAAAATCATTTGGATCTTAAAAAGCTGACTGTTCCAGAAAAAGATGTTTCCACGATTCCAGTCCCTGGGTATGCTTTGTCACATCACTTACCATGGCCTTGGGAAATGGTTCGAGCTAATTAGTTTAATTCCTGTAGGTTTTTGTTGCGTTGGCCAGTATCGGATGTTCGATATTGTTTAAGTAGAAAAAAGTACGGGTCCAACATTTTGTTCGAGATGAGCAATCAATCTTGGATCCAAATCTTTTGTTAGATTACTGAATAATGTGTTATGTGTATTGTTGTGATGAAATCCTTGCGTTCAATTGATTTCTTCCTTGAGAAGTCTGCAGATTTCGCTTACAATAAACTCCTTGTCTACTTGGGACTATTGTCGTGACTTCACAGCGATGAGTCTAATTTCAGGCGACATGCGTTCGAAGAGCTCAACATGGACTGAGGCTTTCAGTGGTTTTAGTGTCCCCAAATGTGAAGGTCTTTCTTGGCCTCCAAAATGAATGTTCACGCTTTTATGTAGTTCCATGAACTCCCGCCCAAGAATAACGTCCCACAATAATCCGTCCAGTACAGAAAACGTAACATCGTCATATCGACGATCGAACGCTTCCACAGTCACACAACACGATCCGTGTGACTTTACCTTCGACCCTTTTACAGCCAAATCAATGCATTCGTTATTTTCATACGTTTTAAGTTTGGCATGACGACAATATTCGACACTGATGTGGTTGTATGCAGCTCCAGTATCAATAAAAGCCGTTCTTTTAATTCCGTTTACACATATCGCAACGACTAAGGAAGACCCAGGTTTGCCTCTCAGTGATAAAATTGCCAAGTCTTCGTCTTCACAAACAGCGGTCACGGGTAACCTCGAGCGCTCTTTAGACCGACAAGCACGTGAAAAATGTCCTTTTCTACCACATTTATAGCAAAACTATCTCTAGAAGGACAGTCACGGCGATCATAATGACTGTATCCGCAATACAAACTGGCATCGCTTGCGCGAACGTGGTTTCGATTCTAACTCTTTACTGCCGGAAGGCTTAACTGGTGCCACGGATGAAACGTTCGTTGACGTGTATGCACCAGCATTGCGCTGGGCATCATCTAACATTCGTGCTTTATCGTAAACACTAGTTAACTGTAAGTCATTTCCTTCTCACAGCCTTTGACGAATGTGCGAGGAATGCATGCCAGCTGTAAATGCATCTCGAATTGCTGCCTCTTGATACTGTGCAGCTGTAACGTCCCTAAAATTACAATCGGTACTAAGTACCTTTAGTGTTTGAAGGAATTCTTCCAGTGACTCGCCGACAATTTGTTTACAAGTGCTCAGTTGGTACCTAGCATACACTTCATTTACGTGTTTGACACAGCCATCATCCAACTCACGTGAGTTCATTGCAAGCGAAATCTGCAGACTCCTCAAGGCAGGTATCATTGAGAAAAATACGTCGCCATGGCGCGCTCAATTGGTTGTTGCAAGAAACGAGTCAACCGGCAAAGAAACGTTTGTATGTTGATTACAGTCAAACGGTTAACAAATTCACCTATCTTGATGCTTACCCGCTTCCTCGTGTCGACGACTCAAAAATGCTCCTGCTGCGTTTCAACGTACCATCGACTCCTTCATTGTTTAAAACAACTGCAAAGGTACTTTTGCATATTTAGACGACGTAACAGTTTGTGGACACACCAAGGAGGAATACGATCAAAACCTGACGTAACAGTTTGTGGACACACCAAGGAGGAATACGATCAAAACCTTCGTTTTTTTCTCGACATTGCAAACGAGAATAACCTTACATTAAATGGAAAAAAGTGTGTTTTCGCCTCTGATACCATAAACTTACTCGGCTACCGCATTACCAACGGCCAGTTACAGCCAGACCCAGAGAAAATGTCTCAGTCCCATAACACCGGGAGCTATTGATGAAAAGTCTCCCGTTGGCGTTCACACTATAGAAACGGATGCATCCGAGCATGTTGTATCTGCGACTCTAAATCAACAAAACTGCCCCATCGCCTTTTTCTCAAGAACACTGAATAACAGTGAAATTCGATATTCAAGTGTAGAAAAAGAAGCTACTGCAATTGTTGAGGCCATTCGCACTTCCTTACTGGTCGCCGTTTTACCATAGTGACTGATCAGCAGTCAGTGTCGTTTATGTATGACTGTGTCAATCACGCTAAAGTTAAAAATGGAAAAATACTTCGTTGGCGTGTGGAACTAAGCGCCTTTGGTTTTAAAATTTCGTATCGTCCTGGGAAGTTAAATGTACCTCCTGATACATTGTCAAGAGATTTTTGTGCGGTGACCAAGTCACGTCATTGCAAAGAAATCACTAGTCGCTTTGTCATCCAGCAATTACGCATTTGTTTCATTTCGCTCGTGCTAAAAACATGCCGTTTTCTGTGGCAGGTGTTCGTAAAACGGTCGGTGATTGTAGTGTTTGTTCCGAAATCTAATCCCAGTTTTACGCACCGCCTGCGGCTTCACTTGTCAAAGCTGCGCAACATTTCGAACGGCTTTCCTTAGATATTAAAAGCCCGCTCCATTTACATCGAAAAATCATTACTTGCTCACGATTGTCAATGAATTTTCGAGGATTCCCCTTGCTTTCCCCTGTCGTAGCACAGATGCTAAGACTGTTACTGAATGCTTGAACGAACTCTTTGCTGTGTTTGGAATGTGTGCTTACGTACATTCCGATTGTGGACCTGCATTCCTTTCGAACGAACTTGTATCTTATTTGCATCGTCGTGGTATTGCTTGCAGTAGGACCTCTGTGTACAATCCTCGTGGTAATGGCCAGTGCGAACGCTATAAGGATATTATTTGGTCTTCGGTGAAACTCGCACTGAAGCCGTGTGGGTTGGATGTTTCGCAATGCGAATGTGTACTTCCGCACGTTTTGCCCTCAATTCGTTCTCTTCTGTGTACTGCAAGCAACGAAACCCCTCATGAACGGTTATTCAATTTTAAACGTCGGTCAACGTTTGGCGTTTCCGTCCCTACGTGGTTAAGTGTTCCGGGGCCAGTGCTACTGTAAAACCCACGGACGCTCCAGTAAAAATGGGCGTTTTGCAAGGTGCCGGAGCTCAGATTTAAAGTTGGAGTCGGAGCTTTGTTTGTTTAATACTGCGCTTAGGCTGTCATTATTGAAATACGTATTGAGAAATAAAAAGCTGCAATCATCGAATCTACTAAGACTGAACATCGCACAGTAGGCCCAAATAATTAAAAAGGTTTTAGGCCTGGCCTTTTTCATAGCAAGACCATCTATCATGAAATTCATCAAAATCAGTTTTCCAACAGTACTTTAGGCTCTACTGGCGTTAAAAACGCAAAAACAGTGTGTTACAAAGCTGGCCAACATTTCGATAGATACGTTCAACTATGTACACGCAATAATGAGAGCATTGCAGCACGAACGTCATTAAATGTCAGCGCTTTCGATTGTAATGTCATATAGGCCTGTTGTATTTTGGCACTGTTTTTTTCCTCTGAGACTCTTTGGTTATTTATCCGAAATAACTCAAAAGTGTCTGTCATTTTCTCGTTTTCAGATATTCTTTTATGACCGAAAAAAGGCATTGTGACTGAATTAAATTAATTTTTGCGGTCAATTAAAACAAAATTTTTAAATTACCGACAAATGACCGAATAAAAACAGTTTGAGCAGCCTGTCACTCTACCAGCTTAATCTAGTAACAGTTTTTAACCCAGCGTTTCCTCCTTTTTTGGCTGCAGGTGAATTTGCTTCATGAAATTAACCCCATGAACATGGGCGTCCGCAGAAATTTTTCCAGGGGGGAAAAGTCGACATTTTTCTTATCTTTTTCAGGTTGTTGGCGATGTAACGCAAATGGACGTATACAAAAGGAAAATCCCCGATGTTACGGCAACCGTTGCATACAGTGTTTTCATTGTAAGAAAACGTTACACTGAGAAATGTTTGCTTCAGTGAGCATGGATATTTTAAGACTGAGTTAGCAGAGTTCTAAATGAATTACAAACTTTGCCAATTTTTTGAATAAGAGTAAAGTCTTATGAAAATACGAACAAACTACAGTCTACACATTTAATTCAGATAGTTTCTCCTTGTTTTCGTACTTTTCCAATGTTTTGGAATGTTGCAAGTGCCGAAGATGAGATTTCACTGAGTAAATGTTCTGGTGGTACAGCGTGTTTGCGCACCTTCAGACGGAGCATTGGTTGCAAAAATGCGTTTTGTTGGAAGCAATGCTTCTTTACACATAGTATAAACCAGGGGTGGGCAAACTTGTTCAATGGATGATTCATCTGCAGAAAACCAAAAACACCAGCAAGCTGCAAAACCAGTTTGTAGTGCCAATACAAATACGGTAAAGAATGCAAATTTAACATCAAATGATGTACAGTAATTGTCAGTATTAACTTTTTGTTTGATTTTAAAGTCCCCTAAAATCTGGACAGTTCGTTGCTATTCATCTAGAAGAGCCACACAAAATTTGTCGGCGAGTCGCAATTCGCCCACCAGTGGTATAAACCAGGGATGTGGAAGCGGAAGCTGGAAGCGGAAACGGTGGAAGCGGTCCTTTTTCTGTGGAAGCGGAAGTGCGAAAATCCTACCGCTTCCACATAGGTTATTTGACTTCGAGAGCAACTTGGCGAAAAAGTTTTGTCCATTTCCCAATGTGGATTTAAGCGGTGAAGTTGCACTATAAGTCCTAATGAACGTGCGATATCAGTAGCGCGAGAGAACGAGATAAAGCATAACTAACATCCATGGCATTCTTCATAGAAGGCCAAGTCATCGTGCAACTTACCGATTTTATCGGAGGCTGACTTTTCAAACCTAGCTGCTGTCTACTACAATGGTAACAGTTTGAAATCACAGCAATCTCCCGGTTATGTTCGCAACTTGAATCTGAGCTGTTTGTGCGAACTTATGTGGTAGGTGCGAACTTAGTAGTTGTGCTTTTAACTGCCTTAACAAACAGATGTTGATCATTAGGGCTCATGTTTGGAGACTGATTGATGCTTTGACTGAAGCTAACTATTCTTTTCAGCAAAGCATATAGTATTCACTTACATTATGCTGTGCACTTCACAAACAATGTTAGGCAATGCCAAGCGTTTAATTGAGTCATTTTGAGTCAAACCATCCAACTGATCCAAGTTAACGAAACATCGCATGACAGTGCGGAGCGAAGCTTCTGTGGGAAAGTCTGTGCGAAGCGGGAAGTTATGTGCAAACGTTATTTGCCCTAATGTCTGAAGACACACAAAAAAAAGTTAGTGCGTCTGTCCGCGGATTAACAGAGCTGGTTAGGAAGGTATTTCTTTGGATTGATAACATGCATCGCTCAAACTGCCCCTTCCACCTTCACTAACCATTTTGAAAGCAAACGAACTTGCTGAGCAATTATATCAAACAGTGAACTTTAGCAATATAATGTTTCGTGTTTAACATCTTTTATGACCAGTTGTCACGTTTGATTTGCTGTAAATACCAATAAATTGCTGAAAAAGTTGAATCCAGATTTTTTCATAACTTTGTGCGAGCTTAACTGGGATGCCAACTTAACTTAGATATTACTGAGCATATGTGTTTGCCAACTCAGTCTAAAAAGCTTTACGCATTTTACTGAAGATGTAACAAGTCTTTCCAAAATCTTGCGTTCTAGAATTTTGCTCAAAGCATTATTATGGCGTAATAATGTTTGACAATCAAAGCGCTTTGAAGAAACCTTAAACGGTTACGGTACCCTATACAATTTAGCTTGGTATTTGTTAGGCTAAGCCGAGTGTATTAACCTTTTTCTACCTCAGCACCTCTTTTGGCCATGCCTAAGCAGTTCAACACCCCATTGGCTAACACTTGGTTACTATAAGGATAAAGTGAAGACAAACGTATTCCTTTTGCCGCCGCATATGTGTCCTTCCCCAGCACCCCCTGAAATTCATTTCAGCACACCCTAGGGGTGCACCCCATGTTAGGAAATTGATTTCAGCACCCCCTGGGGGGCACCCCATGTTAAGAAACCCTGGGCTAAGGTCAGGTTGTTGTAAGTGCTGTTTGTATTGATATGTGTTGAAGACAGTTTTCTAGGTTGTGTTTTTTGTAAGAACAGAGTAGCAGTACCGTGTTGACAGATACTAACTTATGCGATCATTTTAACTAGTAATGTGCCCTTGTAAATCGTAAGCTGCTGGTTTTGATAGTCATGCTTGTCAGCAAGTTCATAGATGAGATAGAGCCCAGGCT
>Ga0210059_1015905_pt1 | contig 10915 bp, 7 predicted proteins | sample Ectturendosymbi2_FD_188042 | JGI IMG/M metagenome (GOLD analysis project Ga0210059, IMG submission 188042) | Ecteinascidia turbinata endosymbiont from Florida, USA - Sample 2 (SPAdes) (version 2) | ecosystem: Host-associated > Tunicates > Ascidians > Unclassified | place: Key West, Florida... | reverse complement strand
ATTCAAGACTTTAGCTTGGAAATAAGTTTCACACTCAGCCTGATTGGCCACATTGACATATTCTTTTTCCGGTGTTTTTGTTTGCAATCTCTGGTTTCTGCTTATTGTTCGGATGAATGTTGTTTCTGCCCGAGTCACTCTCCAGCCTGTGAAATATTGTTTCTTAGTGAAAATGCATTCTAGTATTGATATCATAAATTCTATCGCAACTAACTGTAACAAACGGGAACCTTGCGAATCAGCGAAAACATAACTTTTACAAACGATGACGTCATGAATTACGTCATAGGGGCCCACCGGTAAAAATTGCCCCGGGCCCCCCTACCCTTTAATCCGGCTCTGGTCACAAAGGTCTTCAGGCCAGAGTACCCTCTACGAAAATTCTACACTGAGCAATTGTTTTTTTGTTGCGCACAAAGTCCATGCAACTGCGCAAACATGCAGATACACAGCCAGCGAAGCGTTCTCTAGCGTTAAAAAGGCTATGCTATATATACACATGAGTATTAAAGTTGGAATGTTGCAAGTGCGCAAGAATGATCATTCACTGCGCAAATGGTCTGGGGGTGTTGCGCAATTGCGCACCTTAGAAGGAACGCTGCCTCAAGCGGATTTGGGAGCCCCTTTTCAACCATGGGCCGCAGACCCCAGCCGAGTGGTTTTTCCTCCAGCTCTGGTTGCATATTTTGTAAAAGTAGGATTTTGATGGCAGTGAATGTATCTGTTGCTGACATCGTTCCATGGTAATGTCTGTGCCATGGTAGGGGGGTCTTGGAGGGGCTCTTAGTTGCCAATGATGATTTGCCTTTTTATTCATCATGCAACTTTTCTATTTTCAAACTTTTCAAAAAACGATGTAGGGATATCAAGAACTCCTCGTAAATGCTTCATGATTTTTTCCTTCATGATTTTTGAAAAAATCATAGAAAAACAAATCGTTTTTGGAACTCATACCTGGAGATCTTGGGTCAGCCTTCAGATTCTTTTGATCGTTTTCTGCAATTGCAGTGCTTGAAAACGGGCAACTGAAAAGGGTTAAAATGAAGAAATCGGTAAATCATATTGTTCTCAATATTTGAAAGTATTCATCTTCAGTCAGTCACATATGTATTCCAAGAATACGTGTAAATCTCACTGCACGTTTTTGTCCATTGGCAACAGCTTTACATTTTGAGGCACGATTAACGATAGACAATAATTATTTTTGTTTTTCTGCGGTGAAACGTTTTCAATTTGTGACATACTTTCCAAAAAAAAATTTCCAAACTTTCCAAAATGACATACTTTCCAAAAAAAAATTTCCAAAAACTATTTTTTCAAAAACAGACGAAAGTGAGTATTATTGAAACGTGTAAAGAATCTTTCAAATTATTTTCACATAATTCGTGTTTTTCTTTCAACACACATAACATGCCGGGAACCACTACGTCGCAAACACCTGAACAGAATCACCAGCAGATTCTGTTCATAGCAACAGACAATATATGCAAATATTTTGTGAACTTGCCTTAAAGCTTCGTTCGTCAATTGGAAATGACCTCCAAATGGTTTCTCGGTAGTTGAGGAACTTTCAATCTCAAATGGAACCTGGACAAACACCGCATCAGAAGAATAATATAATCATTGTGTAAAAACTGAGCTGCATTTAGAAAACACCTTCAAATGTTGAAAACAAACACAAAGCTTTAGTGAAGATTGTTTTGTGCTCAATGGCGTCGGTATGGGGGGGCGAGGGGAGCTTGGCTCCCCCGTATTTATTAATTTGTAGTAAAAAACGTTGTTTTTTAAATTTCGATTGGTTGAAAGCAAATTTCACCACTTAAGTCACCCTCTGGAAAAAATCATTCCGACGCCCATGTTTGTGTTGTTTGAAAACAGACAAGTTACCAAAATATGTTGTTGATCTCTTCACAAACAATTGACAATTAATGATTGCATTGATGATATTCACTTTTCATCAAGGATAATGCACGAACATTTGACAATCAAACTGTCACAGAAACATTCTTTGTATATTTGGAATCGAAACTCGTTTCTTACGTCTGATACTGATATTTCTTCTCGCTGGATTCCATCGCAAAACTTCCAAATTGCAGATATTTTCAATTCTGAATTGCTATGTTTAAAGAAAAACAGCATTTTGCAAAAATTCTGTAATGGAAGAAAAACAAATTACGTGGGATATATGTGATTTGACAAAAAAAAGTTTCTGGCCTCGAAAAAACTTCAATTTTTCAAAAACTCTAAAACGTAGCACAACCGAATTCCTTTTATATATCTCCATTTCAAAAATACCCATTATATACGCTGCAATCGACCGACAAATAACTAACACTGTAGGATCTAAACAATTTCAAGCAAACATAATTTATACTTACTTCCACCAAAGACACAGAAAAAACGATTTTGACAACATTTGCTGTTTGCAATTTACACTAACCATCACTCATGGATCAGTCATGTGTATACGTCACAGCAGTTTGGAATACGTACAGACATTGTGTGCATGAAATGTCGCGTTTTGCCATCATCTGAAAGCTTGTAAAAAGTCGCAGTCTTTTGGTCCTAAACTGAGCGACTCTGTGTCTCTCGTCTGAATTTCGGTTACTGTAGCTGGTTTCATGTTTGAGAAATTAACTACAGAAACCAGTACATGAGACATCTGAAAGCAGGCTGATGTGCTTCAATACAAGAATTAATTATCTGCGTCATTTGCAGGTGTGCTTATTTAACATAACTTCTGTTTATTCGCAAATCGAAAGGTTTGTCATGCTATATGACAACAGCTGTTCTTATCTTTGTTTGCTTCTTATATGTCACAAGTTAAGGAACACGACAAGTTTTTGCATGGAGAATGAATGCCCAATTCTTGCGCTTTACTTTCGAATGATTTTTGTTATCGCTGAAGACAAAAGCTAAAAGTGGATTTATATTTTCTGCAATGCATGGATACGCACATATCGATAATCCACAATAGCATGCTTAAAACGAGACGTATATGAAGTGATTCTTGCTCAAATTTCTATCGCAAAGAATGACATTTTCCGTTAAAAACAAAATAAAGTACCTCGCACCTTCTTCTATGCAAAGCTTAATGATAAAGTAACAGAGACAGGCTCGTAACGAGCTTGGGACACTAGTTGGGGCGGAGAGTTTTCTGAGGGGGGCCCAAATTTACACCTGGAAAGTAAGTTTTTGGTACATCAAATATGCTATTGCAGTGATATTTGTAAAAACCTTGCATGCATTCACACAGTTCAGCATGATCACATTTTTCGTCACAAGCATTTTAAACATTGAAATAGATAAAGGGTGGCCAACAGGTCGATTGCCGAGTCTCACTTGGTCGATCGAGCTTGATTTTGCATTGCATTGACGAGGTATCTAAAAAATTCATTTTTCAATCAATATTCCAGAAAATAGGCAGGAGTGTAGGTAAAAATTATCCATCAATTGGTTGGTCACATATAGGCTATTCTTTGGTGCCTCTTGCGATGGTTGACCATACGCTAGCTCGGCAGATGCCGATTTCAATTTCTACACGTAGCGCCAGGAGGAGCACAAATGAATAAATGACAATTACGTTATCTCGTGTATAGCACCATAGCAGTAGCATGATTATGCAATTACTGTTTGTGACATCAACAATGGTATTTGGGTGCTCGACGATTCGTCTGATTGTTGGCATTTATCGTTACTCTTCTGCAGGGCCGGATTTAGCTGATGCGAGGCCCTAGGCCAGTGCTTTCAACCTTTTTCTGTAACGACCCAAATATTAAGGGTAAATAGATAGCAAAGCTTTGGCGACCCAGTCTTTTTGACACATTTTCTTGCAAGCATAACAAATGAACTAAACACAAGACAGTTTAACAAAGACCTAAACATAGTCATAAAAACAGTTCGAATTTAATCAATGTAAGCCCTGATTTTGTATCGTTTCCACAACTTTGTCAAAAATTGGAACAATATTGCTCAGAGCCAATCTCATGTCGTCTTCAGGCTCAAGACAGTTCATTGTCTTTGTTTTGATCTGTGCAAGCACAGAAAATCCACACTCACACAAGCAGTCAGTAAGAAATAGCAGTAGAGCTTTTACTGCGTGCGTACCAACAATAATCGTTTCATTCTTGATTTTTGTCCAAAATTGACCAAGGTTATAAACTGTCGCACTGAATGTCAATAAATTCCTCTTGAAATCCTGAAATAGTTTGGCAGCTTTCCGGCAATGTATCAACATCAAAAGCAAATGGATTGCGCACCCATTCCAATTCTTTTGCCTTTTTGGGATAATCAAATTGTTGTATCAATGAAGCCAAATGCTTATTGATAACGAGCTGGACATCATCAAAACACACCTCTATGTCTTCCAGAAACTGATTAAATACAGGAAATGATGCTGTTTTCTGAGACTCTATCGTTCTCTTCCACAACCTGAACTTTTCCCTAAAAACAAGCAGTTTTTCAGATACGTGGACCAGCATTATATTTGGCCCTTGCAAAGATTGAATCATGATATTGAGCTGAGTGAATATATCAGAAAGGTATGCCACAAGCAATAACCAACATCAAGTCACAACAAAAAGGATTTGATTTTTACAGATGTAAACTACTGTAATCGGCGACCCACTTTTGGGTCGCGACCCTGGGGTTGAGAAGCACTGCCCTAGGCTAAGGCTAATTTCGGCTTTGCGCAAGCGAACGCAAAAGCGTTCAGTGACACGGAATTGGTGAAATCGTACTTGGATGGCGGGAACAGGAGTTTTAAGTTTTGCAGGCAAATCAACCGAAAACGTCTTGGTTAAATATTTGACAAAAAACATGCCTTACGTATTTTTATAATTTTGCATCTGTTTTGTCTTATCTGTGCTTAAAAATCCAAACACATTCCACATATATTTGGCGGCGTAAAGTCATTAAAGCACACGTGTGGAGCACGTTGAGATTCAGTGGCGATTCTAGAATTTCAAAAGTGGAGAGCCACTTTGGGTCCAAAGAAAAAGTAGGGGACCAACGTAAATGTCTATCTTGCATGGGCATTTTTTATGTTAACCAAAAGAACTTGAACGTGAATTCGAGACACAACTGGGGGCAGGGCCGGTTTTAAACCGAATTGACCGATTTCTTCTAATTGGGCCCTGCGTCAAAAGGGTCCCGCGCTACGCCTGCTAAACAAGGCAAACTTACATTTTCTGTCGAAGCTGCTTGTGTATAGTGCCGGCGCGGGCCCAGTGTTTTTTAAGGTGTTTTGAGAACCAAAACGGTTCTCAATTTTTTTCGACGGTCTCTCTAAATACAGTATAAATTCGCTTTACTACCACATCAATGTACACCAAAACTTTGCTTGGCAATCATCTCGGTATTCAGATGAAACAATTGCGGCCTCTCAAAACGTCTTCGCAGTGAACAAGGTCAAAACTTAAGAAAACTCTGGAGTGGCCCACAATATTTTGTAAGCGTGGGATCCGTTGCCAACGAAAATTCAAGTGAACTGGGCGGTATTTAACGCCCTCATCAAAGTTTTGCACTAAGTATGGTCATTGTTTTCTGTGGTGTGTAGCCAAGTTTTTTCACCAGCACCTCGTGAAGGCAGAGATGGCTTAAATTTTGAAGCTGTTGTCTGTTTCATTTAGAAAAACGTTTCGCATTTGGCAGGTCAGGTTTCAATAGCTGCTGCAAAATACGGTTCGACAGTTGTTGAGCGTTGATATTTCAATAATTGCTACCGCCTCTCTTCTGAAGGTAACGTTTGGTTCGTAATTGCAAATGTCTGCTGCTCGGTCAGTCTTTTAAGAGCGTTGCTCATTTTCCCTCTCGTAAAGATTTGATGAGGCAATCTGAGATTGGCGAAAACGTTTGAAATAAACTTAGTTATAATTATAAGTGACTGTTTCAGGTGTACAAAAAACGGTTCCTTAAAACGAAACAGAAAATTACTAACAGTTAAGCCATTTTCAAAGCATCAGAATTGAAGCGACAATTTGGTTCAAGTGAAGTAAGCCTCACCATGTTCTTGTGGTGAAAATTCCATCATGAAATACTACCGAAACAAGGATTGTCGCTCAATCTTACAGATTGGCGTCGTAATTTCTGAGATATATCCTAACAAAATTGAAAGTTGCAAAACGTCCGAAAAGGTGGTACGTGGAACAACTTACGTGGAAGTTTGAGCCTATACTACAGTAGCCTACTTGCCTGTTTTGAAAAATTGAAAAGGTTTAAAATTATTGGGAGATCTGCAATCACTTCATATATTTCTTTAGTGTTAAAAGAGAAAAAAATCTTAACCTTCTCCGGGATATTCAAAACCTGCTCTAATAAGCGGTTTGTACTCCTTTCATCGGTGCTCTATTAAGTGGTTTTCACTGTAACCATTTTCCACGTGTAAAGTATATAGTGATAGGCAGGTGTTTTGTTTTTGGCTTTAAACAGTCGAAATTGGACTACTTATTTAAGAATATGTTTTGTCTGTAACTAAGCTAAATACGTATTATGAGTCAAAGACCAAGAGACATAGACCACAAATGTTAAGTGGCAGCCAAAATAAGCTTAATGCTAAGGCAAAAACGGACCGAAGCAGTAAAAAGAAAGGTGTGTTGGACAATTATTTTAATCACTGAGTGTATATACCCTATATGCCTCACCACCTTAAAGACGGCTACAAAGTAGGCACACAGCCTGATCATGTTACGTCAGGTGGTCAAAGTGGAAGTTTAAGTACGGGAAGTGATACAAGTCGTTCGAAAGTGGTGATTCTGACAATGAAGGAAGGAACCTCGTCGAATGTGCATCTGATGAGGTATGCGAGCAAGAAAATTCAAAATTTGGATTACCAAATGATCCTGCTACTTAGCCAGGTGCAGGGGCTGATCCAGCCAGTCAGTTTAGGAGGGCGATTTCAGTAACATTTGGTAGTCAAATCTCATTACGGGTTCTCTACTGTAAGAGAGATTTGACGTATACTTCACAACTTTGTTGTGACAAAACAACAGACGGCAAAATGGCTTTACTGCGCGAATGATGTTTTCCGAATTGTACAAAATCGTGGTGAAAAAGTTACTTTCGTAGTTTTTAGGGGGGGCGATCGCCCCAATCTACACCCCTGGATCCATCCCTGGCCAGGTGTCATGAGTCGGCATGTTAGGGACTACCCTGCATGGACTATTTAGCCCAAATAGGACCGCCTGCAATCATAATAGAGGTTTTTCCCAGAAACGAGGGTGAAGAGACACGGTATTCTAAGTTTCACTGCAAAAGAATATCATCAAATGGTGAAGCGGTAGGTCATCCATGGCTATTATTCCTGGCCTGGAAAAATATAATCTTTTGTTATTTCTTCAAACTTTTCAGTTCTGGATATACACTAGCACAGCACTCAATACCTCTCCTCTCTGCAGGCATTACACTCGTACCTCCCTTCTGATCAGGGAGGTACTTGGCCAGAGAGGAAGTATTAAAGAGGGTTGTAATTATTTGATTTATTGGGTTTAAGGGCGCTGTCCATTGAAATCTCCGCTGGAGAGGTCTTGGCGTCAGCCTTTCGGGCCTCGCCTTTGTTACATCACCGATGTCTATCATTGCGCCTTGGTGCACCCTCTCAAGAATTTTTACACACCACTGAGTGGGGCCCCGCAAAAGTGTTTCAAATCGGGCCCCGCACTTGCTAACACCGGCCCTGACTGCGGTGACCAGCCAATGGTCCACCCGGGTCTCCCTTGGAATCGCCACTGTTGCGACTCGCTTACCGCGGCTGTAAAAATCTCACACCCGAGCAAAGTACGTCAAGTACAACGCACCCAAATGGTTGCAACTGCTAGGTTCACGATTCGCGTGTTAGTTACTTTTTCAGTCTACTAATATAATCGAACGCAACGAAACCGTCGCGCGAAAGGATGTGAAATTTAAACCAGAACGGTCGCCAGAACGTTTTCAATAGGGAGCTTTACATTTGCGCAGGGTCATGACATTCTGAAAATTTGTTAAAATCTCCACTGTTGTGCAGTCCTTCATATTTAAATTTGTAGGGGCTGAGGCCACCAATGCTCCCTCGTGGCGACGGTACTAATTTAAACCTCTCTTATGCTGTCATTGTTAAAATACGTACAAAAAGCTACAATTATCGAATCTATTAAGGCTGAACAGAGCACAGTAAACGATTTAAAAAGGTTTTGTCCTGGCCTTCTTCATAACAAGATCATCAAGGGATTCAATAAAATTACGTTAGTCACTTTTAATGCACCGAATGCTCAGTGCGGCAACCTCTGTTGGTCATTGCAACCTTTAATTCATTTTTAATCCTTTTGAATACACCTTTCTCCTGAACAGTTAGTGAAAATCACGCTAAGATAAAAGGGTCCGCGTGGTTTGATAAACTGAGAACCGCTAATGTAAGGCATCAGACCCACACGCGCTTTTGTCATTTTCTTGCTGTTACCCTTTTCTTTGCCTCTTTTGGGTAGAGTTCTGTGGTTGGCAGTTGGCGAAGTGACTTTTGCTTTTGAAGCTCCTCAAAATCTTCTCTGATTGGCTTAGCATGGGAGCAGTACAAACTTGCGCAAGTACTCAACAGCAATGTGATTTCTGAATGGCTTTATTGAAGAAAATTAAAATGGAAAAAGTCACTGCTAAAAACACCAAAGGAGCTTTACGTAATAGAAACGCAAACAAAACTACAGTATTGCTCAGAAGAAGCAACTGTGTATTTATTGTAGGATAGCGCTGCAGATGGCTCTTAACTGTAATAGTACAACCTCAAGCTTTGAGCAGATGCATTTCAAACACGAACAGCCTATAGTTCTTTCGCCTAATTCACACGTAACGATCGGCACGATTCAGCAAACACAGGACGCAGCCAATGTACTTTGAATATATGGACACAATAGTCAGCATGCCGCTTGACCAACGGTCATATTGAGATTCATCGCAACTCGTTGAAAGACCCTGGCGTTGTCAACACGGAATCTGATTAGGTCAGTTCTGTCCAATCCAAATGGCTTACTGAGCCAAAAATCATTTCACTACTTAACCAGTGCCGCACATTGAATGACATATTTATGAGAACCGCGCATTGAATGACGTACTTTGATCTTAGCAAACTGAATTTAGCACAAGCTAATGTACTGAAAGCGTTCAAATCCTAAGTGCCATGGTAAAAGACGTAATAAAGTGGCACTGAGGACTACAAGCATCAAAAATGTCAAATTCAAGATTATCAAAATTAGGACAACTTGTGAGCATGTAAGATACATTTACTACAGCGAAAAGCTAAACTGGACCGCAAAAAAACTTCGACTGGGCCACATGCTGGCTGCGGGTTGGACATAGCTGGATTAGGTGCATAAAACTAAATTTAATGAATGATTAATATGAAATTTAGACGAATATGTATCGAACTGATCATAAACCGGCAATTGACTCCATGGGGACGACAGGTTGCTGGAGGCCCCATAGTCCTTGAGGCCCTAGGCGCAAGCCTACATAGCCTATTGGTAAATCCGGCCCTGCTCTGCTGTCTTGGTTTCAGCGAAGTGATTAGTCTTGAAGTTTAAAGGCCGTTGCAGAGTAGGTTACAGGCAAACCAGTTTCCCTGAGTGGACTGCGAGAACCAAAGGAGCGTTTTGCGTGTGAGGGCTTCTGAACGATGTTCAGAGTTAGAATTCGTCTTTGACTTCAATCAATGGTGCAGTGGGGTGGGAACGCGTGGGAACAGCTTTCTTACGCCTCTTTTTTGGCACTACACTCCTGGTTAAGATGATAGATTTTTTGATTAACAAGATTTTTAGAAGCGGACAGCACGGAAGTGCAGATTGCTTGACTCCTTTGAGTGTGAGTCTCCAGGTGCCTTGCTCAAGCGCCCAGCAGGGATAACACAGGCGGGTTGAGTCAGACCGTACGATGCGGAACCGTCGCTTTTAAAACATTGCTTTGCGTCATCGAAGTCGCGTACATATTTGCATCAGTATCTACTTCAATTGATAGAAAATCTGAGAAACAAGTTATCAGATGTATGAAAAATTTTAATCTGGAAAACTCTCTTATTGACCTTGAAGAAGCTCTATCTCCGTGGAATTTTAACACTGGTTCAACAGTTCATAATGATTTTGATGAGTTTATTCATATTTTTGAAACAATAAATAAATAAACATGCTCCTTTAAGAAAATTGTTACGAAGAGAAAAACAACTGCAAGCAAAACCGTGGATAACAAGAGGATTACTTACATCTATCAAAAATAAAAACAGAACGTTCAGAATATGCTACAAATGTAAGGATGCAAAACTGATTGCGCAATACAAAAAATATACTAATAAACTTCCACGACTCCGAAAAATAGCCAAGCAACAGTGATATTTTAAGCTGTTTCAAAAATACAGAAGCGATTCAAAAAACACATGGAAAGCTATTCATGAATTGTATTCTACACATCAAAAACAGTCTTCTGATATTGATAGTTTGAAGTTAAATGATGGCACACAGACAAGTTGTCCAATAACTATAAGTAATACACTTAATGAGTATTTTTCTTCCATTGGAGTATCAATGGGGAATGGGATTCGTCCTACCAAAACATCTTTCACTACATTTATGAAATCCATTTCCAAATCTTTTGTCCTCGATAGCACTTGTGCAGACGAAGTCATTGCTTGTATACATAATGTTAGAAACACCTCATCTAGTGGAATTGATGGCATATCAACCAAATTCCTAAAGCTGGCCAAAAGCACTATTGCCCCAATACTTGCAAAGTTGTTTAATAAGAGTATGGAATGTGGAGAATATCCTGATTGTTTGAAAATTTCACAAATTGTTCCAATTCCGAAATGTTCCTCTCCTTCCATACCCAGTCATTATAGACCAATATCTATTTTGCCAACAGTATCCAAAATATTTGAAAAAATTGTTTATGCAAGAGTAAGCAA
>Ga0210059_1015904_pt1 | contig 10916 bp, 6 predicted proteins | sample Ectturendosymbi2_FD_188042 | JGI IMG/M metagenome (GOLD analysis project Ga0210059, IMG submission 188042) | Ecteinascidia turbinata endosymbiont from Florida, USA - Sample 2 (SPAdes) (version 2) | ecosystem: Host-associated > Tunicates > Ascidians > Unclassified | place: Key West, Florida... | reverse complement strand
TTTGCAAATCTCTTTGTTTGAAGAAAGTGTGCATGATGCGCAGTTGCATCAGAATCCTTCCGTTAAAAGCATCACCATGTTGGCCAGTCACACCCAAACTTCCATAATGCGCTTTCTCAATGGGACGAGGTGGATGATGCACTTGGTCCTTTTCTGATACAAACCCCTGCAGAGACTTTTTCTTAGAATTATAACACTTATTGAATTCAAACACCCGTATAAGGTAATGCCCATCCATCGTACGCGTCTTACAACGTTTGTTTCTTATCAGACATTTCTAATCAGAACAAACAAAAGGATCGATTTTTGGCCATAACTTGTCAATCACTAACGTTAAATCGCCACTCAAGGGCTCTAAGATGCAGATTTTTGCCTGGTTTGTTTTAAAAGAAAAACAAGTGAATTTCCACTTGAACCTTTTTCTCAGGGCTTCATGACGTCATGCTGCCCCACAAAAAGTTCAAAACCAAAAGTGCCCGGATTTTTTAAATTGACACTAGAATGCTATCTGCATCTGTAGAGGGTTCGATTACTTTTCTAGCTCCATAGGTCGGCAAGCTATGACTGAAAATGTCCTAAGCCACAATTGTACTTTTGAGATGATGTTACCTATCCGCTTTAGAGTGTCAGGCTTGACACCCTATCCTTAAACCTCAAAGACAAACATTTTTCTTGAAGAACTCAAGGAGTCTTTTCATCAAAAAAAGCAGCTGAAATTTTCGTAGCTTTCAAGATTTTTTTCAAACGCGTAACTTGTACATAAAGCATGCAGTCATTCGTACAGAGAAATCAAAACAGAGTGGCTGCCACGAAATTCAAAAGTATTTTTAACGTAAAGGCAACTTGTTTTAATTGATGTGGCAAGATCACTTTTGAACCTTTTTTGCAAACATGTTTGCATATGGCTGTTGTGACGATTTCAAAGAGACATCTTCACCGTCTAAACTCTGGTCCACAGGTTAAATCCACTGTAAGCTTGTTCACAGCACTGAAATCCACAAAGTCATGAGACCTGTGGCACTGCCTCTACTTCGCTCACAACAAACTTCGTTCGGTGGCTGACAGAAATGTGGCAATTCGCGTGAACATGAGTGTTTTTTGAAAACCGTAATTAAATCAAAGCAGTGGAGAGCAATTAGTAATAAACCGGCTACAATGCACGAATATGCAAGAATTCTTGAAACCTGATCTCGGAAAATGTACCGTTCAGCAAATGCACTGACAGACTTTCTACATGATGAATGGCGTGGTTTGTAAAAACTGCTTAGAAAAAGAGACCTTGGTCTTCACAATTTTGCAGAAACTCTTGATAAGCGGAAGCAACACGTGGTAATCCTTGTTCGGAGGAAGGAAATGATCACTGTTTGTCAAAAGCTAATGGTGGTACTTGCCGTTATTTTAGGAAGAATAGTGGCGCATTTTGTCACCCCATCCAGTCAACAAAAATATGATGTTTGTTTTCTTTTGTTTTTCTATTTAGTCCAGCACATTGCTTGACAGTGCACACGATATAAAATACAACATTCAACCTGCTGTCAAACTTGTTGGTAGAATGATTTAGATCTTCCTTTTGGGCTACATGGGTTAAAAAATTTAGCTCAACTCGCAAGCTGCTGATAAAAAGTTTGGAAGTTATATAGGCTGAGAAAATTAAAGTGAAATGAAAAAATCTAACAACCATTTTTACTGTTTTGGTTAAAGTAAAGTTGCATTAACCCTTTTCGTTAGAGCAAATTATTTTTTATTTTTTGAAACGTTTTGCAGAAAACATTTAACTTAGTAAGTTTCTTTTCGCAGCTACTATTGCCACAAAATAAAACAAAATTTGTTGTGATTGTTTTTTGCGGAGCATGCAAGCGCTGTTTTTACGAGCGCATCAAATGTAAAGCGAAAATAACGCTTTATTTCTTATAACGTAGCAGCTTGTTTCTATACTTAAGATTGAAATGAACTTCACGCTTTTAAAAACGAATCAAGTAAATTGTAAATGAAAATCTATGTAAGGAAAACACGACCTTCCGGATCAAATGAAAAACTTTCTCTATCGATTGAGTTTTTTTAGAAAATTAGTTATATATCCGACTGGTCTCAATCTTTGGTTCAGAATGGACGAACATAGTCTAGTTCGATCGAAGCACCATAATAAGAATCCTACTTTCGATTCGCATACAGCCACTGTTGAATTGATCTCACCAAACGCGAAATTCTCGTTTCTGCAGACCATGATTGATTGATAAAAGCAACTTAACTGAATTATAAAAACTTTCCGCAAGATTCAGCTAAGACAGTTTAACGCTCCTGTGTGGTAGTTCTTTAAAACTTCTTAAAGAAGTGGCCGGAACCCTTGTGGGAGAGTCCGCACATGTACATAATTCCCGTGAGAGCATGAAAGCTGATACTTCTAAAATTGTCAAATTTATAAACCACTTCAATGTTTTTATCAAAGTATTACCAGTTATTCATGACTTTTACGCTCAGAACTTCTCTTTTGCCAAAAAAGATTTAATGGTTTAAAGTTGATAAAAAAACACCATTTTTATCTCGATCTTGAAATTTAAACGCCGAACTACAACTCGGACACCACAGTTGCGCCACATGTTGCCGATGTTAGTCATCTTGTTACCTTGGAAACAGAAAGTGTGAGAAAGTTGCAAGATGATGATCGCAGCAGGTGAATGGGTTTTCGATGAGCGGCGCGAATGACCGATGGCCGTCATGTCTCAAAAGTAAGTAGTTTTTAAGAGATCCGTGAAAAGTGAAGTGTTTGTTGCTCGAATCATTGTTTTGATGCTGTGTCAACTGGCGCCATCAAATCGCTGCTCAACAGTCGGAGCTGAGTGTCAAGGAAACGAGTTTTTGAAAAAAGTGGCGAGAGCAAATTCGTTTCAACTAACCCTGCATTTAATACATGTTATGACCTGTCGTGAATATCTACATTGTCATGAAAAAGTGGATGACTTGAAAAAATAGTTGTCATAAAAAATGGCCCAATACGGTCCGCGAAGCTATTTTGTCAACAATGAAACTGTAACAAACTTACGAAAATCTTTTTTATTTGGAAGAATGTAGCATACCTTGAAACAATCACATTACGGAAGATTTACGGCCTTCGAACCGTTGTGTGACAGCTTATGTTGCCCTCTGACAAAAAGTTTGGAGAACCTGTTCTAACGTATAAAATATTTAGTGCAAAGTTTTAACGTGTAAAATAAAACATGTTGATGTGATATTACGCGCGAACGCAATTAGCCGGCTTACATTTTATAAGCATATGAGAATGTTTTCATCAAATGCAGTTTGTAAAAAGTGTTTCTTTTACTGAAAGCGAAATATTTTCATATTTGTGGCATGCGTTTGCACGTTATGCAAAACTTCGAGGAAATTTGAACTCAACTTTAAAATTTGTTTCATGACTTGAAAAATCCGTACTTGGTTTACGGAGGAAGTTTGCGACCTCTGGAATTATCATTTGGTTTCCATCCGCCCAGGTAGCTTCAATGAAAACAGAAGCTCAAGAATCATTCAGGAGGCACTTAAAGTGCGAGACTTCAGAACGTAGTACGGTCATTGATGAAATTTTTACTTCACCGCTCTTAGTTCAGGTTGAAAGGCCTCTCAGAAGGGATTTCCCATCACTATGTTTGTGTTGGTGTGGGGCCAGCATCCGGTACTTCAAGAACAACACAAAGAAACAGTCATAATCCAGCTTATATATTGACTCTATGCAGCAGTAACTGGATTTTAGGGGATAACGACGCTGCGCTGTAACAGCGTTCGTGAGCTCGCGAACTGCATGAGTTGCAGCCCATGCTTCTACCCTCTTTTGAAACTGACTATGCAGACAATTTTTTAGCAATACTATAAATAGGAAAAAAACAAATTATAAAACGAGTTACATTCAAAGGTTTAATAAGTAACATCGGTGAGATTAAAACTGAGAGGATAAAAAACACAAAGGGAAGGTTTTTCCTACTTACTAACTTGTTCGTTGATGCATCTATTTATGTCTTGTCCAATACCAGTTAATGGTTGTAGCAGAGCATCTTGTTCATGTTTACAACAACTTTTTTCAGCTCACCTGTAGTGTGTCACAAAAGCAGAATGTTGGTATTACCGTACATTTTTTTGTCTTTTCTTCTGCTTAGTTCTAGCGCACATCGTGGATCTGCAGCAGGTATGTGTTTATCAGCAGGTTGTTTTTTCATATCTGTTAGCTTTGGCAGAGTGTACAGAAACTGTGAAGTAAAGTTGCTTTTGATGTGAACCAACTTCGTCAGGTTTACTGGAAGCTAACAGGCAACACCCCGGTGTTTGAGACATAGTTACCCGAACTGTAAATAGATCGGAAATACCACTGACAACTTAAAGATGAAACCTTACCTTGATTTATCGCATTTTGAACTTGTTTGTACAACACAAACGCTGTTCAGCAGATTTTTAATGTCTTCACAACTACGGAGCCTTACTTCAACAATCTTTCAAGTAGCTAAAAAACATTTTATTTTAAATACTTTTTCTTAACATAAGTCATAACAAGAGACCGTGATTTCTTTGCCCATGCAATGCGCAGTAACATGTTTTCTTGTTCTCAAGCACATCACTTGTTTACAAAACGAGTTTAGAAATAATTTTAAATCGCTTGTTTTATCAACTGTTTTCTCATTTGAAAGTGTAGTGTACCAACACTAATTGTCGTTCTTGTGCTAGCTACCAAGTTTATGAACATAGCCGGAAAAAATAAAAGCATTTTAAAGTCTTCGGGATATCCCGACCAAAAGCAAACCCGGGCAGCGAAAGTCGTAAGCGCTTGAAAGCAGGAACAAACCCGCAGCTCGAAAATATGGAATAAAAACCGCGTTGCAAAACCAAAACGCTAGTGCTACAAACAACGGTTAAGTGCCACAATATACAGAGCTCTTTCACCGAATGTTGAGAGGTGATGGAATCTCTTTGCTTGAAAGCAAAATAGTGGTTGCTACTTCAATCGCAAGAGATATACCTAAGCCGTGTTTACGAACCTAAAGAGGCATGGACTTTTTTATTTCGATTTGCACTCGGTTCCTCCCACATTTTCTTACATCAAGCTCCAAAACCCGTTACATTGTACTTGCAAAAAATACATTTTTGTAGGCCCCGCCATAACTTATAACTAGACTTTGTGTACATTTGTGGAGACAACTTTGTTTGCATATAAACACGGTGATAAAAAATAAAAGATTTGTTTAGCTTTCCTGAAATTTATGCAGAAAAGCATAGAATCTACGAATTCTTGCTTTGTTTGTCAAACAATTACTAATTTCACGATTGCAGAAATCGAACGCTTCAGAAGGCAATCGCGTCAGAACCAAAGAAGACCGAAGTACGTGTCGCCTGCAGAATATCGAAGGCTGTTGGAAAATTTTTGGCCCAAAGCAAATCCTCGTTGTAAAGAACCGGGGTTCGTCAGCGAACGTAGTTTTGCTATTGTAGTGATGTTTTCAAATTAACCGGTTGCTTGTTAACAACAAACAAGTGCGAGAAAAAGAGTCGAACGCTTAATGAAAGAAAAATACTGGTGGTTACAGGGACGTCACGACAAGTTTTTCAAAGTTCAGTTTCAAGCATGTTGTTTATTAGTCACCTATTTGGCATCATTATAAAGTTGCGGCATACATGAAAGGTTTAATATTCTTGATGGTTCCTCAATAACCAGGCCTGCGTCGTGACGATTCACTGACAGAACAATTAGATTGTTTAACTGCTGATCCAAGATTTTCTTAATTGTTAAAGTGACATGCAACCAAACCCTTCGGTCTGCGAACATAGGCGTCGGAGGGTAAAGGAGGGCCTTGCCTTCCCTGAATTTTGAAAGTTTCAGCAAAAAAGGTTGTTTTCTTAATTGCGAGTGGGAAAAACAAATTTCACCTCTTTTGTTCCGCCCTGGAAAAAATTTGGAAAAATCCCCTAGTGGCCCCCTCTGGAAAAAATCCTTCCGACGCCTATGTCTGCGAAGTCTTCTGATCGGCAAGATGTCCTGTTGCCAAGCCGTTGCTGGGCCTCTTTATAGCGTCACGGAGTAATCGTATTGTCGTGCCATAGAAGCTAGTTGTGACCAGATTTTCTCTGCGCTTGATTTTCTTTCCAATGCGATGATTTTATTAGAATTCCATGGATAAAATTTATGCATCTTAAACGAACTTATTTATTTTAGGGCCATGTTATGTTACGATCAGTCGTACTGCTTCGACGATAAACAGCTGTGTTCGGGTCAAAGAGGTTGCAACGACGATTCGAACAATATTAATGCTATATGTCTCGGACGAACTACGCCAGAAGTAACAACTACAAGAGCTACGCTAGACGTAACAACTCGAAAAGTTACGCCACAAGTAACTGGGAACGACGGTATGAAATGCCGTGCATGTATTTGTATTAGTTTTTGTCGCACGTAATTATAAGCGAGCTTAATCGCAATTATGGAAACAATCGTGGTTGTGTTCGCAACTTGGGTATCCAGCGATCCGAGAACTACAACAACGAGGAAAGTGTGCTCGGAAACTAATGAACTAAACAGGCAGCACATGTTTTTATAACTTGTTTTTTTGGGTTCAGAAAAACGCATTGTAAGCAGTCCTGATTAAAAGCACAATCTCTGTTGTTTCGTACGTAACAATGTTGTCCACAAGAGTGAGTATGACGAATTTAAACTTTGAACTAATTTTCCAGGTATGGAACCACAACCCCTTTTAAAATGATTAGAAGTTCTAATACACACGACACGTTGGCATATTCGTGCTCTGAAAAGTGTGACCTTATTTACGTAGCAACTGAATATAAGTCGCCAGATTCGGGGTCACATGGATAAACACATGAAGCAACATCCAAACAGTCAGTGTTTTTGGGTCCCGGACACAATCACACCGAACAAAAACTGCACTGGACGAAATCCCAGTTGGACAAAAAGGCCAAGGTTGACTTTCCCGCCTATGTCTTCGGAGAAACCTCTTTGCAGATTCAATTTCAGTGCGACTCGGCCATATGTATCATCGCTGATGCGCAACTCAGTAGGATCTGACCAGTATTACTGCAGTCACAAAACCCCTTGTTTTGTAGTGTTGCAAGTTTTTGCGGCTTCTTTTAGTGAAGAAACGCTTGGTAGTTGTGTTTGATGATAGATAACATTCTGAACAGGTATTCAACTGCGATTTTTCCACTGTGTAATACAGATTTTGCTCTAATCCAAAATATTCCAAACGAGGTTATTCAAAAGTTTCATGGTCAGAATCGTGAACATCTCGTGTGCAAACAACCGCGCTATGAAAGTTTTTCACCACATTTATGACTGCGTATAATTTCAACCTTACATCAGCACCCTTGCCTCTACCTTAACTAGTATACTAATGTTGGTGTGTTAGCATCACCAACTCTAGAATGCCATGTTTTCCAATTACTATGAATAAACTCAACAATTTCCGTAGCAGGCGTTTTGTCTAATAGAGTGTTTCTCAAACTTTTTTCTTACCTGGCCCAGAAAACTTTTGGTAAAAATTGCATGGACCACTGGCTTTTTACCATGGCGACGGTTTTATATGCATAAACAAAATACATTATTTTCAAGAAGCGATTCATTCTTAAACAGGTTTTTTTTCAAGGTGTTTTAGGGACCCGATTCGGGTCCCTAGAATTGAAAATCGGGTCCCTAGAATCAGAGAAAATTATCATCGGGTCTCCAAAATCAGAGAAAATCGGGTCCCTGGAATCAGCGAAATCGGGTCCCTACAGGCCCATACCGAGTACCTAACATTTTCCTTAAAACAAAGCTGTTCTTATATAGCCTACTCAAAAACTGCACTGTGGCCCACTGGTTGAGAAACACTGGTATAATAGAATCGCGTCACGTTGTTTCTAATTCAGGTGCAACCCACATGGATTATAGCAACCCACTATAATCCAGCAACTCCCGTCTGAAACTCGAATAAAGCAAATGTAATACAGCTGGGTACATAAAACATCTACTCGCGACCCCTCCAACAATGGTTCACGAACCCTCTGCAGTCGCGACTCCATGTTGAAAGTCACTGGTCTACAAGGACATTCGCTTTGGTGGACTATAGCTCCGCCGCATCAACCATTGCAGCGGTAATATATCGAATTATACACTTGTTTGACCCCATGTTCTGTTTATTGCACAGCCCCACGATCTTTGCTGCTCAATAGTTTGCGCTTCATTTACTGAATTTTTGCTAACGATGAATGTTTTGCGAGTGTAACAACTATTTTCGCCTTATTGGGCATGATTTCATATAAAAATATGATTTCTTTTGTGTAGTCGTTTCCAAATTTAATAGCGTTCAACAATTCCACTAGGTTATGTCTGTCTATTATTTCATCTAAAATCCATGCACTGTAGTCGAACCGCAGAACATTATTATCAATTGCGATGCAACAAACAACAACACAATACGTAAGTCGACTACAGCAAAAAATCAAGTCTATATGAGTTCAGGCAAATTTTACGGCTACAAGATCTACTAACATAGAAAACTGGGTAAACATGTAAGAAATCCATCAAAAATTCGGCATGACGACATTTTTTCTGAGAATTTTGTTTTTTTTGCTAATCGTAATAGTTTCAGAAGCGCCTGAATCCATTTCTTTTAGTGATACTCAACATATTGCCGTCATTTTCCACAAAAGCAAACACAGCCCAACAAACTCATCGATAACTTGATGTTGGCAAACCTGTAACCTTTTTCTGAAACGATTCAGATTTTTTGATCATGAGAGATGTATATTTTTTCCAAACTATTGGTTATAATTAACAGTACTTTTTCTGTAAAATACGTCCATGCTAGTTGAGCTGGGTAGAGGTTTGCCATTGCTGATAGTAATAGCAATTAAGTTTGACTACGAACTAGAAGAAAGTGCAAGAACATGATCATGAGATGGTCATGTAGCAGGGAGCGAAGTTGCTGTCGATTGAAATGAAAGTCACCGGAGGAATGGGAAGTTTTTCTTAGCCCTCAACACATTAAGATGTCTTGTAAAGCATAACAGTTCCTCAAAAACAAAGTTTTTGTCAACTCAGATGAAATGTGTATCTTGTGAATGAAGGAGGTGTTTCATCAGTAAATGCTTTCCACCTCATCTTAACCAAAAGCTCACTTATGTAAACCATGGTATTGTTGGCGAAAATGAAGTGTTACTGAAAGTAAACACGGAAATTTCAACCAAACAGCGAATTCCTTGCAGAGGCAATCAACGCTATTACAACTGCATCGGGTACCCAGGTTGGTGAAAAATCAACAAAACCAGAAACGGTAGAAAACATAGACATCCGAAAGTCTGATCCAGGAGCGCCGCAGTTCAGCGCTTTCAGGTTTGGCAGAAATAAAAATAGTCTAAATATCAGCTTTGTGGTGTAATGTGTGTTGTAATGTTTAGCGCAGTATATTTGCATCCTGTGACTTTTGGTAATTGGCTGTTTGTAGCATACCTTTCACGGATGAAACTCGAAAGAGCGAAAATGCACGATTACTTGTCCTTCGTTTACATGTATTAAGCCCTAAAGTAACTTACCTTGACTTAAAAAAACTGTTGTAAACGTTTCATTAGAGTTCTATCCTCTGAAAAAAACACAATCTATTCAACGCACTAGCAGAAAAAACATGCTCCTTTGTTGCTTCCAGTAGATGTTTAAACATGTTATTTTTGCAGCCACCCAGTCGTCATTTCATTCTTTGTTTTGATTGGTGGTTTGTTGGCTTACGTCTGTACAGCCACTCTTTGTTGCGTCTCCGCCAAATGGAACAGCGTCAATCCCAAACCACTTGTACCTCAAAGCCCTCAAAAAGGAAAGTCCTGCCGTTCAAGTGCTTGACTGCATTGCACTTGGGTACACTTTCCTAACCACGAACTTTATTATATTTTTTTAATCTATTGATACTGTTGTGGGCTTGAGTGGTTATTGTTGATGCAGAAAAGACAAACTAAGGTCATTTTGTGTGAACAAACACCTAAAAATTATGCATTTTGTTGAGGATGATGAATTTGTGTAGAAAAGGATTAGTCCTTGCGGTCACGTGAAAACACTGAGCATAGCATTGACGTTACTTTTACAAGAGTGATTTACAACTGAAGAACTACTTTTGCATTGTTTTATACGCGGGCGATACTTCTAACCCCAGGTAACTTTTAAATAACTTCTGCTTTAACATTACCTGTTGGTTGTTTCCAACTGTATAGTACAAAACAACTGTTCAAAAGACGAAATTAACACATCGTTGCCAACTAACGCAGGTTGTAAATTTTTGTCTCAACGTGATATGACGTTATTGCCTGAAAATATTATACGGCTGTTTTGTGACTTTGTTAAGAATCCAAAGTGCGATAGTCTGTAAGATTACAAGATGAGCACTTTAGCAAAAGTTTGAACTTAATTGCCGCAGTTTGTCAAGCAGCTTCTGAAAAGTAATCAATGCGTTTGTTGTAACTACGCTTTTGCAATAATAGAAATTGCTCTTTTTAACACGCGTTTGTTCGTTAATTCTGTTATACAATTTTATTGTCATTGAGTAAAGCTTGCGTTATTTTATATTATAAAAACAGGCTTTACCAAGAAAAACTATTACCGAAATGGGGTCGAGTGTAGAACTGATATTTGTGCATTTTCTTGTAATAAAACGAATTTTGTATGTCTCCAACCGCCTTACTATTGCCTACAAAAAGCCAAGGTTCCGTAACTTCCGTAATCTTGTGATGAGGTTTAGTAAGTGGTCTACACAACACTACAACTGAGAAAGAATGTCTTACAAGCGGTAAGACGGTATGGATGATGTTAGCGTTGATCACATGGGTTACGTTTACCAAAAAGAAACTAATTAAGATCACCTTGACACATTCCTCCCACATTAATATTCTTTGCACTCTTTGTTGTT
>Ga0210059_1015903_pt1 | contig 10916 bp, 5 predicted proteins | sample Ectturendosymbi2_FD_188042 | JGI IMG/M metagenome (GOLD analysis project Ga0210059, IMG submission 188042) | Ecteinascidia turbinata endosymbiont from Florida, USA - Sample 2 (SPAdes) (version 2) | ecosystem: Host-associated > Tunicates > Ascidians > Unclassified | place: Key West, Florida... | reverse complement strand
AGACGAACTGGTCACTGCCACCGAGAAGACGACTACTAATCAGCTCGAACGCAGCGCTCAATTACGAACACGTGCAACGCAAACAGCCGCCAGCATTGAACCAAATCACATGACAATCATGTCCTTATTTGCTTAAATTATAATCGTACCAACCCTCAACCCATACTATTCGCATCATTTTTACGAAAAATTCTCATCGATTTTTGATGAAATTTTACGTTTGCCAACGCACTTTACTAAGGACACCACGGCGTTTCCACAAGCGTTAACCGAGGACGCTTACAATTACAAACGATTGCGTGATGTTTCGCACGCAGGGGAACGAAACGCAAAAGCTCAGACGAAACACTTATCTGCGGTAGCCTTGTGAAAGTTATCGAAATTTTCCAATCATGGCAGTGATAGCTAATTTTCAGAACAGTAACGTTTATACTTTAGGCAAAGCAAAAATTCCGGCACTCAGAATATTGCAAATACAATTCCGGTCTGAAATTTGTATATTTCGAAGAATGCAAATTATATTATAGGTATTGATACTTTTCAGACTTCTGTTTTGTGACAAAATTCGTGGCTTTTGTGCTCTTCTTTTAATTTTCGGAACGTATGTTTTTTAATAAAAAGTAAATAAACTCCTGAAATCGATGAAATGACATCGTTTCTGTGCAAGCAGTGTCTTAGTGTTGCCAGCTGCGATTTGTAAAAATACCGGTCATTTTGTCAAAATTGCCAGATCTAAGCTGTGTCGTAATTCGAAAGCTTCAACGAAGTTTATTTGCTGCTTTTGACGCAATCCTTGGTGCGATTGTTACGTCACACACACACCAAAATGTCATGAGCCAGTCAAAATACGGGCAAATTATTAATTGTGGCGTAACAATACTGATTGTCTCTCTGTGCCGAGAAACTGTTCTCACAAGATTCACTACCAGAGTCATTGTAATGTGAGAAAATCTGCGTTTGTTCTTTTCAAAGTTACTGCAAATTATTTATTTATTTTCAAAGTACTGGCTTCGGCACTGATTATCAAAATACCGGCCTCTACTAAATTAGCAGTACAATACCGGCCAGGCCGGTGAAGTACCAGCCGACTGACAACCCAGCAGTATCTGCGTCCTTATAAATGCATTCCTGTGCACGTGGTGACAAAGTAACTCACGGTTTGTTGTGTTTAGTTGCGCGGGAATATGTAACTATGAAAGCATCAGAAACTTAGCTTTCAGCAATGTTGTGCAAGTGCCGAGCATTCAGAGTTCTCAGTTTAGTTTAATGATAAAAACTACCCAAGGCTTACTTGGTTATTCTGAAGCAATCGATGGCGTACCTAGGGTTTCCAGCGCCCTGGGACAAAGTCAGTTTCAGCGCCCCCACCCAGCTCATTCGTGGCAGCACAGATGCGAAGGGTGAGTTGAGAGTAAAAGGGCGTCGAAAGCTGACTCGGACCTCGCATATAGTTGTTTCTGGACTCGTCTGAAAATGTCTGTGATTGTGACGTCACAGAATTGACGTCGGGACCTTTGAATCTTGGAAATCATTAACTATCCTATAGTAAAAAATCTAATCGTTTCGCGTGACGCTATCCTCACTTTGAAATTTCGGTCATGATTGAACATTCAAACTATTATATTGTTACATTCCAAATGTCGGTATTAAATTCGAATTGTAACTACTATTGAAAGACAATGCAAATCTAGGCAAAACGTTCCCATATGATCTGCAAAATTCTACATGAATTTTAATGACATAATTTTATGGGCACAAAATTTTTCTGATAACACAACATAAATTGGCCGGAGTTGCACCATTGTCTTTTAAGTAACTCGTTTCGGAATGCTCCTCGTAATGCTTACTACATCAGCTGGTGTACGCAAAACAAGATAATCAGCTTGTTTGACATGCAAATCCAAAATTTAATTGTAAAAAGTACGGCTAGCGCGAAGTACTGCTCTGTGTTAGCTGACGGAAAATCTGATAATGGTCACGCTGAGCAGCTCAATTTATTTCTCTCTTTCGTGAAAAGCAACGAGATTCACAAAAATTTCAACATTTAACCATTTAGTTTCAGCATTATGGTTTGTTGGGGAGGAACTAGAAGATTGCATATTAACAAATTTGTCGCAATTCGGACTTGACTTAAACCTCTCCGAGGGTGCTGATGCGATGGATCCAGCAACATGAGCGGTGCATACAGAAGTGCGCAGGCAAGTATGCACATGCGTCATCCTTAGCAACTTACATCCACTGTATGCGTTTAATTTGAAGGTCTCTGGCGAATGGCAACTACTGCACTTTTGATTCGAAATGCGTCAGATAATCCTGTTCTTTCGTATCGCGTTTTGAGCAGCCATTCTGCGAATGTAAACGAAGTCATCTACCCGCGAAATAAACTCACACCTTTGTTCCTATATTTATCTGTGAAGAAAAACACTTGTTACGATGTTTTGCTTGTGGATTCTACAGGTTCAGTCTCCAATCTGGCAAAACTGGGCTTGAACCCCTCAATTAAAGCAAACCATAGCTTTTTTAAACCACCTTTTCCATTTATTGAAATTCATACACAAGGAGAGGCATAAAACAAAAGTGAATGCAAAACAAAAATCCTGATAGTACACTATCTTAACAAGGCGCACAAACTTTGCAATGAAAGGCTAAAATAACATGAGGTATGACAGTAATACAGGGATTAAAAACCACACTCGAAAGAAGACATGGAATTTGCAACGTTAGGGAAATCATATGAGCCATTGTAAGTAGACTGACCACTTTGAAAACGTGTCACCAGTGTTTTTTCCTGGTGGTGATGAGCAACGCCTTCTGGTGGACATCGCAGAAGACTTCTTTCATCGAACACTCTTGAATTCCGCATTAAACGTTCACTGACGAAACGTGCTGCCGTTAAAAGCAAATTCAGGAAACAGTCCTGGACTTGCACAATGTGGAGCGCCAACTGCTGGTTCATCGCTTGGTCCAAAGTTGCACGAAGCTGTGACGCGATCATGAACATCGTGAAAGGATGCTGAAGTAAACATGCTTTCGCTTTGCCAGTTGTTTTGTTGCTGGCAGTGAGGCGATGAAACAGGATGTTCATTTCTTGACCATCCTTGGATCTGCGGACAGGATGTCAGTTGAACACCAGTTTGTATCCGTGGTTCGGAGTGACAGGTGTCGTTGGCAATCTCGAAAGGAGATTCCCCAATGCTACCTCCAAATCGTTGTTCAGCGGGATTTGATTGGAAAAAGATGACTTCTGGCGGATGGGTTTTCTCCACTGAAACTTTATTTGGAAACGAATTGTGTTCTTGAGGAGGTATAGGAGCATCTGTCCAGGGATATGTCGGCAGATGAGGTGTTTGCAGTGTAATAACCGCTTCTGTCTGGCCAATGTTCGGGATTTGTACCTCGCTGGATTGCTTTTTCAATCGTTTGCCGGTTGACTCATACGGATTCGATCCTTGTGATGATGAGGGCATTTGAACTTCGATTTCAGGAAATTTTCTTTTACGAATATCATTTCCTCCGCCGTCACGGAATCCACGTGCGTATGGATTATTCTCGATTTTCATTTGCGACACCTAGAAAGAAAAGAAAACTGCTATAATATGCAAGAAAGTTTTTCAAGCATCAAAATTAATTTCTGTAATGTTTGATTATACAAACAAGAAATATTGCGTTTTTAACGAAATGATTCGATTACCTTCACTGTACAATATATATTTGCTTTCTCTAAAGATTTAACATGCGGTAATATGTGACGTGCATCATAAACGCTGCGTTATGTAATGATTTCTGATTTTCTAGAAGCTAATGTTGAATTGCTTAAGAAATCGGATGCGCCAAGGTGAAACACGCTGTTGTATTTCGCATTTGTCAGTTTTGAAATCTCGAGACTTGGTCTCAGTCTCGAGACCAATTTTGTTCGTCTCGATCTCGGTCTCGAAAGTTTCACGCCTCCGTCTCAAAGGCTACAGGTCTTGGGAACAACCTCATTATCCTGCCTTGTTTCAGTGCCTGAAAGATATCACTGAGTAAGGCTTCCGAAGTTCAACTTGATTCCGGTCTGCTCTGTCTGAAGGTAAGTAAAAACCAGAACATGCACTAAATATGCCAAAATGTCTAAAAAATTTCGGCTTGGAAGTATTGATAACATATTTTATGAGAAATGTCAGAAACGTTTCGGCAAAATGACCCATTTTCAGATCTGTAGTCTCGTTCTCGAACTTTCATGTGTCGATATCGGACTGGAGATTTAACTAGGTCTAGGTTTCGGTATCGACATTACGGTCTCGACTACATCACTGTCATTCCTATTGCAACTTTATATTCACTTCCTGTGATTACTTCACCAAAATATTAACAATGTTTTCAGGTTACAAAAGGCTCGCACGATTAAAGTATTACCGCTATGTTGTGATAAATGGTACAAAAATACATCAAGCACTTCGAAACAGGCCTGCACAACTCAGAATGCTCAAAGGGCCAAATTGACCAATAGAAATTTGGCGCGGGCCGAAAAAGGGCAAATTTACCAATTTAATTTCTGCCGGCCGCAAAATGTAATTTATTTTTATGTAGTTTGAAAGAAATTCTGGAATGACAATTATGTACATCCGATTCGGCTGTTGCAACATTCTCTGCAATTGCGAAAGACCGTATGTTGTGCAGACCTCCTTTAAAATGACATCAACAACAAAAAACTGCCTCTGTAAACTTCCCTAAGGAAAATGTTGCACTTGTGCTTTTGTGTTTCTGGGCATGAATGACGCTGCGTCAGGGTTATTTCAAATCGTGAAATACATTGCTAGCTTTTGATTCATCCACAAACGGGCCATGAAACTATTCAGGCAACTGAACGCATGTTTGAAATTGTCACTGGTTTGCATATTTCGCAAGTAGACACTAAAAATAAAATCGCATATGGTCATGAAATGATGTGATTCTGCAAAATCAGTTACGTTTGAGAAATAATAAGTTAAGAACTCAAGTGCATGTAAAGACATCTAATAGACGAACAATCCTATAATACGTCTTACCTGGTCGTTTTGGTAGGTTGTCACGGCGATGAATGATGTTTCATCGAAAGTAAATGTCAACGTTGATTCAAGTTGTGACCCACTTTGTTCATCGATACGACTGATATGAAGAAATTGTTGATAATGATGTTGAGAATGAATATAAACCTGTAAAATAAAATCCAGAGTTAAGCTTTTCGTCTATCCCAAACAGATGAAGACGGAAACACAGATATATGAAAAAGTTTTGAAAATTTAAACTCTTTAATTGGTACCAAAAATCAGTTGTGAATCTTTTACTGTTCAGAATAAAACTCTCACTACTTGAATTGAAGTAACTATGAGGGAAACACTCCCTTTCAAGCAGATACCAAAGTCAATTTTGGTAATACTGAGTGACTGTGAAGAAACAAACTATGTTAATGAAAACATTCACCAACTCTTTTCATTTCAACTACGCACTACAGAAATCTTACCTTTTCTGCAGAGAGATTGGAAAACGAGTTGGTCAGCTTCATTTTATTGAACGAAACCAACTGACCCATTAACGTTTTGCCGCTGCATGGCGACAGAGGGTGAAGATAAGAGTTGCGATGCATATTGGCTTTGCCAGGACCAACAACCGTCCACTGGTTTTTCTGAAATATTCAGAACAAACTCATATTCGGTATTTTGATTACTGGGCTGTTCAATAGTTCTGCTTCTCGTGAACTATCGATAATAGGGTGAAAGCAATAGTACTGCTTTATTGTAGATTTAAAATGATTTTTGGCCTTAGAATGCAAAAGAAGCATTAGATTAAATTTGTGAGCAGCCAAAATTGAAATGAAGTACAGAGTAAAAATACAATGATTTGTAGAGTAAATTCGTTGTAGCCAGAAAGCATGCACCGTCCACGTTCGGAATAAATAAATAAATAATAAAGTTTTATTCGTTATGAAAGTTGGATTACTGTATCTCAAGCGCAATTTTCATTATCAATAGCATAACCATTAAAACTAATGTGAAACCGTCATTCACCTGATGCAATATTAGGTTGCACAAACATCAGTTTCGTTTTAGCTTTTTCAATTAAATCTGATTTGTACAAATACAAGAAACTGTAGTTGCTTAAATCTTGTCGGATAACTTCCAACGTTCAATTTTATTGTTGACACCATTGAAAGGAACAAATATTTATCTAACCTGTGGTTTGTAACGTTGTCCGTCTATGCTCACTACATCCATCCACAGGTTGTAAATTGCATCGGGTTTTAAATTATAAAGCTTGACACTGTAAACTGTAAACATACACCTGAAAAAAAGCAAATATTTCAAATGTAAAATCTGGACAATTTTCTGAAACCATTCAAATATTTTTACCCAACAGATGAACAACCAATATCCTAAATATTTTTTTTCACTACTGTGATGTCGTTGAATTGCAAAACATTTTAAATTATTTGTATCTCTATCGTTTGAGATATGTTTGACAATTTGTTAAGCATGTCAAACAAAACATATCTTGTCATTTAAAAAAAATAAGTATCTAGCTATATACTTCCTTTTCAGTTTAGTTTTGATTGGTTGACCAAGTTAATCATCATAACATACATTCTATCGCTTTTCGATCCGATGTATTTGCAGAACGCAGAACAGTCGGAAACATTGGTTTGGGGAATAACAAAACAAGTCAGCAAAATCACTCTTACTTAACACTTTACATTTCAGAAATAGTTTACCATTATCAGAAATAGTTGAAAATGCAGGATGATGCAGTACAAGAAAAAACATATTACAACAGACTTCAGAAATATTGCAAGAGACTTGGAATTACAAGGGGTTTCAGATATATCTCAATAACCTACCTTCCCTGTTTGTTGACAATCATTTTGTTTGTTAGATTATGAAACTTCCTCCACAGTTCACTATCTTGCAACTCAACTTTCACCATTTCTGAACTAGGGGTAGACTGTATATCTCTTGTTTGACTGAACTTAGAACATTCGTGCTGCATTTGCAAATTATTGCTTGTTTCAACATACACCAGATCAACGTGCGAATGACACTTCACATGCGATGAAGATGCTGACATTTTGGAGAAGAAAGTCTTTTTTATCAACACGTCAAGATGTCCAGGTTGAAACAAGCATCAAACCAGAATGAACAGAAATTGAAAGCCCCATAAATTTATACAGGTCTTCTAGACTTACTATCACGTGTTGCTACGTTCAGAGAAAGTGAAGATGTTGAAGTCAAAAGAATCCATGCCACTCGTCACGTGGGTTTGCCTTTGGCCCGTCTGCTTTGAGGACGATTCAGGAGTTATCAGGTGCATTCTTTTGTTTATTTTTTTGCGTCCTAGAGTTGCTTTGCCAAGCCGAGCACGGAGCATAGATACAGGACGCAGTGAAACAAACAAAGGATTACGTCTGGCAACTCCTCACACATCCTCAGTGTAGACGGGCTTTAGGTGCGAAAATCTAGTTCCTGAACTTGGCCAGTATTGGGTTTGAGCCACCTGCACTTGCCTCCCAAGGAAATCCTTCTTTCTTGTTCATGATTCATCTTCAAATCAAAATCCAAAATTATGAAAACTTTAAAAAATGAATTTACTACAATATGTCATCGATAAACATTATCCACTCAAATTGGGGAAAACCATTGTCCATAAAAGTACGGCTTGAGTAGGTTTACAAAAACTATTCATCACCAAGGGTTTTATAATTGTAGCTTTCTTCGCAAAAATGCTTTTAAAAACTCTCAGCAGCTTGTTGTAGGCATTGTCAAAAGTGACATCTAGTGATTTGACGGTTTTGATGTTCTGAGCTTCAAGCAATTCCCAACTGACTCAGCAACAATCTGAGCTTTTCAAAATTATAATATTCTTGATGACAAAAAATAGTTGATAAGCAGGTAACCCAAAAAGTTAATGAAATGCAATGTCAAAAATCCAATAAAGAGTGAAACACGCAAGAAGGTGAAATCGTCACCTCGTTGAAAAACAAGCATTGCAAAATGCATGTTCAAAAATTGAATTCCCGGATCACGAGTTTGTTTGATTTTTACGCAGAAAACAAGGAAGCCACAAAATATGTAAAAAAATGCAACTGGGAAAATGATATCACATCATGAAGCATGATGACCAAATTTACGGCTAGTTATAATGTTAGATATTTTGTTGCCGAACCGGAAGCTGCAATGATCACCTGCATTCACGGTTTTCCCAAAAATTTATGCGCGGTAGATTTTAAAAACATCAAGTGCACATGTGTCTAATTAAAACGCAAACAGTGACCATTTTACAGCCCGGAGATCATTACAGGTGGTTTTAACTGAAGAAAGAGCCCAACATTAATAGGAAAAGAAACATTATTTGGATTATTACTAGTAACGGATGTCTCAAGGAAGTGTAAAGTGTGCCTATTTAACTTTGAGTCTAAATACGTTTAATGTTGTTAGACCATGAAGAATTCGAACTAACTTGGTTTCGACACACCGAATTTCAATGTGTTTTTGAAACTATGAATATACATTAAAAACTCTAGGTTTTCTGTAAACTTTTGTGGAAAGAGATGTCTGGGCTATGATTTCATCTTTTTGTGACTTACACACATCTATATTCAAGTAACGTGCCTCCACAATGATGGGGGGTTTGACTCCATCAGCAAAATATTTTGATAGGAAATCGGTTTCACATAACAAGCATCTGGAACCGAGGAGCGGTAACGACAAAGATAGATCACTGGGTGATGAAATAAGTCAAACAGGTTGAAAGACCAACGCAAAAGTGTAAGAGTTTTTTCACACCTGCGTTTCCCGATAACTGGAAACAAATGACTGCGCTGCAGTTAAAGCGCGCAGAACAACGGCTTGAGCTCGAAGGACCGAAAGCAGAGAGAGAACGTGCAGCAGTGGATGCACAACGACGTGACCTCGATGGAAAAATGGAAAGGGTGGTTTAAATGGAGGAACTGAAGTTGAACAAAGCAATGTCGTCAGTTCGTTCCGGACCGAAACTTGAAGATCAGTTAAAGAGTCGTGGAGCATTGGCCAACAATGGCCCACGTTCACCCGGGTGCAAAAAGGACATTAAACCTCTGCCTATATGTAGCGCTGCCGACAGCAAGTCCACGAATACTTATATAGTTAAGTGTTCACCAACTTTCACTATTCATCCGCATTGTTAGCTCAGGTTCATAATTCCACGTTAATGCTTTGTCATTTGCTGATTTGCTTCATACTAGCGTTTTGTTGTTTCAATATCGAGTAACAAAATATCAGATGAAAAAGTCGTATACTGTATTTCAAACAATTAACGGCTTTGGATCCATGAACTGCAATTACAGTGGAACGAAACGTTCAGAATCGATATTACCTGTTATTTAACGGAATGGGACAGTTCGGCGAGATGCCGTTTCAGATGTTTCAGCGATCGCCGTCACGAAATTCTTTATCTTCTATCTGACGCAATATATTGGACAACACCAGGACCAGGCACAACCAGCCGCCTGTAATCAGTCGGATTTATCAAGATGACGCAACCAAGGTGCTTAAAACAGATATTTACCTCATAATACCAGTTAACTAGATGGCTATGTAATGCCTAAATCATTTGTTTCTGTGCACAGTGAGCACGTGAAGTTAGTACACTACATTGGTAGAATATTCTTCTATCTCACAATTTGATATTTTCAGGTGCTTTACTTACACCAAAAAACTCCCTGGTAAATCAAAAGCAATATTGTCAAATATTTCAACATACATGTTAGCAAGGTTCAAAACTTAAAATTTGGCTGGGTACCTATCCAATCTAATGGATAGTTTGATCTTAAAATTTACGAATAAATACATTTGTTCCTACGGCTCATTTGAAGTCAGGGGGGTTTGAAACAAAGAAGAATTGCTTAAGGGAGACGTGGTAAAAAAAGATAAGGAACCCTCTGGTCTATAAACTATGAAAAGGAGTGATGACAGCACACACCTTTGTCGGAGACCAACACCAACTGTGAATGGTCCTGATTTAACTCTCCTGACACGGAAACAAACTTCTGAGCAGGGATACAGTGAATTGACGGCCAGTAACATGCAGCAGTCAACACTGTACTTCCGCAACACTACCCAAAGCTATTCACGAGGAACCTGGTCATGTGCTTTCTTGAGATCGACAAAGCATGTGTAGACGTCTTTGGCATACTCCCAAGATTTCTCAAATATTTGCTGGAGAGTGAAAATGTGATCTATAATGCTACGACCGGAACAAAAACCGCACTGGGTATCATTCAAGTTTGGTTCAATTATTTCGCGGCATCTTTTTCAAGGCACTTGGCGACCTAAATGTTAATTATTGAAATTTCACAAAAGGCCTCGTGAGCCACACGAAAGGCCTCACGGGCCACATGCGGCCCGCGTGTTTGAGACCATTGGTTTAGCCAGTGGAAGATTTAGTCGTGGATTGTTTTTGATCGATTTTTGTCAAAGACTGAATTGTCTTAAGACAAAATCAAATGCAGCAGCTGTGAGCATATCTTCATGATTCTGATGAGGTTAAAAAAAAACATTTTTAATTCAGTCTACTGTTAACTTGATAAGATTATTCTCCAGCAGTTTTGATCGGATATAAGTTAATGTTCTGTGCAATCAGCCATGCGGAAAGTTCGATCCGTGCTACATTCCAGTATATATTTCACTCATGCATGCAAAATATTTCTTGCAGAATTGCAACATGTGCTTGTGCAGAGATAGAAACACTACAGTCGTCATACACGAGATATAAACACTACAGTCGTTATACACGAGAAGTTGCAGCAGTTTCAATTAATTTTTCAGTCCACATTTTCATACACATAGCACAATGAAGCAGATATAGCAATGTAAAGAGGGATACAAGAGTATGTAGCAGTATATAACAACTGTTCACCGTGGTTGTTT
>Ga0210059_1015902_pt1 | contig 10916 bp, 4 predicted proteins | sample Ectturendosymbi2_FD_188042 | JGI IMG/M metagenome (GOLD analysis project Ga0210059, IMG submission 188042) | Ecteinascidia turbinata endosymbiont from Florida, USA - Sample 2 (SPAdes) (version 2) | ecosystem: Host-associated > Tunicates > Ascidians > Unclassified | place: Key West, Florida... | reverse complement strand
TGGATGCAATTAATTACGATTAAAGAAAATGTCGAATGCCAGCGACTGCTACTCACTTGCGAAATCTCATCAAGATCGCAATGGTTCCCAAAGCGAATAATTATGAACCCTGGTGACGTTTCGAGGTGGAGCTACTGTCTCCAGCAATCAGCGCCGGCGCATGGTTTGACAGACGATGGCGTCGCAATGCTTTCAAGTTCCCATGGTTGCGAACTTTCCAACTTCGCTCTCATTCTATAATTGCGTCACAATGGACGGGAATCTAGCAACTGTACAGAGTACATGCAGTATGCTGCTGCGCATGTTGTTAGAGCAGCGATGAAACGTACAGTATGCTGTTACGACAGTAGATCTGATGTTTAGGAAAATTTTTGAGATTTGATGGTTTGACAAACGTCATGTTGAAATGGATGTGATGTGGTTCTGAAGGTAGTTGTGATGATTTTTTTGTGGGATTTTGAAAACGTGCCGATTGCTGTCTACATTTGCAAAATTCTAATTGGAACTGTGCAACAGCCTTGAGTATATTGGTTATAATTGTGAACTTTTCAGTTACTACTACATGCGTTTATATTAATTCGACCTTTAAATGGAGAATCTCCATGGACATGATTGTCGAAATTTAGGTCACAAAATTGCTAACCTAGAACGTCTCACGGAGCGTCAGTGGCCATAGATGTTTCCTCTGGGTTAAAACATTGACACATTTATTAGCCTATATCAGTTTTTTGACGATATAATTGACAAATTTTCAGAAGAAAATGCAAAAAATCTTTTTATTTCTAGTCAGATAATTACAAGGAAAGGATTATGTCGCAGTCTCGCTGTCTTTTCTTTATTTTCGGTTAACTTTTCAGCGTATTATATCCAAAGAAATGCTTTAGGATTTTGCACTTTTATATTTGTCTAGTAGCTTTATATAAAATCGTTTGCCTTCAGTTTTTCATATGCATTTTTCTGTCTGTCCCTCAGTCAGTTCTATATCACGTTATAAAAATCAATGCTCTGGGAATGCTTCAGAAGTCTAGAACCCCTACAGCAGGGGGGTCAATCTTTTGCACACTGTTGTACGACAATTTTTTCAAACCCGAGCAACCTACCAATGCGACATACCATCGGCTATCTTGTAACGATGTTATTTCACATCGTTAGTGGTTTTCCAGGTAATGATGTTAAATGTAATCGGAATATCTGGTAAATCAGCAAATAAACTTCACATTTACTTACTCTGAGTTTCGTTCTGAGCTGGCTTCGATTTCTCCAGTTATTTCATGTAATGGAGGTAAATTGTTTGCTGAGAGCACTGAACAGGAGATAATTTTTCAAATTTGAATAGGCATGGCGCGACTTCGCTTTGCTTTTAATCAATTTCATGGACAAAAATGCTTTTTCGCAAGTGAACGTTATTCCAAAACGAAATATAACTCGAGCAAATTTTCGTAGTTCTGGGAAATTTTGACGTAGAAAGGATCGCCAGAAATGAATCACATCAGAAACACCAGGGACTGGACTGAAGGAAAGTCCTTCAAATTACTTTTTAAATATTGAATTTGTTTTTAAGTGAATTATTTCCCCCTTGCGTGTTATTGGCATTTTCATATTCTTTTGTTCACTAAGTAAGAATGGGGTTACAAATGTAAAGATTCAGTCTTCTTCTTCAGCAATATCAAAAAAGTCTTGCAATATTAATCTTTTCAGCGCATTTTCTCAATTGCAAAAATCAAATGCACCTTCAATCTGCTACTTTATATACGGAAACTGGCTCACGTCCTCATTTTCTAACTGCGAGATGAACAGTTTTAACTTCATCTTGAATGCATTGATAAGATTTATTAAGTTAGGAAACAATTTCTTCTTCCTCTGCAGTTTAATATTCAGATAATTTGAGATGGTCATTAACATTAATTAAAAATTCCAGATCAAATAGCCAGTTGTTATCACAAAAAAGAGCTCTTTCATCAGATGGTTCGTTTTTTTCTTCCGGAACATCATGACCAGCTTGTTTCAAGATGCTAACAGACAACTCACAAGGGATTTGTACGAAACAAAAGGCCGATAAAATATTGAGGTTTGCTACCTTGCTTTATTACGATCACGAAGATGCGCCACTTAAATCATCCAATGCACAAAACTTGGCGCATGCGTCATAGGTCGGCCATCCTGCCCTACAGTTGTCACCAGCGGTGATTGTGACAAGACCTGACGAGAGAAATAGGAACAAGCTAGTACGCTGCATTTGGGATCTTAAATAGGCTCCGACAAATCGTGTTTTAAAAAACAACGGTGCAACTTTGGTCACTTATATGTTGTGTTTGTCAGACGATTTTTGTCTCATTAAATTCTGTCATTAAGAATCTTGAGGATTTTTGCAGATGAAAGCTTTTTGCCAAGTTTTTGCTTTTTCTTTCACTAATTGCTAAAATTCGAATGTATTACTGCAGTTGGGAATGTCGCAATACAACAGTTTGAGTGTTCAATCGTGACCGAAACTTCAAGTGGGGATAGCATCACGCGAAACGATTAGATTCTTAACTCTACGACAGTTAATGGTTTCCAAGATTCAAAGGTATTGACGTCAAATGCGTGACGTCACAGTCATATGCAATTTTCAGGCGGGTCTATAAACAACTGTATGCGGGGTCCGATTCAGCTTTCGACGCCGCTTAACTCCCAACTCGCTTTTCGCATCTAACTTGCCGCGAAAGGTCTGGGTGGGGGCGCCAAAACTGACTTTGTCCCCGGGCCCGGGAAGCCCTAGGTACGCCACTGCTTGACCGTCAGGGCTTAGTTCTGACTTCTGAGTGCAATGCTGTATTTGATGTGGCGAGTTTTCATAATTGATGTACTCAACGTTTTAAGCCTGCGCGGTGTTCTAATTTTAGTAAGTTGTCTGATAGTCTTGTCAAGATACAGGTCTGTTTCTTACTGTTTGAAACAGATTTGCGAGAGTTTCTAACTATCTTGCATTTTCATCGATATGTTGATCTGGCCGTTGATTGCAATATGTTCTTAAATTATGACTTATTTGTAGAAAGTGCTCGACAAAATGGATATTAGGCACTCTGTGAAAAGCAAAAGCATTTCTGATAGCCTAAGTGCAAAAAAAAATTCAGACAACATTTTTGAGAACTGAGTTCTGTTCAACCAACACAGACTTCGAGAGAACAGCAAACGCAGTTGTTGATAGTTCAAGTTCAATTCAGACTCAGTTGTATAGAGTTCACAATGATAACAACATTTACGCGCCCATTCAGCAAAAGCTATGACAGAAAGTACTCCTTTGTGGCAAACTCGTATTCACTTCCATTTGAATAAGATTTAAAAAAGGATGCGAGTGGCGTGGGTGCTTTCATGCGGAATTTCCGTTGTGGTGTAGAAAGGGTAAAGCGTTTTGTTAACGTCCATTTGGATTGCAACGTCAGCAACATGAAAAGGATAAGCAAAAAGTCGACTTTCCCCCCTGGAAAACTTCTGCGGACACCCATGGAACTTTTGAAGTGGTAATGACTTTTTTGAAAATTTTTGACTAAATCCACAAATTTAAAGTCTCGAGTCTCGGTCTCGAAGGTTATGGTCTTGACTATATCACCGTTGATTACAAATTTGCGTTATGGTATGTTTCTCTCGAGGTTTTACAAATTTCTGTTCGATTTTTAGCAACTTTTCAAAACTTCATTCGTTACCATAGGGTCGTTGCTCTCTCTGCCCCCCTTTCGCGCGTCCGTAGTGGTCAAATCATATTTGTCTACAAGTAGACTCACAATTTATGTCCTAGCAGATGGTTTGAGCGCTTTGGATAAAAGAGAATGACCTTCGGAACGCAACTACTGTTTTGGTAGAGTTGACTGTTTGATGTGTCAGATATTACATGGCAGAATTTCTAAATGTAAACATGAGTATACTTTTTTCTTTGAAGTGCAGTGTTCGCTATTTGCTCTAATGATATTTTAACAATGTAGCATATTATATTTATAGTAAAACATAGCAGCGTAAGGTTTTTTATTCTATTTATCGACCTGCTTTTTCGTTTTTCACAGTATTCCACGTCATTCAATTTCAATCCTCATAAATGGATGATGGTCAACTTTGACTGCTCTGCCATGTGGTGCGAGCTCTGCAGAACAACTACATTTTTTGAGCTGAAGTTCCTCACTTGATGGCTATTCACGTGTTATGCTGTTTATACTGCGCTGCTTCCACTACTGGACTGTCTCATTTGACATTGAAGAAACAGATAAATCTGTGATGCAACAAAACCAAACGATTAGGTTTCACTGAACCATGCAGATGATGTCGACAATGAACACAATCTTTCCATAGAGAAATACAACTTAAATATATTTCAAGTGTTAGACAGTTCGGTGGTGACAGCAAATATTGCTTTTCAACATGCAATGTCCATATACACCAGAGCAGTGCTCTTCAACCTTTTTTGTTACGGTGCATCCTTAAAGATATTTTGACAAACTCATGCACCCTATTTACTGACACTTCCCCGTGTCCCGCACCCAGTTGCACCCATGCTTGTAAGTACCCGGGTCTAAATGAGCAAGTCCCCTAATTCAGGAATTCAGCTCAATAATTAAATTGCTAATGACTCATTGCCTGTTGCTTATGAATCACAAATAATCATCTAATTACAAGTAGCGTGATATGGTTTGATGCTTATGCACCACAGTTTAGATTGTGCAAAGTCTCGGTTAAATCCTGAAAGTCATTGTTGGTTAATAGTTCATTTTTGCTAACAGAAAGTTTTTGTAAAAATTATGTGATTAGTGTGACAAGTTTGTGATGCACCCTTTGTGAACCCTTTCTTAGTGATGCACCTCACGTATATTTTGATGCACCCTAGGATGCACCGTTCACACCGGTTGAAGAGCGCTGCACTAGAGCACGTCTTCTTAATTGTTTCTAAAAAAGGCAACAAAAAACCGCAAATAAGAAAAATACTTCCATGGCCTTGCGTTGATTAAATAGCCATTGGAAATCTTGACTTCAAACATCAGGAAATTTTCATGAATTTCAGTTTTGTCATAAAAACAGCAACGCTTGTAAAAATTATTATCAGCAAGAAATTCTCCTCAAAAATAATAAAAATGGAAACGTTTTTGGGCAGAGATAACACATGCATGCGCAAAACGTTTAATGCACGAGCCATGGAATTGTTCATAAATATGAATCTTTTTCAATGTACTCTGCAGGTTTCGGAACAGTGAAGACGTTGTTAATTCACTCAGCGTCGATCCACTTTATTTGCGGCACGACTCGCAAAGCAGCGCCATTGACTACAGAGTAAGTTTTAACGTTTTATTTGGAAGTTCTGTCAAAAATTAACGATATCGAAACAATTACACTTGGCCGCTGATGCGCCTTTATTTATTTTTGTGAAGCCAAGTTCTAAGAATACTTTCACTCTTTCTGCAGGATCATATACTATACATGTAATATTAACAGGGTAGCAGAAGAATATTTGAAATTTGAAAATATGCTATCTTTTTGACCATAAGGAAAACCCGCGAATGTACGGTCGTGAAGAAGATTGAATTTGTTTTAATAGTTTTCTACATTGAAAAATGCTTTCACCAATTTCATTATTTCACGTAATATAAGTTACTACTATAGAGATAATTGGCTGATCATTTATTTTCCTTACTTCATATGGATTCAGTCCGTTTATTTCGTTTGTGTTTCTGCGCTTGGCTGCTTTTACATCACTTAAGAAACGACTACCTCCGCTTGTGACCCAATTGTAATTTAATTGAAGATAAGTCGATGCTTCCTCGTATGAGAAAGCAGCGTCTTGTGCCAAACTTCCTTGACTGATGCTATAGCATCACCTCCAGTGAAAAAGTTTCAAAACCTCCCGTACATTGAAATTTGATAAGCATGTTGTTGACGACAACGCTAAGAGCATTTAACTTAAAATTATACTTATGCTGATACAGCCTTCGAATTTACCAATATACTGCAGACAAGGTCAGTCAAACAGGAATATATCGGATCTTTCTTGCCCTAAGCATTGTCATCGCCATCATCAAATTCAACTTCACCTTTCTAACGTGTGTGAAATCTCAAGTTTCAACTTTTTGCAATACAAAACCCTAACTACGAAAGGAAATATTGACTAATCATCCTTCTGGATGCAAGATCACGAGCGGCTGTACTCCAGTGGCGAAGCACGCCTCAACTGTTTAAGCCTCGGAATTTACCTTCAAAATGTGTTGAAACTCAAAAAATCAAACGTTATTCAGCTGGTTTCATTAGTGATCTCTCAGCAAAACGTTAAAGACTGGAAAACCATGCAAAATATAATTCGGATAAATTTTGTCATATTCTCACATTGTCATTATAAAATCCTTTTTATGTTCACGCAGAAAAATGTGTTATTTGACCTTTCCATAATTCTAATGCCTCGTTATTAAGTTAATGGGGGCTTGGAGCAAAGTCGTTCCCCGCATCCTTTTGAAAGGGGTAATGGCGAACCCTTACTTTTTAATACGAAGAAATGGGGCTTCTGTTATCCTTATTTATGAAGATTAAACAACTCGCAGTTGTCTGAACCAGAGCGGCAACCTTGTTTCAACAAAATTTTGTTCATTTTTCGCCATTTTTCACCAATAAAATAGTCGATACAAAAGATTGAATTCTTTGGTTTATTTGTTTTGTCTACATTTTATTGCGTTGGAAGTAACAGTCGAAAAAATATTTTAGATCATTTTCTATACAGCTGTGCAAAGCTGCAAATCGACATTGAGGTTGATGTTCATCGAGATATGAGAACATAATCTTCTGGTTTTCAGCATTGTGTACATACGTTGCTGCTCATCCATGTGACTATTCATTTCATATTCAAAGCCACAGTCATTTTTTTAATTGTTCAGAATTGGCAAATACCGCTAGGACGACGGTTTCGCTCGATCAAATTGTGGTTTGTCATGAGAATGGTTGGTCTGGAAGGTTTGAGATCTCATGTTAGACGAGATGTGGCAGCAGCTAAGTATCTAGAAAGCTTGGTTCGAGAAGATGATCGGTTTGAAATTGTTTTTCCAGTCACACTGGGTCTTGTGTGCATTCGAGTTTGTCACAAGGACACCGACCTGAAAGTAAGTAGTTGCCGGATTTTTACCATAGAGGATTTGGATTTCATGGCTTCAAAGAAGTTTTTATAATGAAATAGATCAGTTGTAGATGGTTAGATTCTGACGGTTTGTAGTTGCAACAACTTAATTTTTCGGATTGTGAATCCAAAATGAACACAGAAAAGGACAAAGAGTGCAATAGACAAGCTTTAGATTTCAATATTTATTTTAGTCATTGCGGATTTAGTAAAATCGTTAAACGTTGCAAATATCGCTATTTTCGAAAAATGTGCAGATCAACAACGATGCTAACGAGGAGCTTTACAAAAAAATTCAAGAAGATCGACGAGTACATCTGACCCCGTCTGCTGTGCATGGAAAGTATTTCATTCGCATTTCTATGACATCCAGCAATAATAATGCCGCGTCTGTCGAAAATTGTTGGCAAATAATCAAAGACATTGCGTCCCATGTGTAATGTTGGTGGTAGTCTGTATTGTTCCGTATTATTCCGTATTGTTCCGTCAGCGTTGAAATAATCAAGAGAGGTTATTTTGTTTTGGGATGTATTATAAAATCAAGTGTGAAGTCACTTGGATGAATGCTGCGCTGCATCGTCAATCTCATGAAACGTTTGTGTCGCCGATGTTTTCTTTCGCACTTCTCTGATCAATAAACGTCATCGGTAGCGGACGCAGAAGTGCTGATAGAGTTGGGGGGATGCTCCAGACGTTTCACTCTTCACAGCTACAAAAATGAGAATGTCAGTTGTTGTAACCTTCGCAAAACCTAGCCAGCCAAAAAATGTCAGGAGATTTGAGTATGTGAACAAGAACAGAAGGTAACTTATGTTGGAGTTTAATTCATCTTTGCCAGTAACATCATAATACGCTTTTGAACGATTTTCTAAATCAGTTTAAGTTTTCTAACCCTTGAATGTTTCCACGGAAGTATTTCCAAAACGTATCCGTTTGATCATTTGGTTGCATTAATTTACTTCACTCACGTGTTGTCTGCACTCAAAGCTTTAATGTGAAAGTTTCTTTTCACCACTATTTCATTTTCACGCCCGCACTTGTCCTGGCGAAGAAGCAGCAATCTCAGATACTTTTTCTGGTTCCACACCAAGCATGGCCAGGGCCGGATTTAACTGATGCGAGGCCCTAGGCTAATTCACTTGTGAGGCCCCCTCTCCCATTGTTGCAAGAAAAAAAATGGAAAGCGTTAATCAGTTTGCGAAAATCCGAAAATGACGCTCGGAAAATACGACCAGTAATAAATTCTAAATCATTAGTGGAGTGTCCACGATCACTGCGTTTGTTGCTGCCTTCGATGCAAAAGCGTTAAATTGTACGGAATTTTTGAAATCCTACTTGGCTTGCGGGAACAAGGTTATTAACTGCTACAGGCAAACAAACCGAAATCGCCACAATTGAAATATTTGACAAAACACATGGTCTACGTTTTTGAAAAGAATCACATCTGTTTTGTCTTATCTGTGTTAAAAAAAAACAAACACACTGCACCTATATAGTACTGTATGTGTGGCGGCATAAAGACTTTAAAGCACAACGTGAGGATCACGTTGCGACTCGCTACCACGGCTGTAAAAATCTCACACACACGAGCAAAACACGTCACGTAAAACACACCATGGTTGTAACTGTTAGATTCACGATTCGCGTGTTTCTTATTTTTCAGGCTGGTAAGAATCGAACGCAACTAAACTGCCGCGTGAAAAGATGTGAAGTATAAAAACCAGAACCGTCGCCAGAAAGTCTTGAATAGGGGGTTTAGATTTGCGCAAGAGGACGTGACAATTTGAAAATTTGGTAAAATCTTTAATGATTTACAGTATTTCACATCTCAATTTGGAAGGGCTGAGCTCACCAATGCCCACTGGACTGGTCTAAGTTTCGCTTATGCTGTCATTGAAATACGTATAAAGAAATAAAAAGCTACAATTATCGAATCAAGAAAGGCCAAACATAACACAGTAAACAGTTAATAAGGTTTTGTCTTGCCTTCTTCATAACAAAATTATCTAAGAATTCATTACAATTTGTTTTCCTGAATTTGTCTCTTTTAATGTACCAAATGCGTAGTGTGGACAACCTCTCCTGGAACATTGCGATCCTTTAAATCGTTTTTGATTCTTTTGAATCTTGAAAAGAACCTTTCGCTTGAGCAGTTAGTGATCATGAAGCTAAGAAATAAGGCTTCACGTGGTTGCATCAACTAATAACCACTAATCTAAGACATCAGACCCAAACGCGCTTTTGTCATTTTTGCTGTTTCCCTGTCTCGTTGGGGAAGAGTTCTGCGGTTGCCAGTTGGTAAAGTGGTTTTTGCTTGCTTTTCAAGCTCATCAAGATCTCGGATGTGCTTAGTATGGTAGCAGTACAAACTTGCGCAAGGACTCAATAACAGTGTGATTTCTGAATGACTTTACTGAAAAAAATTCGAATGAAAGAAAATCACATCTAAAAACACCAATCGAGCTATACGCGATGCAAACGCTGACAAAAATACAGTATTGCTCAGACACCTAAGAAACTACTATGCTTTTATTGTAGGATACTGCTGCTAGCCCTACACATAGTTCTTATCTGTAGTACAACCTTGCTTCGATCAGGTGCAGTAACGCAACTAGAGGTTTGAGCCATGGGGAAACTTAGCTGAAGGGAGCCCACTGGCTAACACTCAGAAAATAGTTGAGAAACAATAGCAAATCCGGTATTGAACGGCTATACAAAAACCCGAAATCACCGGAAAACACTTCGAAAAACGCAAAAAAACAGCAATGTACTGAAACCAAACGAATAGGAAATACCAAATGCAAGTTAGGTAGGGGCCGGTTTTTACATTTAGTTTGGCAGGGGTGGTGGTGGCTCGCCCCCCTGCCACCCGTCAGTCATGACACTGATCAGGTGCATTTCAAAGATGAACAGCCACAAGTTCTTTTTACTCTGTAGTCACACGTCACAATCGGTACGATTCAGCAAACGCAGGACGCAGCCAACGTGCTTTGAGTATATCGACACAGTGGTTGGCATGCGGCTTGACCAACCATCATATTGAGATTCATGGAAACTTTGCTGGAAGACTCTGGCGTTATCACCACGAAAGTTGAATGAAACTAAATTTCGTGAATAATGATTACGACATAAATGTTTGACAGCAGGACACGAATCGCTAATATTTCCTGGGACATTCTGAACACATGGCCAATCCAATATAGCTGGGATCTCTCGATTTGGAGAAGTGGATCGACATTCAGGGTTTTAGGATTTTCACAGCTGCGCACTTTGTCGCGAAGTGCAACATCGTGAACTACTCGCAAAAATTCCATCTCTGTCGCCTGCACTTGAGATGGTATATTCCTTCAGCCATTACCAGAGATTCGTGACTGTAGGTGAGGATCGGAAGAAAGGCCGATACGAAACTGACAGCTTTGCGGTGTTTGAAAGATCCCGTTTTGTGACCGCAGAGCGATAAGGCTCGCGCATAAACACGTTTGCTTTACCAATCCATGTATCAATATCCTTGTACCCACTTCGGTCAGTCGTGATTACCACCCCGAGGTACTTGAACGCATAAAAGTTTCTTTTTCAAAATATAATTTGGGTAAACATTTCACAATCAAGGTGCAAAATGTATTATTGACACTGACAGAAAATGATCTCTTTGACAAAAAGACCAAAATAATCATTGTCGTAACCTCACAACGAACATTGACCGATAAGCCACTGCTTTAATTCGGCTTTAATTAACTGAAACACGACATCTAATAAAACACGAACAAAAGGTAAACTGACATGAAGCAAACATGCTCAG
>Ga0210059_1015901_pt1 | contig 10917 bp, 9 predicted proteins | sample Ectturendosymbi2_FD_188042 | JGI IMG/M metagenome (GOLD analysis project Ga0210059, IMG submission 188042) | Ecteinascidia turbinata endosymbiont from Florida, USA - Sample 2 (SPAdes) (version 2) | ecosystem: Host-associated > Tunicates > Ascidians > Unclassified | place: Key West, Florida... | reverse complement strand
CAGGCTGCACATTCAGCTGGGCTGCGGAAAGTGGCAGGCCAGAGGGCTGCCCTTTTCTGCAGCCCGCCGGTCCGCCCTTCTGTCTTCTGTGCAGCCCGCCGAAAATTCACGTTTTTCATTTGGAAACACGGCCCTCCAGCCCGCCCGGCCCGCCGATCCTCCAATAAGTGTTATCCATAGGCAAATTCTGTAGTTACCTTGCTCGTTAACTCAAGGGGGTGAAGTTTCTTGCGTGCTGTGTTCTCACAGACAAGAAAGTTTACGGTAATTGCCTTTACTGGCTGAATATACCGTATTGAAATTTTTTTCACACTGCCCTGAAATTTTTTTCACCCTGCCACTGTATTGAATATATTTTTTACTATTCGTGATTTTTGAGCAACTTACGCTTGCCCTGAAAAACAGAGTTTGCCCTGAAAATTTTCACTGCATTGAGTATACTTTTACATTCAGGATTTTTGAGCAAATTGTGCTTGCCCTGAAAAACAGAGTTGCCCTGAAATTTTTCACTGTTGTGAAATATTTTTTATATCATGCAGGAATTTTGAGCAACTTGCGCTTGCCCTGAAAACAGAGTTGCCCTGAAAATTTTCACTATATTGAAACATAATTTTCATTCAGGATTTTTGAACAACTTGTGCTTGCCCTGAAAAACAGAGTTGCTCTGATGTGTTTCACTGTATTGAAATATTTTTTGTCATTCAGGATTTTTGAGCAACTTGCGCTTGCCCTGAAAACAGAGTTTGCCCTGAAATTTTTCAAGACAGTGGGGAGCGGTCGCTCCTCCCCCCCGCCTCGTACGCCTATGGCCAGGACAGATCCCTGGAGGACGACATTCTTGAGGCGGCTCCAGGCTTGAGGGGAGATTAATGCAATTGAATGACGTTTTGAGAATGGAGTTGATAACTGAATGTCAGTGGCCTGTATTTCTGGAGCAGGAGAGTCCATGGAGGCCTAGCTTATCAACAGTTTTCCCACAGTGGCATTCCGCGCTTTCAAAAATTTTACAACCAGTTCAGAGGGCAATTGTAATACGGAGCTCATCAGCGCTGATCAGGTTTCCAACATTAGCAATTGGGAAGGCTTCTGACCAGCAAGTAGTGTGGCTTTCAAGTGCAGCCAGTAGCCGACATTTGTCCCATGGACTACGAGCATTGAGCAGGGCATTGAGTGAATCTCTGCAAGCGAGATCATCCCATACTGATTTTATTTCCTTGTAGTTGTGATGAATATTGGTGTTCGGACCTAGCGTCAGTTGCGTTGTGTACTTCACAATAAGGTTGTTCCACGTTAAAAGAGCGAAGCAAACTGTTTACAAGGCCCGTACATGCATAAGACGATGACAGAAAACATGGCAAAAACCGGTCTGTAGAGGAACGGAGGCCAAGGCTTCCACCTCGAATTGATATGGATGCTTGTGTCCAGCTTTCTTTTTCTAGTCACATTGCATATTTTTCTATGTTGGTTTTTATAGCACTGTCAAATGCCTCCTCTTCTTCGTTGCACATTAATTAAGGGGCACTACGCAGCAAACAGCCTAAATTAGTTTAGGGATGGAAGGAAATTTCTTAAGATGAAAAAAGTTTGATGCGCCTGGATCAGCTCGGGGTTTTCTATGATGTTATCAAGCACTTTAGTTTTTGCCTCTTAAGTTCAACAGGGCAGATTCCTGATACAGAGGGGATCCACGTAACTGCCATTGACTGGAGTCTGGGATTGAGAGAGATGAAAATTGAGAAATATGTTTCTGGAAGGCTTTACTTGTTTGGAGCTCGTTATTGTTTGTGAAGTTGATAATGAGTAGCTCGTATTTAGAATTATTATTCTCCAGGTCAATTAAAGATAGTCCATTCTTGATGGTGGTAGCGTTGCAGAGCACGGTCCGTGGTCTCCACCAATGCACCCATCATCAAGGTACCAAACGTTTAGGTCAGATTTTTGTTATGTTACTCCGCCTCTTAGTCAAAACTATTTAGGGGTACATGTTCGTCTGTCGGAATGCTGAAGGGGTACATGGTTAGGGAAAGGTTGGGAATCCCTGGTATATCACATAGCTTTTGCCTCTGCCCGTCAACCTTTTCAAAGGTATCATCCTTTGGTTGCATCAGGCAAGGTCCGTCTTTGGTTGTCGATCTTCTATTTAACTCACAGTTTAACCGGTGCCAATTATGATGAGTTTTCGCTTATTTCCTTATGCTGCAAATTTGTATATACTGTTTGCATGTGTGATTTGTTCAGGAATTAAATTGTGACAATTAAGTTCTTGTCGAACTAATGCAACGAGCTTGTATTCTCATTTCATGTGCTCTCAATAAAATGTTTTCAATATGTGGTCTTTTTGAGGTTTTGTTACAATTACGAGCAAACGATTGCAGGCGCATGTAAATATTACAGGCCTTGCTTTTGTAGCAGCGGAAGTATAGTTGCAAAGCTGCACATGAGTCAGTGATAATTTCGGACTTGGTATTTGCCTTCTCTTACGATTGACGAGGCTCCACTTCGGAGTTGTTGAGATCCGGGGTATATTGAAAAACCTCTTAATTGTCAACACTCCCCGAAGCTGTAATGCACTGTCAGGACCTCATCTATGCGTGAAATAGTACTCTGTGGTTCCGGAGTATGCATTTGACGCCAAAGAAACACAGATTTATGTTCTACCAGGAGCACGAACCTGGTCGGGAAGTAACACGTAGGTCTGCCCTGGAGCCAATAAAAATTGTTATAGCGGCTATTGAAATTTCTGTAATGATGCTTGTTGTGGTCAAACAGAATGGAATTAATTGAAACGTGTTTTTTGACCAAGGTCAGCATTGTCATGCGTAACTATAGTGTGACACTGGGTGGGAGAATCGAACATTTAACCGCTGATGCTGGTGTGAGTGCGTATGAAAAATACAGTGTGTGAGTGAAAATGCAGTTCGGCATTTTAGGATTCCATGCAGCAGCCATGATAATGCTGGGCTAATGATGCGGGAAAAAGCACAAAAGACATGACAAAAGACAACGGTCAATAAAACAGACTATGAGAATGTATTAAACTGTGTGCCAAATTCACCTATAGTGATAGGATTTGACATGTTAGAAGTAATGTACAGTAGTAAAAAATTAATCTGCGTCGTGTAGATTTCTAGTCATTATTTCAATAGGCTAACCTCTGCTCCCATTTTCGAGATATCCTGAACCAAGTTGGCTGTTTGTCCTGATGGCTGCAGCTTTAAAGATATCACTGCATTATTTTGCAGCTATATGTTCTATTCCTTAAAGTGGTAGGGATATTAAGTTATGTGACATGTTCATATTGTTAATTTTTTTAGTAAGGTTTGCTTTATTGTGGCTTACTTTAGCGCAGTCATAGTCCAATATTTTGTGTGAACAAATGTTTGAAATAGGAATCTATTTTTTAAAACAGATGATCAGCTGCTAACCTTGGAGATGTCTAATCAGTCTTGTGTAAAGATTGAAAATTAACACAACATTAAATTAATTGTCAGATTTCTGATTATTAATATTGAAGGTCAAACTAGTGCATCTTCAACAATTAACATTTTATAACTTTATTTTTAACCCATGGTACCTAAAGATGTATATTTGATAAGCAGTGGTTATTATATGCCTCATGAGGCGAATGCACTGATGTAGATTTTTTGCCATTAGACTAGTGGATGAAGTGGTCACATGACAAGTTCCAAACGCACGACTAGTTTGAAATGCAGTACTTTCTTATGTGACCCTCACGTCTGAAACAGCTCAGTATGACATGCATGGATGTGTTGACATGCATGGAAAATTTTAGTAATGTCGTTGTAGCTAGACACAGTTCGTGTGTTTTTGTTTATCTGTTTTCAAGTGCCAACAGTTCGCCTGTAAGATTCGTCTTACATTTACAGGACTGATGATGCGTTGAAAAACGCGAAACTAGTTTCCCCGTCAATAAACTGTGACTGATTTACTTGCCGCCATCTCTGTGGCCTTTAACTATGAAAAATAGATACACTTGCATGTTTTAATCATCGCAGAAGAATGAAAGCAGAAAGCAGGCAGATTCCTCAGAAGCTTGCCGCAAGGCCAAAGTTTGTTTGTTGGCATGGATGTGTTGTCATAATGTCAGTGCTGGCAAGATGTTATTGGCTTTCATGAATTCCGCCTCTTCAGATATGGTAACTATCTTTTAGATGTAAAGAAAATAAATCCGTCTGCATCAATGTCACAACAACGAAACTGACACTCATACAAAATTTTGTCTTCAAATATCAAAAGTCCTTGGTACCATTTAATTAAAAACAAGCAAGCTGATTGAAATTGATTTGATATGCTAGCAAGTTCTTATTATTAATCACTAACATCTTCATTTAACGTGAAACAAGATCAACTTGAAAGGGGAAGTAGCTCAGTGGCAAAGTGACCGCCTCTCAAACGGAAGGTTAGATGTGCTATTCACAGCCATGAGTGAATCGCCGGAGCGCTCTTTGGGCAACAGCGCTCACTTCAACCCAATCCCGTCGCAACGAGGTCTTTGGTAGTCAAAGAACCCCCAAACAATGCACCTAGCCCCAAAATTGAAACATGAAACACTGTAAATTAGTGGAGTTTTGTCAATTTTTCAATGCACAAACGTAAAGCCCCCTGTTGAAGACTTTCTGGTGACGGTTTTGCTTCAACCTCTTCGGCATGAAGATTCGGCCTGTCGCCAATTGCCGTCACCAAACTCAAATTTAAATAAATTTACTCGAAACTGTAAACTTTTGACACAATAACAGTAATGTTCATTGTAACAAACCGATTTCCAGGCAAGCAGATAGCCCAGAGGAAATGTCAGTGGGACAAAATCAAGATGGAAGGAGTTCGAATCTTGTCAAAGATGAGTTGTGTGGTTGTGCAAAAAACACACCTTGCGGCATAACTCACAAACCTGTCTTCAAAGCAAAGTTAACGTTGGCACCACGGATGATAGACGATAAAATAACCATTGAAGCATGGAGTTTCAAGGTTTCCGATGTTTTTATAATTTGACTTTGACCATTGTGCCCCTGGTCCCATTGTGCCCCACCTTCCACCAATGCTCTTACCTTCACATAATAGCAGTAAAAATTTGCATCACAAACAGGGTCGGATTAACAATAGTAGCAAGTGTAGCGTTGCTACGGGCGTCGGGTTTTGGGGTTCCGCTGTCCTTTGTGTTAAACTTGTTCTTTATTATATGCAAGGGAGGATATTAAAATTTAGGTGCCCTAACAAACTCTCAGAAATGGGCTCCTATATTTTGCACATGATATACAGAATTTATTTGCTGAAAGCAAGTTAAATTTTTTATTTTATCTCGGAATTTGCTTCTGCGTGAAAGTCCATTTTACTTTGTAAACTGTTTGAAGTCATTTGATTTTAAATTGTTTTTGTTTACGCATTAAAGTTTTTGAGTGGGTGTGATAATTTTGTAAGATACATTACAATTGCCTGATTGTTCTCTTGCGCTGTTTCTGATACTTGTTGATTGTGGCCTGTGGGGCAATCTGTTGACTGGTGACGTGTTTGCGATTTTCGTCATTCTGCACAGTGTTCTCATGCTGAATGCGACTAAAGTTTTCTAGTTTGTTAAAGCCTGGGAATAAAATGTCCTAGGTATATATCAGGGGCCCCTTTAGCACATTTGCACATACTTTTTTCTTTATTTTGACAAATGTGTGACTTGCTTCAGATATCATTTAATGTGGCTCTAGAGTGGTTCATAAGCTTTTCAAACAATGCAGAAAGTAAGTGCGAAACTCTTAAAAGGGGTCCCAAAGACTAAGTTCGTCAGATTAAAAAAAAAAAGGGAATTGTGTAGTTGTTTTGAGTTTAGTTAGTACAATCCGAGGCACGAAGCTCAAAGTGAAGAGCCCTGCGACCACGCTTACAAAAATAGCGTTTCCCAAAATTAACTGCAATGTGAAAGAAATGCTGTGAGGCCTGTTAGGAAAAGAACGTGCAATGTAGCGGAAAAGCGACATTTCATTACAAAGGTAAGTTGCAAGAAGTTTTTCGTGCTGGTTTAAACGAAATTAAATACAACTACGTAGATTCCAAACAGCATTTTGATCTACAGCGTCATGTTGCAGCAACAGACATGAAAGCACTTTGCAAGAAACAAACGACGCTTCAAGCAGTGCGTATTTCGGGTTTCCCGCGCCTGGGGACAAACTCAGCTTTACTTTAGGCCCTCCCACCCAGCCCGTCCGTGGCAGCATAAAATAAAAGAAACACTGCAAACTGACGCTTCACTTGCAATTATCTAATTCCAAGGACAAGGTTTTCTTGCTTTTGCTGCTGAAAATTCATCGATTATTTTGTCAATAAGCCTATATGATTGAAATGTGTCACATATTTCAACCTAGGAATTATCTAACGCCAGTGACTCTCTGTAAGAAGTTTTGCTAGCAATTTTGTGATCTGAATTTCTATTCATTATGTCTTTGGAGATGCTCAGTTTATAGGTGGAATTAGATAAAATACAGGTAGCAGGCGAAGCAGCGGTTGGGCGGGGGTCAGAAACAGTATTGCGGAAATGCAAACTTATAGAAAACAAAAAAAATCTTCACCAATATGCTTGTTTCTGTTCAGCAACAATGTTGACCTCAAAAATAATAACAGAAAGTGTAGAAAACCATTCTGAATGCTGTGGGTGCGTGAATAGCTGCAATAAATTTGTTTCAACTAGATATTGTTAACCACGAAATTCCCTAAGATGCTGTGATGAAAAGTTAGCTCCGCCCCGTTGCTTCCCTTTTGAAAGAACAGGGGAAGAAATTTCCCCCGTAATGTTCCCGCTCTCCGACGTCCCTGGGAGTAACTGAAAAGTACACAATTATAACTAATATACTCATCGCTCTTGCCCATTTGCAAATAGAAGTTTGCAAAAGTAGTCAGGATTTATTTAACCCTTTACCGCCCACCAGAGCCAATATGTTGGCTCTCGGTTTTTTGGTTATAATTCGCCAGCTGCTGCAGCTAGAGAGGTGTTCAAACCCTCTACGGATTCAGCAAGTCTATTAGTTCCGAGTCAAAAAAAAATTTTTCAGTTTTGGGTTCTCTTGGGGGGTCGTCACAAGTGGGGGTGTTTTCGCATTTTTATGGCCTACTTTACCCGGCCCTGGACGCCCATCAAATGGGCCCACATTTTGGCCCAAATATTTTTATGAAACTAGGCTATCTCACGAGTCTTTAGAGCCCTTGATTGACTTTCTAGCATATCTGGATAAAAAATTATGCCACAAAAACCAAAAAGTAGTCAAAAATCCTACCCCTAAAAAAGGTAACCAGGGTGGAATAACACCCCTTTTGGATATGGCCATAACTCGCTGTTAGCATAGGCTAGAGAGCTGTTCAAACCCTCTAAAGATTCGTGAAGACTAGTAGTTTAGACTGAAAAAAAAAATTTTCAGCTGGAGATCTCGGGTTTTTTGTTAATGTTTGCATATTGAGAGGATGTTCATGCATATTTCTATACATTGGGAAAATGACGTCACTTCCGGGGAGTTGAACCATCCATCAGATTTGATGACTCGAAGTTTGTTTGGATTCTAGGCTTCAATTCGAGTCTTTAGAGGATTTGATGGACTTTCTAGCATTTCTGGTTCAAAAGTTATGGCCAAACTTCCGGGTTGAATTACGGAGATCCCCTGAAATTACTCAGCCATATCCTCAACGATTTGGGGTCTTTTAGCCCTAACTTGGGCACCAGAAACGCTAGGAAGTCGATCTAGGCCTCTAAAGTTTCATATTCCAGCCTCAAATACAACCAAACTTTGAGCCAAAGTTTTCGCCCTTTGTGGAGGTGATGACGTCATAATGAAACAACCAAAGAAAAGCCAAACCTACCCTTTTTCTAACCCCACCCACCGAAAATCCCGTCCCCAAATCTAAAATGTTTTTTTTAAGTTTAAACTAGAAGACTTCAAAAGTCTTTCGAGGGCTCGTATTGCTCGCTAGTATATTCTAGCGGGGAGTTATCGCGGTTTATCGCGAGCTACTGTAGCCGCCAGTGGGAGACTCGTACATTTTCTGATTTTGGGGGTAAAATGGGGTTTTTGGGCCATAACTTTGGTTCCTAACATGCTAGAAGGTCAAGCAAGGGCTCTATCGGCGCGGGAGATTATCTAGTTTCCAAAAAAAGTTTCAGTTAAAATTTCGGCCCATTGGATTGGCGTCCAGGGCCCCTCACATTTGGTCAAAAAAACGAAAGCAACCCCACTTTGCGAGCCCGTCCCAGGCGAACCCCTTTCCCAAATCAAAAAACATTTTTTTATTCGAACCAAGAAGACTTGCTGCATCCGTAGAGGGTTTGAACAACTCTCTAGCTATAGCGGCTGGCGAGTTATAACCAAACAAGCATGTGCCAATCTATTGGCTCGCGCGGTCGTTAAAGGGTCATAGCGCTCATTATGTGAAAAATTTTCACAGGTTACAAGAAAGTTTGCTTATATGAGTCATAAACAGCATTATGATCAGCAGCGCTGAAAAATATCTAATTTGCTGCACAAGTTGGTCTTGTAACAGCAATCAATTATTTTGTGCTTATGTTTTGATAACAACATCTTTGAAATGCAACTAATTTTGATTTGCAAGTGAAAGGCTTAATGCAAAAATAATAATTTAGACAGTTTTCAGCAATCTATACAGCTTTTGAAATCAAAGTAAAACTCCACTGTAGATGGTTTGGCAGAAGTTTTTTTTTTGTCAGGTATGGTGGTAACAGACGTATGATTTTGTAAACATTTTCAGTTTTGCAAAACATAAAGGTGGTGTGCCATTTGTTTAAAAAATCATAACGAAAATGTATGCGCTGTTTATCATTCTTGTGATTCTTGAAATACCGACTACATAATTGGTTTAACTTCATGAACTACGCAATGATCTGGGTCTCAGACATTAACCCTAATAATAGTGATCGCTTTTTCAGAAGTTGTATCATCTGCTAGTAACTGCTTGCTGAACATAACATGAGAAAATCAGAATGAATGACAAGAGCGATGATTGTAAAAGCTACTGCACCGGATTAACCTACTCAAACAAATATTCTTTTAATTTTGTGTACTAGATATGTTGCCATTCTACTTGATGCAAGAACGCTGACACAACGTTGCGATTTTCAACAGTATGTAGGACCGGCTTGGTCTGTCAACCTGCCACCGTTGATGTATCAATTATTTGACACGGTCTTGTGTTTTTTCAAATTACATTTGATCAAGAGCGGACAACTTGGTCTGATGACGTGCGTGCTGGGTCTTTAGTCGTCAAAGTCACCTTGCGTTTGTCATTCCGTGTAAACAAACCTTCAATTCTTTTTCAGAAATAGTTTGATAAATTCCCAAGATTTTGGAATGGAGACGTCCAAGGTTTCTCGTGTTGGCTTAAATGCGACTACGTGGAGTGGTTACATGAAACAGCAACCGACTTGAAAGCAGTTTCAAAATACGCCAAGAAAAATGTTCACAGGTGACAAACGAGTCGTGAGCACTATGACGTTGTTAAAAGAAATTTGCTGCACAAATTTCTTTTGCAACAATCATTTTGTGCATGTTGACAACATCTTTTAAATGACAACAAATTTTGACATGCAAATGAACGCGAAAACGAATATTCAAGCAGTTTTCAGCAAGCTAAAGAGCAGTGGTGTGTTTAAGGGGAGGCGAGCGAGGCACTTGCCTCGGGTCCCCCCTTCTTGGGGACCCCTATTGAGGTCTTACGCGCATAAATTTTCCTTATTTTTGAGGAAAAACTCAGGCTATTATTCACTCATATAACGTACTACAAAGCATATCATAAGTAACTTCTCTGCTTTCAAAGGAGCCCCTTACAGAAACTGTAATGTGCAGGTACTTTGCTTTCAAAGGGGCCACTACAGTAACAGCAATTTAAAGGTAATTTGCTTTCAAAGGGCCCACCAACAGCCACTGAAATGTGTAAGTACTCTGCTTTTGAAGAAACTGTAATGTGTGAGTATTCTGCTTGCAAAGGGGCCCCCAACCGCAACTGAAATATGTAAGCACCTTGCTTTCAAAGGAGCACCAAACAGCTATTGTAATGTTTAAGTACCTTGCTTGCAAAGGGGCCACCAACAACAACTTCATTGTGCAAGTACCTTGCTTTCAAAGGGGCCACCAAAAGCAGCTGTAATATATAAGGAACTTGCTTTCAAAGGGCCCCCAGCAACAACTTTAATATGTACGTACCTTGCTTTCAAAGTGACCCCACCATCTTCTCCAATTAGCAAATAAAGAAAAGCTTCAAACCAACTTGTATATGTAGAAAATTGTGGTTTAAATTTTCTTCCAAAAATTTCTGACAAGACTCTTCCAAGTAAGAGAAAATAGGCCTACTTCTACCACATGATAATTTTTGATACCAAATGATGATTTTTAGAGATTGAAGTATTTGCTATATTGATAAATTTATGGAAATGCCACAGATGAACAAAAAGTCTTTTTATGTCTCTGAGTTGAACAGGTTAGACAAATTTCTCATTTCTTGTGATGTACTTTAGTGATCATTTCCATTAGAAAATAAGACAACATGCAATTGTTATAGCAGGGACCACACTACATCTTTTAATTTATAGGACATTTTCTTGTTAGTTTACGAAGTAATTTTGTATTATTGCTGTTGCGCTGCAAAGACTGTTAATAAGTCAGGCTACATTCATGCTTCTTATCACGTAGCAGAAATGGCAATTTTTGAGTTTTATGAATACTCTTTTTTTCTACAGATATTTCAGGTATTTTGGGTGGATTTATTTAGCCTATGCTTTAAGTCACAGGTATTTGAAGCTTGAGTAGCAAATGGTTGGTTTAAGGTAGACTTAGTAGGTGATGTTTAAGCTCTTTTGCCAGCTCTTAGCCAGTATAACTTGAACCGTTTTTTCTTAGCACAGATTTAATCAATTGT